>ENA-ORDC01000941-ORDC01000941.1-marine-metagenome-genome-assembly--contig:-NODE-941-length-24176-cov-3.331010_pt1 | contig 24176 bp, 27 predicted proteins | sample MGYA00237783_ERZ508515 | MGnify/ENA primary metagenome ERZ508515 (study PRJEB26186, sample SAMN06268792) | marine metagenome | isolation source: Eden Landing Ponds, San Francisco, CA, USA | place... | reverse complement strand
TCGCCGACCTGCCCGGTTTCGGTCCCTGAGTGGCGCCGCGAACTGAGCGAAAGACCAGTATATCCTCCGGCGAGCGCTCTGGCATGGTCGAAGCCCGTCCGCTCTGCGGACGGCCCTGCCGGTCGCGCAACCACGCGCGCCAGCACCTGCATACGGACCACAGGAAGTCCGCCATCACCGACGCGTACCTCGCCGAACGGTGCGGAGGCGAGCGTCCCGGGGACCGGGCCGAGGGCGTCCGCGGGGACCGAGAAGCCGGTGGCGACGAGGGCGAGTCCGGCCCTCGACCACTCGGGGCACGCTGACCGCCGGTCCGCCGGCACCGCGTTCAGGAAGCTCTCGGCGAAGGTGTGCAGCCAGCCGGCGATGTCCTCCGGCAGCTCGGTCGGCCGGGCGAAGTGCTGCATCGCCAGCACCTCGAAGCCGGCCCGCTCCAGCCGCGCCCGATAGTCGGCGGGGGTGGGGAAGATCCAGGGGAAGTCGGCCGCGCGCAGGTCAATGCCGCGGCGCGCCAGGGCGGTCGCCAGCACGCCGACGATGCTGGCCACGTTGCCCGCGCCGCCCATCTCCGCCACCAAGCGGCCGCCCGGCGCCAGCACCCGTGCGGTCTCCGTCAGCACCGCGTCGGCATCGCGCATCCAGTGCAGCGCGGCGTTGGACAGCACGGCGTTGAAGCTGGCGTCGGGGAAGGGCAGGGCGGCGCCGTCGGCGACCCGAGCGTCCACGCCGAGGGCGCGGGCGGCGGCGATCTGCTCGGCGCTGGCGTCTACGCCGGTCACCCGGGCGCCGGTGGCCGCCAACTCGGCGGTCAGGCGGCCGTCGCCGCAGCCCAGGTCGAGAATGCGCTCGCCGCTTTGCGGCTGCAGGAGCTCGAACAGCGGCCGGCCGAGGTCGGCCACGAAGCCGGCCTGGCGGCGGTAGCGCTCCGGGTCCCAATGCTGCGCGGAGGGGCGCGCCCCGGCGGCCCGAGGCCCGGCGTCGGAGGCGCCGTCGCCCGCCATCGTCGAGCTACTGCGACAGGCCGGGCACGCCGCCCGACTGGCCGCCGCCGGACCCACTGGACCCGCCGCCGCCCTGGCCGGAGAACATCAACCGTCCGACCATGTCGATTAGGTTGACCGCGCCCTGGGTGTACTGGATCCGGCCGCCCTCGGGGATGGTCTCCTCGGCGCCGCCGGGCTCCAGGTTCACGTAGTTGCCGCCGAGGATGCCCTCGGGAACGATCCGCGCGCTGGTGTCGGCCGGCAACTGGATCTCCGAGTCGATCGACATCGTCACCTCGGCGAAATAGGTCTGCTTGTTCAGCCGCTGCTCGACCACGTCGCCGATCTTGACCCCGCTCATCCGGACGTCGGTGCCGGGGGTGATGCCCTGGGCGTTGTCGAAGCTGGCGGACACCTTGTAGCCGTCGCCGACCGACTCCATGCCGGTGGAGGAGAAGGCGAACACCACGAACAGGGCGGCGACCAGGATCACCGCGGCGCCCATGATCGTCTCGATCACGTTTCGGCGCATCGCTCAGCGGTCTCCGGCGCTTGGCCGGCGGGCCGTTCCAGGGGGTACGCCAGGGGTCACGAGGGAATCCACGGCTCGTAGTCGCCGGTGCCGCGGGCGCGCTTGCCGCCGCGGAAGGTGTGGCCCGGCGGCCGGTAGGCCTCGGCGCTCATCGTCGGGTTCGGCCGGTGCGGCTTCTCCCAGGACTTGGGTTCGGGCATGCCGCCTTCGTCCGGCGCGGCTTCCACGGTGTGGTGCAGCCAGGCGTGCCAGCGCGGCGGCACCCGCGATGCCTCGGCATGGCCGTTGTAGACCACCCAGCGCTTCTCGTTGCTGGACAGCAGGCCCTTGCTGCGGTGGGCGCGGCGATCCCGGTAATAGACGTTGCCGAACTCGTCCTCGCCGACCCGCTCGCCGTGCATGCGGGTATAGATCAGCGTCACAAGGGAATTCTTCATGGGCCCGGCGGTGACCTTCGTTGCCGACTGGTTGCGGCCCCGGCGCTGGGGCGGGGACGGGCGCGCCGGGCGGGCTCGCAGGTCCGCCGGCCGCGCGACCGGCGCGACTATGGCACCGCGGCGCGGCCCAGTCCAGAGGCGCCGGGCGCTGCGCGCCCCACTGCGGCGGCGCTCTGGACAGCCCCCGGCCGGACGGCCTAAGCAGGACGGCATGCAGGACTTCTGGCGCGACAGCGGCTATCATCTCCTGGGACGGGCGGACGACGGGCGTCTCGCCGTCACCGACGACTTCCTGCGCGCCTACTTCGCGCGTCCGGAGGTGGCGCCGGTCGAGGAGTCCTGCGCCGCCGAGCGGCGGCTGCACCAGGCGCTGCTGGCGAACCCGCGCGAGGCGGTGTCGGAGCAGCGTTTGGCGGCGCTCGCCGATCCCGACGCCCGCGAGAACTATCAGGTGGTGTTGGCGTTCCGCGACCGCCTGGCGGCGGCCGGGACCGTTGAGACGGCCTATCTCGAGCTGTTCCTGGAGAGCGCGCCGGAGGCCGGCGTGCCGGTGCCGCCGCTGTTCGTCGACCAGCTGGCGCACGTGCTGGTGCGCCACCTGCTGGAGGGCTGCGAGGACCCGCTGCGGGTCCGCGCCGGCGAGCTCTGGTTCCGCGAGCAGGCGGTGACGATCAACGAGGGCTTCGTCATGGCCGCCGACAACGCGACGGTGGAGATGCACGCCTCCGGCGGCGGCTTCGGCGACCTCGGCCGGCTGGTCGCGCAGGCGCAGACGCCGCTGCGCACCGTCGACCTCGACGTGCTGGACGAGGACAACGCGGCCATCTACTGGGCGCGCGCCGACAACTTCGACACCGTGCTCAACCTGAACTTCGCCAGTTCCGGGCTGGACGCTTTCTGCCGGCTGCTGGAGCACTGGGTGCGGCATTTCCTGGACGTGCGGGTGTCGATCCAGCCGGTGCAGCAGATCACCGACGAGCGCTGGGTCTGGCACGTCGGCCTGGATCGCGAGGCGAGCCGCCTGCTGGACGACCTGTGGAACGGCGTGGACGTGGACGAAGCCCGGCTGGCCCGGCTGCTGTCGCTGTTCCGGCTGGATTTCCAGGATCCCAGCGTGATGGTGCCGGAGATCGCCGGCCGGCCGGTGTACCTGGCGGCGATGATGACCGAGGACAAGCGCCTCAAGCTGAAGCCGCAGAACCTGCTGGTGAACCTGCCGCTGGCCGAACGCGCCTGAGCTACTCGCCGCCCAGGCTGCGGGTGATCGCCATTGCCGTCTCGACCCACCAGCCGAGTAGGTCGTTGACCGTCTGCGACACCAGTTGGCTGGCGTCCGGCGACGCCACCACCGCCGCGCCGCCCGCCGCCGCGACGGCGACCAGGATCAGCCCGGCCCAGAAGAAACTGGCGATCCAGTGCAGCATGGGGGAGGCCCTCCATAGGGTTGTTCAGCGCAACGAACTGTTCGATGGCGGCAAGATCGTCGACAGCCGGCGTCGTCCACCGCAGCTCTTTTACCGGTTGCGCCGACGGTGAAGTTCCTCTTCGATCTCCGAGTCGGGAATCGTGTCGCCGGCTTCCAGCGCTTCCAATCCGACGCGGACCTGCTCTTGCACGCAGCGTTCGTAGTCGACGTAGCGTTGCACAGCCTCGCCGACCAATTCCGCTTTGCTCTGTCCGCGATTGGCGGCATAGCTCTCAAGCTGGTTGTCCGTAGCAGCGTCGATTTCTGCCTCGATGCGCACGGTGTTCGTCATGTCGTTGCACTCCAATTGCGTCCCCTATCGTAATCCATCCCCCAGCCCCCGCCAACGCCGCCCCAGCCCGGCGCTTGCCAGGGACACGGGGCTGCGCTAGGGCTGGACGGGCGCGGGTCCGTGCGGCGGCGCATCGGGGCGGTGTCGTCCTCGCCTCGCGTCGCCGTCGTCGTCCGTGGGGTCCCGCTCCGCCGGGTGCCCCTAGGGAGGCGAACCACGCGGACCGTCACCGTCCGGCCGGGCCCCGGTGTCCTCTCACCGAAAGGTCCCGGGGCGCGTCCGGATCCGACGACGACCCGGCGCATCCGCCGTCGGCGGCCGCCAATCGCGGCCGCACGCCCGCCGGCGCGGGCGGCAGACGAGGGGGGACTGCGCGTTCGGCACGAAGGGGGAGCCATGCGGCGGCGCGACGATCTGGTGTTTTCCATGGCCGAGTACGAGCGGCGGCTGGCCGGCATGCGGGCCGAGATGGACCGTCGCGCGCTCGACGCCATGGTGGTGACGACGCCGGAGAACCTGTTCTACCTGACCGGCTACCAGACCCCGGGCTATTACTTCTTCCAGGCGCTGGTGGTGCCGCTCGACGGCGAACCGTTCATGGTCACCCGGCTGCTGGAGGACTCCAACGTCCAGACCCGCACCTGGGTCGAATACTCACGCCCCTACGCCGACACCGAAAGCGCGGTCGGCGCGCTGCACATGGCGCTGCACGAGTTCGGCCTGGAGAAGGCGCGGATCGGCTACGAGAAGCACTCCTACTTCTTCCGCGCCAGCGAGCAGGAACAGATCATCGCGGCGATGGAGGAGGCGACCTTCCTGGACTCCACCGGGCTGGTGGAGAACCTGCGGGTGATCAAGTCGCCCGACGAGCTCGACATGATCCGCGCCGCCGCCAAGACCACCGAGGTCGGCATGCAGGCCGGCTTGGACGCTGTGACCGCCGGGGTCAACGAGAACGAGATCGCCGCCGAGATCAACTACGCCATGACCAAGGCGGGCAGCCACTACCCGGCGATCGCGCCGTTCGTGGCGTCGGGCTGGCGCTGCGCCGTCGGTCACGCGACCTGGGAGGACCGCGAGGTCGAGCAGGGCGACGTGGTGTTCCTGGAGGTCGGCGGGTGCCGCTACCGCTACCATGCGCCGATGATGCGCACCGTCATGGTCGGCCAGATCACCGACGAGGTCGCCGAGGCCGAGGAGGTGATCAACGAGGCGGTGTCGGCGGCGGTGCAGGAGATGCGCCCCGGCATCACCTGCGGCGACGTCGACCACCTGTGCCGGCAGTACCTGGCGCGCTACACCTACGGCGGCACGCAGGCGACGCGCTCCGGCTACTCGGTCGGCATCGCCTTCGCGCCGGACTGGGGTGAGGGCCACATCCTGTCGATCCAGCCGGGCGAGCGCCGCTATCTGGAAGAGAACATGACCTTCCACCTGATCCCCTGGCTGCAGGTGCCCGGTATCGCCGGCGTCGGCATCTCCGAAACCGTGTTGGTGCAGCGCGACCGCTGCGTCTCGCTGTTCGAGACGTTCGACCGCAAGGTGCTGAGCAAGTAGGCTGCTGCGACCGAGCCCGTAGGGCGGGGTCGCGAAGCAACCCGCCGGCCGCGGCGGCGCCGCAGCGTGGCGGATTGTCGCTGCGCTCCGAATCCGCCCTACGCCGCTCTCCCTCCAGCTCAACGATTCCGGAGCCCCGTCCATGACCACGCCCACCGAGCCCTCGCTCATCAACGCCACGGTCGACTACGCCGCCGACGGCAAGCAGTTCGGCCACATGCTGGTGCCGCATTCGCGCAACGAGAGCGCCTGGGGCACGCTGATGGTGCCGGTGGTCTCGGTGAAGAACGGCGACGGCCCCACGATGCTGCTCACCGCCGGCAACCACGGCGACGAGTACGAGGGCCAGCTCTCGGTGCTGAAGCTGGTGCAGCGCCTCGATCCGAAGGACTTTCGCGGCCAGCTGATCGCGATCCCGGCGCTGAACCTGCTGGCGCAGCGCGCCGACGCCCGGCTGTCGCCGCAGGACAACGGCAACATGAACCGGTCCTTCCCCGGCCACCCGCGCGGCACCATCACGCAGCGCGTGGCGCACTACGTCTGGTCCGAGCTGATGCCGCGGGCGGACATCGTGGTCGACCTGCACTCCGGCGGCCACTCGCTCGACTTCGTGCCCTCGGCGGTGATGCACGAACTCGACGACACCGCGATGATGGACCGCACCGCGGCGGCGCTGGAGGCTTTCGGCGCGCCGATCGGCCTGCGGCTGAAGGAGCTCGACGCCGTCGGCATGCTCGACACCGCCGCCGAGGACATGGGCAAGCTGTTCATCTCCACCGAGCTGGGCGGCGCCGCCATGGTGACGCCGGAGCGCGTCGCCATCACCGACCGCGGCCTCGACAACCTGCTGAAGCATTTCGAGATGCTGCCGGGCCAGCCGACCAAGCCGGCCACGCCGACCCGGATGATGACCACGCCCGACGGCGCCTTCACCATGGCCACGGACGCTGGCCTGTACGAGCCGCTGGTGGAACTCGGCGAGCCGGTCGAGACGGGCCAGGAGCTTGGCCGCATCCACTTCCTGGAGGCCCCGGAGCGCCCGGCCGTGCCGTTCCACGCCAAGATCTCCGGCGTGCTGTACTGCCGCCGCGTCCAGGGCTGGTGCGGCCGCGGCGACACCCTGGCGGTGATCGCGAGCGACCTCTGATCGCAATCGCCGAGGCGGAGACCTGCACGGCCGCCGGCCTTCGCCTTCGACGTCCGTGGGCGTGGTTCGAGACGCCGCCCTGCGGGCGGCTCCTCACCATGACATTGGGAGGCGGATCGCCGCTCCGTGTCCGTCTGAAGCGGGACGGCGCAGCTCGCCGCTCAGTGTCATCCTGAGGAGGGCCGAAGGCCCGTCTCGAAGGGCCTCCGCACGATCTGCGCCGCCGCGCGGCCGCGGTCGTGCGAAGCGCCCGTCGAGGGCGGAGGCCGGTGTCCGAACTTGCTTCCGCCACATTGGCCGATTACCTGTGCCGGCAGTCCCCTTTACGAAGGCGCGTGCGTGCGAGATGGCGGAAAGCCCCGATGCGCAGTTCCCAACCTGGCTGCAGCCCGACGGCCAGCCGGTGTCCTGCCGCGAGAAGATCAAGGTCCTGAACGAGAACCTCGACGAGATTCGCGAGATGGCGCAGGACGCGCTGGAGGATGCGGTGCTGATGGGCTGCGACGAGACGCAGGTGCGCGAGGTGCTGCGCGGCATCGTCGACGGGCTCGAGAACCCTTACGCCGACAGCGGCAAGACCGGCTCGGGCGGGGCGTGATGCGCCGTGCGCTGCCGGTCCGCCTGAGCGCGCTGGCGCTTGCCGTAGCCGTTGCGCTCGGCCTCGCGGCCGGCGCGGCGCGGGCGGTCGAGGCCGACGTCGTGGTGCTGCAGGGGCTGGACAAGATCACCGCGCGCACCTCGACCTTCGAGGTTCCGGTCGGCTCCACCGACACCTTCGGCACGCTGGAGATCACCGTCCACCACTGCGAGAAGACGCCGCCGGAGGAGCCGCCGGAGAACAAGGCGTTCCTGGAGATCGTCGATCTGCGCCCGGACCGCGACCCGATCACCGTGTTCACCGGCTGGATGGTCTCCTCCTCGCCGGCGCTGAACGCGCTGGAGCACCCGGTCTACGACGTCTGGGTGAAGACCTGCCGGGTCGCCGAGGCCGAGACCGGAGCCGACGCGCAGAGCGAGGGCTCCGGCGCGGCGCCGCCTACTCCGGGGACGGTTCCGCCTTCTCGCGATTGAGCAGCGGCATCTGCGCCAGCGCGAACGCGAGCGTCAGCACCAGGATGCCGAACACCTTGAAGCTGACCCACAGGTCGGTTGGCTGGGTGCGCCAGACCAGCTCGTTCAGCCCCGCCATGGCGGCGAAGAACAGGCCCCAGCGCAGCGTCAGCACGCGCCAGCCGCGGTGCGTCAGCGGCCACGGCATCGCCATGCCGAGCACCGGCCGCAGCAACGGCTTGTCGAACGGCAGGCCGCCCAGCAGCACGACGGCGAAGATCGCCTGCACGATGGTCGGCTTCATCTTGATGAACGCGGGGTCGTTCAGCCACAGCGTCAGGCCGCCGAACACGCCGACGATGGCGGCGGTGAGCAGCGGCAGCCGCGGCACCGTGCCCAGCATCGCCAGCGACATGCCGAGCACGGCGACGGTCGCCAGTATCAGGGCCGCCGTCGCCGTCATCAGCCCGTCCGCCATGTAGGCGGCGAAGAACACGACCAGCGGGCCGTAGTCGATGGTCGGGCGCAGCCATGCGGGGGCGCGGGGTTCGCTCACGTCCGGGTCTCCTGCTCGGTCAAAGCGGCTGCCTGCTCCTGGCGTGTGCGGGCCATTTCGTCAAGCAGCCAGTCGCGGAACGCCTGCACCCGCCGCAGCTGCATCTTCGCCGGCGGCGCCACCACCCAGTAGGCGAAGCGGCCGCGTTCTATGTCGGGCGAGTCGAACGGCTTGACCAGCCGGCCGGCGGTGATGTCGTCGGCGATCAGCACTTCCGCCGCCAGCGCCACGCCCTGGCCGTCCATCGCCGCCTGCAGGGCGTATTCGCTGTGATTGAACTGCGGCCCGCGGCGGGCGTCGACGCCGCGCACGCCGGCGCTGGCTAGCCACTCCTCCCACTGCGGGTCGGTCTCGCCGCCGCCCCAGCGGGTGTGGATCAGGTGGTGGTGGCGCAGGTCGTCGGGCGTGCGCAGCGGCGTGTCGCCCTGCAGCAGGTGCGGGTGGCACACCGGCACCACGTCGCCCTCGACCAGCTTGACCGTCTCCAGCCCGGGGTAGCGTCCGTTGCCGTAGCGCACGGCGACGTCGATGTCGGTGTCGCGCTGGAAGTCGACCAGGTCGCCGGTCGCGTCGAGCCGGACGTCGATCTCCGGCTCCTGGCGGCGGAAGCGCTCCAGCCGCGGCACCAGCCACTTCGACGCCAACGACGGCACCGCGCTCACCGTCAGGGTGCGGTCGGTGTCGTCCTCCTCCATCTCGGCGACCGCCGCGGACAGCCGCTCGAACGCCTCGCGCACCCCCGGCAGGGCGCGCTGGCCGGCGTCGGTCAGCAGCAGCCGCCGCGCCTCGCGCCGGAACAGCTGGATCCCGAGGTAATCCTCCAGCCCCTTGATCTGGTGGCTGATCGCCGCCGGCGTGACGTTCAGGTCGGCCGCCGCCTTGGAGAACGAAAGGTGCCGGCCCGCGGCCTCGAAGGCCCGCAGGGCGTTCAACGGGGGAAGCCGGCGAGGCATCCTCGATCCTTTAGAAAAGCTAACAACTGAAGCGAGAATTTGTCGTTTGTGGCCCGAGAAAACGCCCGCTAAATCTAAGATCAACGACGCGCCGCCGTAAAGGCAAATTGAGAAAAGCTTGAACGCGAAAGGAGGCCGACGATGACGATCGCCAATCCTTGCACCGACCAGATCGGCGCCGCAACGCCGCACCGCCAGCCGGGCGTGAGCCGGCTCGCCGCGGCCCTGTCCTGGCTGGCCGCACGGCTGGAGTGCGGGGCGCAGGAGCGCGCCCGCCGCAAGGCGATGCGCTGGACCGTGTCGGAGCTGCAGCGGCTGCCGCACGAGACCCGGCGCGACCTCGGCATCCCCGACGAGCGGGTGTCGCCGCTGATGGTCGGGCTGGTGGGGCCGCCGGACTACTGGCGCGGCCACGTCGCCCGCGGCGACCGCCGCTAGCGGCTCGTGCGGGGCGGCGGCGTCAGCCGTCGCCGCCGCCGTGGCGGTCGAGGAAGTCGTGCAGGTCCCGGTCGGCGACCTCGCGCGGGAACTGCGCGGCCGCCGGGACCGCCTCCGCCAGCAGGTGGCGGTATTGGTCGCGGCGGATCTCGGCGGCGCCGAACTGGTTCAGGTGCGGCGTTGTGAACTGCGTGTCCAGCAGCTTGAAGCCGCCCAGCTCCAGCCGCAGGACAAGATGGGTCAACGCCGCCTTGCTGGCGTCGGAGACCTTGGAGAACATCGACTCGCCGAAGAACGCACCGCCCAGCGCGACGCCGTACAGGCCGCCGATCAGCCGGCCGCCCTGCCAGCACTCCACGGAATGGCCGAAGCCGAGCTCGTGCAGGTCGCGGTAGAGCCGCTCGATGGTCGGGTTGATCCAGGTGTCGGGCCGGTTCTCGCTGGGCTCGGCGCAGGCCGCGATGACGTCCGGGAACGCCCGGTCCGCCGTCACGTCGAAGTCGCCGCGCCGCACCCGCCGGCGCAGCCGGCGCGGCACGTGGAAATCCGCCAGCGGAATGATGCCGCGGACCTCGGGGTCGATCCAATGGATCTCCTGATCGCGGCGACTCTCGGCCATCGGGAAGATGCCGACGGCATAGGCCCGCAGCAGCAGATCCGGCGTCAGCTCCATAGCCCTCGCTTGGTCCCGGTGGCGCATGCGGCGGGAGTCTAGCGCCGATCGGACCGCTTGGCGAGCCGGTCGGTCCCGTCCTCGACTGCCGACCTGCGACCTTGCGGGGGGTTGCACGGCCGCCGCCCCGCTGGAAGATGGCGCAGACCTATCCGGCTTCCGGCAGGGGGAGACTTGATGGACGCGCAGGGGGCGCGGTCGGTGCTCGTCACCGGCTGCTCGTCGGGCATTGGGGAGGCCGCCGCGCGCACGCTGGCGGCGCGTGGCTGGCAGGTGGTGGCGAGCTGCCGCAAGCAGGCCGACTGCGACCGGCTCGCCAATGAAGGGTTCGCCTGCACGCTGATCGACTACCAGGACCCGGACTCGATCGCGCGCGGCTACGCGGTGGCGCTGGAACACACCGGCGGCCGGCTGGATGCCCTGATCAACAACGGCGCCTACGCGATTCCGGGCGCCGTCGAGGACCTGCCGGTCGACGCGCTGCGGGCGATCTTCGAGACCAACCTGTTCGGCTGGCACGCCCTGACCCGCAAGGCGCTGGCGACGATGCGCGGGCAGGGCGACGGCGGCCGCATCGTCAACGTGTCCTCGGTGCTGGGGCTGCAGGCGATGACCTACCGCGGCGCCTACGTCGCCACCAAGTTCGCGCTGGAGGGGTTGAGCGACACGCTGCGCCTGGAGCTGCGCGGCACGCCGATCCGCGTGGTGACGGTCCAGCCCGGACCGATCGCCACCCGCTTCCGGATCAACGCGCGGCCGCACTTCTACAAGTGGATCGACTGGCGGAACTCGCCGAACCGGCGGCTGTACGAGGACCGCCTGATGCCGCGCCTGGACGACGAGACGGGCAGCCAGCCCTTCGAGCTCGGCCCCGACGCGGTGGCGAACAAGCTGGTGCGCGCTCTGGAGGCGCGCGATCCCCGTCCGCACTACTACGTGACCGTGCCGACCTACGCGCTGGCCTTCCTGCGCCGGGCGCTGCCGACGCGCTGGCTCGACGCGGTGGCGGCGAAGGCGTCGGGGTAGGGGCGGTGTGTGCGTCCTTCGGCTCAGTCGCCCTTCGGCAAGCTCAGGACGAGCGGTTCAGGATGAAGCCGTTTGCGGGGGCCCTTCATCCCGAGTGCGTCGAGCTCATCCGAGCCCGCCAGCTCATCCTGAGCCCGTCGAAGGATCAACGTCCGCCGCCGGCCGCGTAACCTGCGCTATTTCCCGTCCACATACCTCTGCAGCCAGTGGATGTCGTAGGCGCCGTCGATGAAGGCGGGCTCGCCGATCAGCGCCTGGTGCAGCGGGATCGTCGTGCTGACGCCCTCGATGACGAACTCCTCGAGCGCCCGGCGCAGCCGCATCAGGCATTCGTTGCGGGTCTGGCCGCGCACCACCAGCTTGGCCACCAGGCTGTCGTAGAACGGCGGGATGCGGTAGCCGCCGTACAGACCGCTGTCGACCCGCACCGCCAGGCCGCCGGGCGCGTGATAGTCCTTCACCAGCCCCGGCGAGGGCGCGAAGGTGCGCGGGTCCTCGGCGTTGATGCGGCACTCGATGGCGTGGCCCTCGAAGCGCACGTCGGCCTGCTCGAAGCCCAGCGGCATGCCGGCGGCGATGCGGATCTGCTCGCGCACCAGGTCGACGCCGGTGATCTCCTCGGTGATCGGGTGCTCGACCTGCAGGCGGGTGTTCATCTCGATGAAGTAGAACTCGCCGTCCTCGTAGAGGAACTCGAGCGTGCCCACCGAGCGATAGCCCATGCCCTGGATCGCCTCGGCGGCGCGCCGGCCGATCCAGGCGCGCTGCTCGCCGTTCAGGGCCGGCGAGGGCGCCTCCTCCAGGATCTTCTGGTGGCGGCGCTGCAGCGAGCAGTCGCGCTCGCCCAGGTGGACCACGTTGCCGTGGTTGTCGGCGACGATCTGGATCTCGATGTGGCGCGGGTGGCCCAGGTACTTTTCCAGGTAGACCGCGTCGTGGCCGAACGAGTTGCGCGCCTCGTTGCGGGCCATGCGCAGGGCGTCGCCCATCTCCTCGCGCCGGTAGGCCACCTTCATGCCGCGCCCGCCGCCGCCGGCCGCGGCCTTGACCAGCACCGGATAGCCGATCCCGTCGGCGATCCGCCAGGCCTCTTCGTCGCTGTCCACCGCGCCGTCGGAGCCCGGCACCACCGGCACGCCCAGGTCCCTCATGGTCTGCTTGGCGGTGACCTTGTCGCCCATCGAGCGCAGGTGCTCGGGGTCCGGGCCGATGAAGGTCATGCCGTGCTCGCGCACCATGTTGGCGAAGTCGGCGTTCTCCGACAGGAAGCCCACGCCGGGATGGATCGCGTCGGCGCCGGTGATCGTCGCCGCCGTCAGGATCGCCGGCATGTTGAGATAGCTGTCCTTGCTGGCCGGCGGGCCGATGCAGACGCTCTCGTCGGCCAGGCGGACGTGCATCGCGTTGGCGTCGGCGGTGGAGTGCACCGCGACCGTGTGGATGCCCATCTCGCGGCAGGCGCGGTGGATGCGCAGGGCGATTTCGCCGCGGTTGGCGATCAGGATCTTCTCGAACATCGCGGGCGCCGGCTCCGCCCGGCTACTCGACGACCAGCAGCGGTTCGCCGAACTCGACCGGCTGGCCGTCGCTGATCAGGACCTGCGTCACCGTGCCGTCGCGCGGCGCGGGCAGCGGATTCATCACCTTCATCGCCTCGATGATCAGCAGCGTCTGGCCCTCGCGCACCTGGTCGCCGACGCCGACGAAGGGCGCCGCGCCGGGCTCGCCGGCGACGTAGACCGTGCCCACCATCGGCGAGGTCACGGCGCCGGCCGGCACCTGCTCGGCCGTCGCCTCGGGGCCCGGCTTGGGCGCGTCCTGGCCGGCGCCCTGGGCGCCGCCGGGCGCCGGCGCGGGCTGGGCGGGCATGGCGTAGGTCTGCTGCACCTGGCGGGCGACGCGGATGCGGCAGCCGCCGGTCTCGTACTCGATCTCGGACAGGTCGGTTTCCTGCAGCAGGTGCGACAGCCGCCGCACCAGTTCCTCGTCCAGCTCGAAATCGGCCATCAGGCGTCCCCCAGGGTGCCCAGGCGCTGCGCCAGGGCGTCCAGCGCGTAGCGGTAGCCGGCGCTGCCCAGGCCGCAGATCACGCCCACGGCGGCGGCGCTGATGTAGCTGTGGTGGCGGAACGCCTCGCGCTGGTAAATGTTGGACAAGTGGACCTCGATCGTGGGCAGGGCGGCGGCGCGCAGCGCGTCCAGGATCGCCACCGAGGTGTGCGTGTACGCGCCGGCATTGATGACGATGCCGGCGTGCGTCTCGCGTGCGTCCTGGATCCAGCCGACCAGCTCGCCCTCGTGGTTAGACTGGCGGGCGTCGACCTGCAGGCCCAGGCTTCCGCCGTGCTTGCGGCAGCCAGCCTCGATATCCGCCAGGGTCTCAGCGCCGTACAGGTCGGGCTCCCGGCACCCCAGCAGATTCAAGTTGGGCCCGTTCAGGACCAGTATCGTCGGTGCCTGCGCCAAGCCGTCATCCCCGCGGAAACGGCTGGATAGCTAGCACACGCTCGCGGTGCCGTGCAACGCGCTCTGCGTACGTTTCAAGCCGTACGTGCGGGCGCGTTACTGCCGGCTGTCGCGCGCCTGCGCGATCAGCTGCTTCAAGCGCTCCGGCCCGGCGGCGCCGGCAACGAACTGGTCGCCGACCACGAAAGCCGGGGTGCCGCCGATCTGCAGCGCCTCGGCCAGCCGGAAGGTGTCCCGCAGCAGCTTGTCGACCTGGTCGGACTGCATGTCCTCCTGCAGCCGTTCGGCGTCCAGCTCCATGCGCTCGGCGAGCTTGAGCACGCCGGCCTGCGTGACCTCCTGCAGCTCGGTCATCAGCGCCAGGTGGAACTCCTTGTACTTGCCCTGCAGCGCCGCGGCGGCGGCGGCGCGCGCGGCGAAGGTGCTGGCCTGACCGAGGATCGGGTACTCCTTCATCACCAGGCGCACGTTGCCGTCGGCCCGCACGACCTCCAGCAACGGCTCGGTCACGCTGCGGCAGTAGGGGCAGCGGTAGTCGAAGAACTCGACGATCGTGACGTCGCCGTCCGGATTGCCGAACACCTCCAGGATCCCGGGGTCGCGCAGCGCTGCGGCGTTGGCGGCCAGCGCGTCCTGCCGGTCCTGCTCGGTGGCGGCCTGCTGGCGCTCGCGCAGCACCTCCACCGCCTCCATGATCACCTCCGGATTCTCCAACAGGTACTCCCGGACCAGCCGGCGGATTTCCTGCTGCTCATCGGCGTCGAACGGGCCTTGCGCGGCCTCCGGCGAGCTCTGCTGCGCGGCGGCCGGGCCGGCGGCCAGCAGCAGCGGCAGGCTCAGCAGCACGGCGGTGGCGACGGCGGTCAGGCGGCGCATCGGGCGCGCGGCCTCGGCGAGGACAGGGCGGATCATGGCGGACGGTTCCCCAGCGGGTTGGTTTTGCGGTGTGGTGTCTTGCGGTGTGGTGTCGGCGGCGGTCAGTTGCGCTGGTCTTGCCGGCGCTTGGCCTCGCGTTCGATATCCTGCGCGCGCAGCCAGCCGGGCGAGTGCTTGTCCATCAGCTTCTGCGCGCGTTGCGCCTGAAAGATCGACTGCCCCAGGTCGCCGCGGTACAGCCCGTATTCCGCCAGCGCCAGCGAGGCTTCGGCGGTCTCGCCCAGGCGGCCGTGGGCGACGCCCTTGAGGCGCCAGGCGAAGGCGTTGCGCGGCTCGCGGTCCAGCACGCGCTGCAGGTTGGTTATGGCGTTCCGGTTGTGCTCGGCGCCGTCGGCCTGCACCTGGACCTCGGCCAGGCCGAGGCGCAGCAGCGCCGACTCGGGTTCCAGCTCGACCGCCCGCTGGTAGGCTGGCAGCGCATCCAGGATGCGGCCGTTCTCGAACAGCACCTGGCCCTTGAGCTCGTGGAAGTAGGGATCGTCCGGGTACTCCGCGATCAGGGCGTTGATCTCGTCGAGCGCGGTCTTCAGGTCGGGAATCCGGTAGTGCGCGATCGCCCGCGCGTAGCGCGCCGGCACCGCGTCGCTGTCGGCCGGGTAGCGCTCCAGCACGGTGCGCGGGTTGTTCAGGAAGCCGTCCAGCTTCGCCTGCATGCGCTTGTGCTTGAGCTGCAGCTCGGTCGGCGCCTCGCGACGCAGCTTGGGATGCTGCTCGACCGCGTTCTGCAGCACGCTGATGCGGTCGCGGGTCAGCGGGTGGGTGCGCAGATAGGGCTCCTGGCTGGACGACAGCAGCACCTCCTGGTCCTCGATCTTGCGCATGAACTCCAGCAGGCCCTGCGGCGAGTAGCCGGCGCGGGTGAGGTACTTGATCGCCGCCTGGTCGGCCGAGCCTTCCTGGGTGCGGGAGTACGACAGCAGATCTCCCACGATCGCGGTCTGGCCCGCGCCCAGCACGGCGACGCCGACGTCGCCGCGCCCGCTGGCCACGGCGGCGCCCAGGCCGAGCAGCAGGCTGGCGATCATGCCGGTGGTAGCGTTCTCCAGCTCCTTGCGCCGGCCGGCCAGATGCCCCCCGGTGATGTGGCCGCTTTCGTGCGCGATCACGCCCATCACCTGCAGCGGGTCGTCGGCGCGCTGCAGCAGGCCGGTGTGCAGGAACATCTTCATGCCGCCGGCGACGAACGCATTCAGGCTGGGCGCGGCGATCAGGTAGACGTCGATCGCCTTGGCGTTCAGCCCGGCGGCCTGGAAAATTGGCGTGGAGTAGGCCCGGATGGTATCCTCGATCTCCGCATCCCGGATGAACGACCCTTTGCTCTGCGCGCGGACGGCGACCGGCGTCGCCACCGTCGCCAGCGCTATACACACACCGACGAGCGCGGAAATCAGGGCTCTGGCGAGGGCTTTAGTCTTGCGCACGGGGCTGTCCTTGTGCTTCACGGCCAAACCTAGCCATAGCACTATGGCGTTGCAATCTGGCGAGGATTAGGCGTGCACCCACTCCATCGATGCGACGACGCGCCGGCGCGCGCCCGTCGGCCGGGCGCCTCCTGCGTGCGCCGGATCGCGGCCGCCGCCGTTGCGGCCAGCCTCACCGCCGCATGCGCCGGCGACGCCGACGTGGCCGAGACGCGCACCGTGTCCGGCTTCGCGGGCCTGGTCGCCGCGGACGAGCCGCGCGCCGCGCAGGTCGGCCGCACGGTTCTGGGCAACAACGGCACCGCCGCCGACGCGGCCGTGGCGATGGCTTTCGCGATGACGGTCACCATGCCCTCGCGCGTGGGCCTGGGCGGCGGCGGCAGCTGCGTCGTGCACGACCGTTCGGGGAAGCGCACCGACGCGTTGCTGTTCCTGCCGCAACCGGCGGCCGGCGGCGGCATGATCCCCGGGCTCGCCCGCGGCATGGCGGCGCTGCACGCGCGCCACGGCGCCCGCGACTGGCGCCTGGTGCTGTCGCCGGCGGAGCAGCTGGCGCGCTTCGGCCACGTGGTCAGCCGCGCGTTCCGGCAGGACCTAGCGGCGGCCGCCGACGGGCTGGGGCCGGAGTCGCGCGAGCGCTTCCTGCGCGACGGCGGCCAGGTGCCGGAGGTCGGCGAGCGCATCAACCATCCGCAGCTGTCGGCGGTGCTGTCGGGGCTGCGCCAGCAGGGTGCGGGCTACCTCTACACCGGCGCGTTCGCGCGGCGGCTGTCGGACGCCGCCAATGCCGCTGGCGCGCCGCTCGACGCTGCCAAGCTGGACCGCTACCGGGCGCGCTACGTCGATACCCTGAAGGTCCCGTATGGCGACCACCAGCTGCATCTGCCGCCGCCGCCGGTCCTCGGCGGCCTGGCGACGGCGCAGCTTTGGGGCATGCTGCGCCAGGGCCCGGGCGGCGACGCCGAGATCTCGGCCGAGACCGCGCACTATCTGGTGGAGGCCTGGAAGCGCGTGCTGTCGCAGCGCCAGGCGTGGCTCGACAGCCCGGCGGGCGACCGGCCGGCCCCGCAGAGCCTGGTCGACGCCGACTATCTGGGGCGCCAGGCGGCGCCAATCGATCCGCGTACGGCCGCGGCGCCGCAGCGTCTGTCGCCGCGGCCCAGCGCGCTCGGCGCCGAGCAGCCGACGGCCGGCTTCGCCGTGGCGGACCGGCTGGGCAACATGGTCGCCTGCGACTTCACCATGAACGGCCTGTTCGGCACCGGCCGGGAGGCGCCCGGCACCGGCATCCTGCTGGCGGAGCCGGCGTCCGAGGCCACCTTCGGCGCCGCCCTGGCGCCGGCGCTGCTGTCCAACCAGTACACCGGCACGTCCTACCTGGCGGTGTCCGGCGCCGACGGCACGGCGGGCCAGACCGCGGTGGCCGAGCTGGTGCGCAAGTTCGACGCCGCGGGCGTGGGCCGGATCAACGCGCCGGAGATCGACCTGGAGCGCTTGCTGGGCATGCCGCGCGTCCATCACCGCGGCGGCTCCGGCGGCATGCTGGTCGAGCCCGACCTGCCGGCATCGGCGGCGGACGGTCTGCGCACATCGGGTCACACCCTCGTGACGGCCCCTGGCCTCGGCCGGCTGCAGGCGGTCTACTGCGCCATCGGCGCGACCGAGAACCCGAACCTCTGCCAGGCCGCCAGCGACCCGCGCGGTCACGGCATGTCGGCGCGGGCGCAATAGCCGCAGACGTCAGCGACGGAGATTTCGCACAGATGGCCCTGAAGCTCGCCGAGCGCGGCAAGGTCGACCCCTTCATCGTGATGGACGTGCTGCGCGCGGCGAACCAGCGCGCGGCGGCGGGCGGCGACGTGCTGCACCTGGAGATCGGCCAGCCCGGCCACGGCGCCCCGAAGGCGGCACGCGACGCGGCCAAGCGCGCGGTCGACGAGGTCCAGCTCGGCTACACCGACGCCGGCGGGCTGCCGGAGCTGCGCCGGCGCATCGCCGGCAGCTACCGCGAACTGCACGGCCTCGAGCTGGATCCCGAGCGGGTGATGGTCACCAGCGGCTCCTCCGCCGGCTTCGTGGTGGCCTTCCTCAGCGCCTTCGATCCCGGCGACCGGGTGGCGCTGGCCGCCCCCGGCTATCCCGCCTACCGCAACATCCTGAGCGCACTCGGGCTGGAGACGGTGTGGCTGGAAACCGACCTGGAGCACCGCTTCCAGCCGACGCCGGAGCTGCTGGACCAGGTGGCGGGGCAGCTCGACGGGCTGATCGTCGCCAGTCCCTCGAACCCGGCAGGCACCATGGTGGACGAGGCCGGCATGCGGGCGCTCTGCGAGGCCTGCAAGGCCCGCGGCATCCGGCTGATCTCCGACGAGATCTACCACCGCATCGAATTCCAGGGCCGCGGCGTGTCGGCGCTGGAGTTCACCGACGACGCCATCGTGGTGAACTCCTTCTCCAAGTACTACGCCATGACCGGCTGGCGCGTCGGCTGGCTGGTGCTGCCGCCGGAAATGGTGCGCCCGGCCGAGTGCGTGGCGCAGAACCTGTTCATCTGCGCGCCCGCGGTGTCGCAGTACGGCGCGCTGGGCGCGCTGGACGCGGGCGCCGAGCTCGACGCGGTGGTGGAGAGCTACCGGCGCAGCCGCGACGTGCTGCTGACCGAGCTGCCGGAGGCCGGCCTGAGCCGCCTCGCCCCGGCCGACGGCGCGTTCTACATCTACGCCGACGTCGGCCACCTGACCGACGACAGCCAGGGCTTCTGTAAGCGCATGCTGGACGAGATCGGCGTCGCCGCCACCCCCGGAGTCGACTTCGATCCGGCGCGCGGCCAGCGCTACGTCCGCTTCTCCTTCGCCGGCCGCGAGGACGAAATCGCCGAGGCGGCGCGGCGCATCCGGCGCTGGCTCAAGGGGTAGCGGCCGAATGCCATTGGCCTAAGGTCCGCGCCAGGATGACCGTTCGCACCCGTCGATCGCAGCGCGCCACCCCGAAGGCTTCATGCCTGCGGCGATCCCTGCTCGCCGCCGCCGCACTGGCCGGGCTCGTGGGCGCCTGCGCCGACGCGCCGCAGCCGGGGCGGACGGCGCGGGTCCCGGATACGGTGTTCGACGACTGCCGTCTGTGCCATTCCCTGGAGCCCGGCCGGCACGGCCTCGGGCCGTCCCTGGCCGGGGTGTTCGGGCGCAAGGCGGGGACGGCCGAGGGCTATGCCGGCTACTCCGCCCGCCTGAAGCGGTCCGAGGTGGTGTGGACCGAGGCGACGCTGAAGCAGTGGCTCAGCAACCCGCTGGACCGGCACGTCACCACCCGATCGGAGGTGCCGCCGCCCGGCGCCTACATGGCCTTCTTCACGGCCTGGCCGGATGCCGAGCGGCGGGACCGGATCGTCGCGTACCTGAAGCAGGAAACCCGGTCCGCCGAGTGAACGCGGGGCCGGGCCCCATCTTGTCGCTCTGGACGACGCTGTGCCGGCGTCTGTCACGGTGGTCGCCGCCGGCGACGCGGCCGACGGACTCGGCCTCCAGGCGCTCCAGCTCGTTCTTCCGGTCGGCGCGGTGCGCCGGCTTGTCGGGCCGGCGCGTGCGTCGCATAGTCCGGGCAGGCGAGGCGCCGGCCGATGACGGCCGCGCCCGCACCGATCTCCCATCGGCCGGCGAGGAGGCCGCGCGACGCCATGGCAAGCGACACCGACGCCCCGGAATCCCAAGAGGCGGAGTCCCAAGCGGCGCAGGACCGGCGCGCGCCCGCGCGGGCGACGCCGAAGGCCGCCGACGCGCGCACCCTGGAGGAGTTCCTGGTCCGCCCGGACCCGAAGGACCCGCGCCTGACCCGGACGGTCGCCGGCATCGACCAGGACGGCGCGACCATCGAGACCCAGGTGGTGATGGAGCGGCCGCTGACGATCTACCTGAACGGCCAGGAGATCGTCACCGCGATGACGGTGAACGACTACCCCGAATACCTCGCCGTCGGCTTCCTGCTGAACCAGAACATGCTGCGCCCGGACGACGTCGTCGAGGGCATCGACTACGACGAGGAGCTCGAGGTCGTCGTCGTGCGCACCGAGCGCGAGACCGACTACGAGGAAAAGCTCAAGAAGAAGACCCGGACCAGCGGCTGCGCCCAGGGCACGGTGTTCGGCGACCTGATGGAGAAGTTCGACGAGATCGCGCTGCCCGAGGACGCGCGCATCGCCACCTCCTGGCTGTACAGCCTGACCCGCAAGATCAACGGGGCGCCCAGCCTGTATCTGGAGGCCGGGGCGATCCACGGCTGCGTGCTGTGCCAGGAGGACCGGCCGCTGCTCTACATGGAGGACGTCGGCCGGCACAACGCGGTCGACAAGATCGCCGGCTACATGTTCCTGAACGACATCTCGCCGGCCGACAAGATCTTCTACACCACCGGCCGCCTGACCTCGGAGATGGTGATCAAGACGGTGCAGATGGGCATCCCGATCCTGGCCTCGCGCTCCGGCTTCACGGCGTGGGGCGTCGATCTGGCGCGGCAGGCGAACCTGACGCTGATCGGCCGCGCCAAGGGCAAGCGCTTCATGGCGCTCGCCGGGGCGGAGCGCATCGTCTACGACGTCGATCCGCATAAGCTGGCCGAGGAAGACCCGAAGCACCAGCGCAAGGGCGGCCGCGGCGATGCCTGACACCGGCGTCTGCGGCGTGCTGCTGGCGGGTGGCCAGTCGCGCCGCATGGGCGGCGGCGACAAGTGCCTGCGCACGCTGGGCGGCCGCACCATCCTGCAGCGCGTGATCGACCGCGCGGCGCCGCAGGTCGACGGGCTGGTGCTGAACGCCAACGGCGATCCGGCGCGCTTCGCCGGCTACGACCTGCCGGTGGCGCCGGACGTGGTCGAGGGCTTCGCCGGGCCGCTCGCCGGCGTGCTGACCGGCATGGAGTGGGCGGCCGCGAACGCCCCGGACTGCGACTGGGTCGCCACGTTCGCCTGCGACGCCCCGTTCTTTCCGCCGGACCTGGTGGCGCGCCTGCACGCGGCCGCGCGCGCCGAGGACGCCGAGCTCGCCTGCGCCGCCAGCGACGGCCGCAGCCACCCGGTGTTCGGCCTGTGGCGCGTCGACCTGTGCGACGACCTGCGCCGCGCCATGGTCGAGGAGGAGATCCGCAAGGTCGACGTCTGGACCGCCCGCCACCGCCTGTCGACGGTGGAGTTCCCCGTCGCCGCCACCGCCGGCGCCCCGGCCGACCCCTTCTTCAACACCAACCGCCCGGAAGACCTGGAAACCGCGGAACAGGCGCTCGCTTCGTAGGATCGCGTCGCGAAGCGACCCGCCGCCGCGGGCGTGCGGGCGCGGGCGTGGAAGGTGTATCGGCGCTGACGCGGCGGCTCCACCCTACCGCGCCACCACCCGGTACGCGCAGCGCCGTGCGCCCTGCAGCAGGTGCTCGGTGCGTTCGACGGTGGCGTCGGGTGCGAGCACGGCCTGGAAGATCGCCAGTTCGGAGCGGCAGAAGCCCTGGCAGGCACGCGCGGCGACGCAGATCGGGCAGTGGTTCTCCACCAGCAGCAGGGCGCCGTCGTCGGCCTCTGCGACCTCGGCCATGTAGCCCTCCTCGCTGCGCACCTGGGCCAGGCGTTCGACCTTGTCGCGCAGGCTTGCCGCGCCGGCCAGGCGCTCGGCGTAGAGGTTCCGGGTCGCCGCCTCGCGGTCCTGGATCAGCTGCTCCAGCCCCGGCTCGCCGAACACCCGGCGCACGCTCTCGATCATCTCCAGGCTGAGCCCGGCGTGGTTGTCCGGAAAGCGCCCGTGGCCGGCGGCGCTGAGCTGCCAGATCCGCTTCGGCCGGCCGACGCCGCCGCGATCGTCGTCGAACGCGAGCAGGCCCGACGCGTGCAGCCGTTCCAGGCGCTGGCGCACCGCCGCGGCGCTGACGCCGAGCCGCGCGGCCAGCTGCTGCGCCGTCTGCGGCCCGCGGGCCTTGAGCGCGTAGAGCAGCCGGTCTTCCTCGCGGGTCTGCATGCCGTCTCCGGGGTTCAGGCGACTATGGGCGCAGTTTAATAAGTTTTGCCTTCCTTTAATAGATCGGAACGCGTAATTTAAAAAGGTTGAGCTTATTAAAAAGGGGACGGGACGATGCGCGGACGCGACGGCCATGCGGGACGGCGCAACGGGCGTCGCCAGACGGCGGCCTGCCGTCGTCTGACGGGCTGACCGGGCCGTGCGCCGGCTGCCGATCGGGGACCGGGCGCGCAGCCTGACCGCGGCCATCGCGGCGATGGCGCTGGTCAACATGGTCGCGGCGTTGGCGCCGCCGATGCTGGCGGTCGTGCTCGACCGGCAGGGCGTGACGGCCGGGCTGATCGGGCTCAACGCGGCGATGATGCCGATCGGCGTGGTTCTGGTGGCGCCGCTGGCGCCGCGCTGGATCGCCGCGCTCGGCCCGGCGCGCGTGATGATCCGGGCAATGTTGGTCGTCGCCGCGAGCTTCCCGCTGATGGCGGCGGTGCCCGACGTTTACGTTTGGCTGCCGCTGCGCCTGCTGCAGGGCGCTGCGCTGTCGCTCTGCTGGATCGCCAGCGAGGCCTGGATCAACGGCCTGGCCGACGAGCGGACCCGCGGCCGCGTGCTTAGCTTCTACTCGATGGCGGGCTTCGGCGGGTCGATGAGCGGCCCGCCGGTGCTGGTGGCGGTGGGCACCTCCGGTTGGCCGCCGTTTCTCGCTGCGGCGACGCTGGTCGCCGCGGGCGTGCTGCTGGTCGCCCTGGGCCGCGACGTGCGGCCGGACATGGCGGGGCAAGCCTCGGCGCGGCTGTGGCGCTTTCTGCTGCTCGCGCCGATCGCGATGACTACGGTGTTCATCGAGGCCGGGGTCGGGCAGGCGTTGAGTTCGTTCCTGCCCGTCTATGCGCTGGAGCGCGGGCTGGCCGAAGGACCGGCGCTGTTGCTGATCACCGCGATGCACGCCGGCGGGCTGGCGCTGCAGTACCCGTTGGGCTGGCTGGCCGACCGGGTGAACCGATCGGTGATGGCGGTCGCGGCGGTGGCGGCGTTGGCGCTGGCGCTGGCGCTGATCCCCTGGGCGCTGGACACCGGGCAGGCGGCGATCGTCTTCTTCTTCGTCTTCGGCGGCGTGCGGGCGGCGGTCTACATTGTCGGCATCGTGCTGGTCGGCCAGAGCTTCCGCGGTGCCGACCTGGCGGCGGCCAGCACCGCCTTCACGGTGATGTGGAACATCGGCGCGCTCGCCGGGCCCAGCGGCGCCGGCATGGCGATGGACGCGGTCGGCGGCGACGGACTGATGCTCGCCCTGGCGCTTGCCGTCGGCCTGTCGGTGCCGGGACTCGCCGCGCTGGCGCTCAGAAGCGGGCGAAGCGGTTGAACAGGATGATCGCTTCGTTGTCGGTGCGGCAGTTCATCTTGGCGCGCAGGTTGCGGATGTGCACCCGCACGGTGGCGACCTCGCTGCCGCGCTGGGTGGCGATCTCCTTGGGCGCGTAGCCGTGCGCCAGCGCCTTCAGGATCTCGAACTCCGACCGCGACAGGCCGAAGGTGTCGACTAGGCCGCGCGCGCCGGCCTCGGAAATCTGGCCGAACTCGACCATGATCGCGACGATGTCGGAGTCCTGCACCTTGCGGTCGAGGCCGACCCAGTTCTGGTCGATCGGGAAGATCCGCAGGATCAGGCTGCGCAGCGAGACCTGGTCGCTCAGCGAGGTGACAACGACGCTGCGCTTGCCGTCGGGATCGGCGACCGCGCGGGCGATCTGGTCCTTCAAGTGGCGGGTGTTGGTCGGGTCGTCGGTGCACAGGCGCCCATTCTGCACCTGCAGCGCCGACTGCGAGGTCAGGAAATGCCCGGCCGTCAGGTTGGTGTGGATGACGTTCAGACCGGTGTCGGTGATGATCACGCTCACCGGCAGGTGCTCGACCAGGGCCATCGAGGCGCTGGGAACGATGGTCTCCATCCGGCTCCGTCCGACCTGCTGCGTGGGCTCTTGGCGTTGCATCGCATGCTGGCCGGACTGCCGGGCTGCGTAGATCATGGCCGGAGGTCCCCCTGCCGGACCGGCAGCCGGGAGACGCCCGATGCGGTGCCGCCCGGCGACCGCAGCCTGCGCATCGATTGCGCAGCCTTACATACTGGATCTGTTGCGCGAAGGGTCGCGTGCATCCCTTGCACGACCTGCGCCGCGTGCATGCGCGGCAAAGCCTGCACCGGACGTCGCTGCACCGGACGTCGCTGCCCCGGCGCCTCCTGGCTGGCGAAACACATT
>ENA-ORDC01000940-ORDC01000940.1-marine-metagenome-genome-assembly--contig:-NODE-940-length-24200-cov-5.311280_pt1 | contig 24200 bp, 23 predicted proteins | sample MGYA00237783_ERZ508515 | MGnify/ENA primary metagenome ERZ508515 (study PRJEB26186, sample SAMN06268792) | marine metagenome | isolation source: Eden Landing Ponds, San Francisco, CA, USA | place... | reverse complement strand
GTGTCGTCGACGAAGTCGGTGGCGGCGTCCTCGACGTCGAACATCCGCGAGGCGTCGAGGAAGGGTCGATCGTCGCTGTCGCCTCGCAGCTTGGACCCGAGGCGGCGGAACGGCGACGCGACGAGCTGGATCCACGCCTCGACCGTCGGATGGGCCGCGAGATACCGGCTGTATCGGCTCGACCCGACGCTCGTGACGAACGGCTCGAACTCGTCGAACCCCTCGGGATACCCCCAGTGGGAGGTGAGAAACCCGTTCGCGGCGTTGAAGCCGCCGGTCGCGATCCCGGCCTCGGAGAGCACCGACGCGAGCGTGCGAGCCCCTTTCACGCCGATGTCGCCGTTCCGGGCGAAGACGGGCTCGGAGGCCAGGATCGACGGGAACGAGAAGGGGGTCCAGTTGCCGGTCGCGAACGAGTGGTCGAAGACGGTCCCGTCGTCGGCGAGTTCCGAGAGCACCGGCGAGTGCCGATCGTCGTCGTAGGGACCGATCGCGTCCGCCCGGAGCGAGTCGATCGTGACGAGGAGCACGTTGGATACCGTTCCGTCCGACGCCGAGGACGAACCCGTCGAACGCGATCGCGTCGCGTCAGATTCTGCAGGCACCGATCCGGTCGAATCCGACGCCGCTGAGGTCGATGCCGCCGTGTCCGATGTCGACGTGTCCGAGTCCATGTTATGCGAGAGTGGGACCTGACGCTCCCGAACCGCGGGTCGTCCCGATCGGCGGTACCGAGTCCCGCTCCCGGGCGGACCGGTACACGACTGTCCGGAGAGTCGAGGAGCAGGCGGGAGCCAACCGGCTCGTCGGACCGAACGTCAGGATCACTAGTATACCCGACACCAGTCAGCCAGCGGCTTGAGGATTTCGGTTCCAGCGACGACGAGACGGACGCCCCACCGAACGTAGCTATTTGACGCTCGCGGTCAGAGGGACACACATGAGTGACGCGTCGACCGAGGCGGGACGCGGGGAGGAGCCGACCGGCGGTCGTCGCCTCGGGGTCGAGGCGCTCGACGAGGCCGTGCCGCCGGACGAGATCCCGGAGGACGTCCCGGGCGAATCGCGGGCCGTCGACGTCGGCGACGTTCGGCTCCACGTCGTCGAGGCCGGGCCCGAAGACGGGAAGCTGCTGGTCCTGCTCCACGGCTTCCCGGAGTTCTGGTACGGCTGGCACGAGGCGATCGCGCCGCTCGCCAACGCGGGCTACCGCGTCGTCGTCCCCGACCAGCGCGGCTACAACTGCTCCGAGAAGCCGCCCGCCGTGAGCGACTACCGGATCGACGCGCTGGCGCGGGACGTCGTCGGCCTGATCGACGCGTACGACCGCGAGAGCGCCGCCGTCGCGGGTCACGACTGGGGCGCCGCGGTCGGGTGGTGGCTCGCCCTCCACCACGCCGACCGCGTCTCGGAGTTCGTCGCGATCAACGTGCCGCATCCGACCGTCTTCGAGCGCGCCCTCCGGGGCTCGTGGGACCAGCGGCTCAAGAGCTGGTACGTGCTGGCGTTCCAGCTCCCGAAGCTCCCCGAGGCGGTCGCCAGCGCGGGCAACTGGCGGCTCGCCGTGCGCGGGCTCCGGGAGTCGAGCGATCCGGGGACGTTCGGCGACGAAGACGTCAGGCGCTACCGGCGCGCGTGGAACCGCGAGGGCGCGTTCGAGGCGATGGTGAACTGGTACCGGGCGATCGTTCGCGACCGGCCGACGCCGACAACGGAGACGGTCGAGGTCCCGACGCTCGTGATCTGGGGCGCGAAAGACCGGTTCCTCGCCAGGCGGTTGGCCGGCGAGAGCGTCGAACGCTGCGTCGACGGCCGACTCCTCACACTCGACACGGCGACCCACTGGGTCGTCCACGAGGAGCCCCACCGCGTCGCCGAGGCGATAGCCGACCACGCCGACCCGCTGCCGCCGGGCGCTCGGGAGTAAGCCGGTGGGACGCGCCCACCCGCAACGCACCCGCCACCCGCCAAACGCCTTTTATATCGACGCCCGCGACGAGAGGGTATGACGCTCGATCGATACGCCGACGCCGTCGAGGCCCTCGCGCCCGGAGACGGAGAGGTCGAGACGGCGGAACTCGCCGTCACCGACGACGTGCTCGTCAAGGCGTTCGCGCTCGGACCCGGCGCGACCGTCGAGCCGCACGAGCACGGGGACGCGACCAACGTCTTCCACGTGCTCGAAGGCGAACCGACGCTCGTCCGCGGCGGCGAGGAGGAGTCGCTCGCGGCGCCCGCCGTCGTCCTGAACGAGCGCGGAACCGTCCACGGCGCCCGGAACGATACTGACGAGCGCGCCGTCATCACTGCCAGCCTCTGCCCGCTCCCCTGATGGACGGCGAGATCGACCCCGACGAGCTGGCGGGCCTGCTCGGTGACGAGGAGGCCGACGTCGACACCGATCCTGGCGCCGACACCGACTCTGGCGCCGACACCGACTCTGGCGCCGACACCGACTCTGGCGCCGACGACGACCCCGATCTCCGAATCGTCGATATCCGCGACCGGCGCGCCTTCGACCGCGGGCACATTCCCGGCAGCGAGTGTGTCCCCTTCCCGGAGCTGACGACCCGCGTCTCGGAACTGGAGGACGCCGACCGGATCGTCACCGTCTGTCCCCACGGAGTCGCCAGCCAACAGGCGGCCCGGCTGATCGGGAGCTACGAAGGGACGCAAGACGCGCGCGTCGAGAGCCTCCGCGGCGGCATCGAGGCGTGGGAGCGCGACGCGGACGAACTCGTCTCGACCGACACCGACGCGGGGACGGATCAGACCGCAGAGTCCGACGAGGGGCCGGACGCGCCGTTTTAAATCCCTCGCCGGCTCATTCTCTCGCTCATTCTCTCCGCCGACCGCGACGGGCGAGCGCCGCGCCGGCGACGACGACCGAGACGAGAGCGACCGCGGGACCGAACCCGGGAGCCCCGTCGACCGGAACCGGAGCGTCGCCATCGCTGGAAGCTGGATCCTCGTCATCGCCGGTAGCTGAATCGTCACCGTCGCCGGAAGCCGCATCGTCGCCCTCGACGGCCACCGTCGTCGACGCCTCGTCGACCGGGCCGACGACGCTCACGGTCACGTCCTCGACCCCACCGTCGAGCGACCCCCCGTCCACGATGATCTCTCGGTCGACCGTCGTCTCCTCTCCGGCGTCCAGTCGTACCGGTGCGGTCGCGACCGTCTCGCCGTCGACCTGGAACTCGACGTCGCCCCCGGCGGGCACGCTCGCGTCGTTGCCGACGGTCGCGGTCGCGACGACCGACTCGCCGGCGGCGACGCGCTCGCGGTCGGTCGAGACGCCGCGGACGCTCGGCCGCGCGGGCTCGGAGACGGAGACGGTCAGGCGCTCGCTGCCGATCCGGACCTCGTACTCGCCCGTCGCTTCGAAGCGGTGCTCGAAGCGCTCGACCGTTTCCTCACCGGCGTCGAGCGTCCCGGACCGGTTTTCCACCGCCTCGCCGTCGACCGAGAGCGACAGGTCGTAGCTCCCCGCCGCGCCGCCGGTGTTGGAGGCGACCACGGAGAGCGCGAGCGACTCGCCGGCGACTAACTCGACGGGGTCGCGGGCGACGGTCCGGTTCCGGTACTCGCCGGTCGCCCGGACCGCGTCGTCCGCGAGCCCGTATCCGACCTGCGCGGGAGTCTCGCCGAACGCCGCGGCGTGCGCCTCTCGGTCCCACGTCTCGGCGGTCGCCCGCGTCGTCGTCAGGCGCTCGGCCTCGTCGCGGAGCTCGGTCGCCGCGGCGTCGTCGGCGCCCTCGGCGGCCGCCGCCTCGATCGCGTCGAGGACGTGCTCGTTGGTGATCGGTCCGTCGACCTCGTTCAGTTCGCGAAGGACCGTCGCCAGCGACGCGGCGCCGTCGGTCTCGGTCCGGAGCCGTCGGTCGATCTCGCCGGCGACGAGCGCGCCCTTCGTGTAGTCGGGGTTCCCCTCCCAGGTCGTCGGGGCGGAGAGCACCGCCGAGGCGCCGGGGTCGCGCTCGCCGCGCGCGAGGGTGCGCTCGAACGCGTCGAAGTCGGCGTCGCCGCGGTCGAGCGCGAACAGCGCGGCGTAGTACGTCGCGCTCGCCTCCGTGATCCACCGGCCGCTCGCCTCGGTGCGGTACGCCTGCCGGGTGTGGACGTACTCGTGGGTCCAGACGTCCGCGGCCGTGCCGGCGGGCTCCGAGTCCCGGACCCACAGGTCCGCGTCGCCGGTCTGGAGCCCGCGAACCGCCCACGACACCTCGCCCGTGGGAGCGGTGAACGCGACCACCGCCTCGTCGCGGGCGCCGACCTGCAGCGCCGTCGACGCGTCCGCGAAGACCCCGAACACGTCGTCCGGCGACGCGACCGGCTCCGCGGCGTCGGGGACGATCAGCCGGTATCGCTGGCCGGCGGCCTCCCGGACGTACTCCTCGTGCGGCCCGAGGAACGCCATCGTCTGCGAGGCGACGCCCTCGCCGGGGACGACCGTCTCGAGGTCGAGTCGGACCTGGCCCTCGTACTCTCCGGTGAACTCCCACCTGGCGCCGACGCGTGGGGTCCGCACGAGCGCCCACTCGCCGGCGTCGACGAAGCGGTAGGCGCCGTCGGTCGCGAGCGGGCCCTCCCCCTCGACCGTGTCGTTCGCGTCGATCGCGTACGTGAGCGAGGGGTCGGCGGTCTCGCCGTCCCACTCCCAGACCGACTCGTCGGGCCCGGCGTCGTCGGCCGGGACGAACCCGTCGGCCTCGACCTCGGCGCCGGCGCCGACGCTGAACAGCGTCACCTCGAACGCCGTGACGCGGTCGGGGATCTCCGCCCGCGTCGTGACGCCGACCGTCCCGCGCTCGTCGGTCTGAGCCAGCTCGCTGCGTAGTTGGATCACGTCGGCGTCGTCTCCGGCGGTCTGTGCCACCGGATCCGCGTCGGCACTCCCCGAGAACGACTCGACGGCGGGACCCGTCTCGCCGATGGAGACGGCAGCGCCCCCGGCGGCCGTCAGCGAGACGAGCAGGAGCGCGACGAGCGAGAGCGCGACGACGCCGGCTCGAACGCCGGTAGACGGGTCGGAACGGCTCATCATGTGTCCCGTACCGCGCGCCGGGCTTAGGACTGTTCGTGGTCGCGTTGACACGATCGGAGCGCGGAGTCGGCGTCGCGGGGCGACTCCGGCGGGTCGAGAAGTAGGGGAGGAGGGAGCGTGTGACAGGCCCCTCCGCGTGTGCGGTGTCGAGGCCCGGATATAGTTATGCGGTCCTTGAGGGTGCGTCTCACCCCTCAGATCGCGCGGATCCGGGTCGTCCAGAAGTCGCGGAACGCGTCGTCGAGCGCTTCCCGCGGCTTCCCGGTCGCGTCGGAGACGTCGGTGACGTCGGCGTGCTCGCGGACCTCGCCGAGCACGCTGCGCTCGCCGACGACGACCGTCCGATCGATCGGGGGGTCAGCGTCGGGATCGCGGTCGTCCAGCCCCGCCAGCGCCGCGGTCACCTTTTTTAAGTGGTCGTCGATCTGGCCCTCGCGCCGGCGCTCGAACCGGCCCTGCGAGAAGCCGCCCTTCGAGTGGGCCTCCTTCACGTCGGAGGTGAAGCCCTCGAAGTCGACTCGCTCGTCGCCCTCGTAGACGCCGAGCGCGAAGACGTCCGACCGGACGAGCGCGAAGGCGACCCGCCCGGTCGGGCGGAACCACGACTCGTCGAGTCGGAACGCGTCGTCCCACCGGTCGAACGGCTCCGGTTCGATGGGGGGCGTCAGCGCCGCGCTCACGGCGCCGGTGTCGTCGGCGAGGACGACCGCGGGCGCGGCTCGCCGGACGAGCGCCGTGCGGTCGCCGAACCACTCCGCGACGCTCGACGGCACCGCGTCGGCGTCCGGGACGAAGGCGGTGAGGAGTCCCTCCGGGTCGTCGCTCTCGACCGCCCGAAAGCGCCCGAGCGCGTCGGCCAGTCGTGGGCCGCGGGCGTCGCTGACGCGCCGGAACTCGATCGATTCCTCCGTCCCCTCGGCGCGGTCGAGGCGCTCCTCCAGCGACTCGATCCGGTGTTCGAGTTCGTTGACGCGCTCCTCGGCGCGCTGGCGGTCGGCGACGGCGTCGGACCGGCGCTCCTCCTCGGCCTCGGCGCGGCGTTCGAGGTGGCGCTTCTCCTCCTCCAGCTCCTCGATCCGCTCTTTCAGCCCGGCACGCCCGAGCAGCCTGTCGATCATACCCGAACGGCGACCCCCGGCGACCTAAAAGGTGCGTCTGTGGCGAGGGAGAGCGTGATGACTTATAAAAGACGGGCGGTGGCGCGCGCCTCCGAGCGCCCACCGGGCGCGAGGAGCGCCGCGCGAGGGAGTCAGTCGCCGGAGCGAAGCGGAGGCGACTGACGAGGCTGGGGAGGCGTGAGGCTGCGGTGCGGTTGCGGGCGGGTGGGACTCAAAGGGGCAGCCGGTGAGGCGGGCGCAGGCGACGTAAGCACCGCAAGGAGCGAACGAAGTGAGCGACTGAGGAGCGCAGCAAGCGTGCGCCCGCCTCACCGGCTGGGGCTTTGGAGATGTTCACCGCAGAGTCGCTACTCAGTTATAAACAGCCGACAGCAACACCACTCGAACACGTATAAACAGCCGACGGCAACATCCCGTCTTCACTCATAAACAACCGCTCAGCCGGTCCGAGACACGCACTCTCGCTATCGATCAGGAGTCCTTTTTCTGCGACCGGCGATTTCTGACGGGGAGATTCCCGGACAGAGACGGCAACGGGATCGAAATACCCACTTAAATACCGTCCCCGAACGCCTGCGCGAAGAGCGTGTCCGTCACGGTCCGGAGGTGTTCGGAGACGGTGGATTTCGTGAGGTCGAGATCGGCGGCGATCTCCGCCGCGGAGGCGCCGTCGCCGTTGAAGTATCCCTTCTCGGCGGCGACGGTCGCGATCTCTGCCTGTCGGTCCGTGACGCCGGCGAGGTCGACCGGGACGACGTCGCGACGGGAGTCGTCCGCCGCGCTCCGGTCCCCGCGGTCGACGCAGAGCCGGCGGAGCTCCACCTCGAGCCCGGCAGCCTCGCACTCGTCGACGATCGCCCGCAGCTCCTCGTGGCCGGTTAACACGAACGAGACGAGGAGTTCGCCGTCCTCCATCTCGGTCCGGCGCGGCGACACCGGGAAGTTCGCGAACGCCGACGGGAGCCCGCCGCACGAGCAGTCGTCGCAGACGCCGTCGGCGGTCGCCTGCGACGACCCCTCGGTGACTGTCGATAGAGACGATCCCCCAGAGACTGCCGACGGAGACGCGCCCGGCGGCGGCGAGGGAGCGTCGGCGTCCGCCTCGGTCTCCGGCGCGTCGACCCCCGATGTGTCGGTCTTCCGCGCGTCGATCCCCGACGCGTCGATCGCGACGCCGCCGTCGGTCGCGGGACGCTCGCAGGCGATCTCGTAGCGACCGTGCGCCTCGCCGGCGAACTGGACGAGGTCGAGGCCGCCCGGCGGGTCCTCGGGCGGATCGGAGGCGACGAACTCGACGCGGCGGTCGTCGGCGTCCACTCGGAACTCCTCGACCGGCGTGCTCGACGACAGCGCGGCCACGGGACAGCCCTCACAGGCCGAGACGGCGAGTTCGACGTGGATCCCGTTGGTCATGCCCGCACGTAGGGACTCGATGGGTGATATAACGGTGAGGGGTTTCCAGCCCGGTGAAAACGCTGCTGCGGAGCCGACACAGCCTCCGATGACGGCTTCCCCGAGAGACGTTCCGGTGGGCACGCGCTTATAACGTGACGGGTGGTACCGGGAGCCATGCCGCCGCTCGAACTCCCGCTCGGCCTCGGCACGTCCGGACTGGACGACCCCGCCGAGTGTGCCGCCACGGTGACCGCCGCGCTCGAAGCGGGATACCGCCACGTCGACACCGCACAGATGTACGACAACGAGGCCGCCGTCGGCGAGGGACTCGCCGCCGCCGACGTGGACCGCGACGACGTGGTCGTCGCCACGAAGGTCCACTCCGACAACCTCGCGCCCGAGGACGTCCGCGAGACCGCCCGCGAGAGCCTCGATCGGCTGGGGCTCGACCGCGTCGACCTGCTGTACGTCCACTGGCCGGCCGGAGCGTACGACCCGGACGCGACGCTGCCGGCGTTCGACGCGCTCCGGAGCGAGGGGCTCACCGACCACGTCGGCGTCTCGAACTTCACGCCGGAGCTGTTGCGGGAGGCCGATCGGGTCCTCGACGCGCCGATCGCCGCCCACCAGGTGGAGTGTCACCCCCGGTTCCAGCAGCCGGTGCTCCGCGCGCTCGCGACCGAGTTCGACCACCGGCTCGTCGGCTACTCCCCGCTGGCCTGCGGGGACCTGTTCGACGACGACGAGCTCAAAGGCATCGCCGACCGCCACGGCCTCTCCGCGGCGGTTCTCGCGCTCGCGTGGGCGCTCGCCCGCGACGTGACCCCGATCCCGAAGGCGACCGGCGACCACGTGACCGAGAACCTGCGCGCGGTCGACGCCGAGGTCCCCGACGCCGCCCTCGACGCGGTCGACGCGCTGGAGCGCGAGGGCCGCCGGGTCGACCCCGACTACGCGGTGTGGAACCGGTAGGCGGCGCTACCTCGATCCGACCGCGTCTAGCCGCGCCCGAAGCTCGGCGTCTGCCCGGTCGACGAGCGACGCCAGCGACTCGTCGAGCTGCGTCACCCACTGGTCGATGAAGCCCGATCGCCCGAGCATCCGGACGACCTCGTAGATCGGTCGCCGTTCGGCGAACCCCGGCGGAAGCCCGCCGGCGCGCTCGCGGTAGCCCCGATAGAGGGCGTCCGCGTAGCGCTCCGGTCCCTCGCTGTCGAACCCGTTGAGGAGTTGGTCCTCGGCGCGGACCAGATCTCGGGCCGGATCGCCCACGTGCGCGAGTTCCCAGTCGATCGGGACGATCCCGTGAGGTGGAGCGCTCCCGGTCGATGCCTCGCCGTCGACGACGAACAGGTTCGGTTTCGCCACGTCGCCGTGGAGCAGCGCGGCCGGGGCGCCGCCGAGCCGGTCCCGGTTCGCCTCGACGCAGTCGGATACGGCGTCGTAGTGACGCGCCAGTCGCTCCGAGGTGCCGATCTCGCGGGTGCGCTCGATCGTCGACAGGAGCACGTCCGGCCACGGGGCCGGATCGAGGGCGAGCCCGCCGCGCGCGTCGGCCTCGACGATCTCTCCGGGGGTCTCGAACCGCTTCGCGTGGAGGGTCGCCAGCGTGGCCCCGACGCGCCGGAGGAGCGCCGCTCGCCGGTTCTCACCCGCATTTTTCGACACCTCGGATCCCTCCCAGACGTCGAGCAGTTCGCGCCCCGGCGCCGGCGCGGTGACGAGGTAGGGCACCGGCGCGTCCGGGTCGCCCGCGAGCACCGCCGGGCCCGAGACGGACCGCTCCGCGTCGAGGTATCGGAGCACGGCCATCTCGCGGGCGATCCGGCGCCCGTCGCCCGCGACGGCGACCTTACAGAACGCGCACCCGCCGTCGCCGAAGGCGACGCCGACCGTCTCGTTGGCGCCGTTCCACGACGGCCCGACCCCGAACGTCCGGTCGACGGACCGGTCCGGAAACGCCTCGGCGAGGGCGCTCGCGACCCGTTCGTCCATGCGTGTGTGACGCGGACACGGGCTGTTAACTCTGCTGTCACGCACGTCAGCACGGGTCGATACCGTTCGGTATCGCGTCCGAACTCGCGGAGAGGGTGAACGACCGACAGCCTCATATCTGTTGTCGAAGTATCAGGAGGCCGTGATTGACGACGCGATCGATGGCCGGGTCGGATTCGCGGTCGACGGGCGGACGCTGTGTATCCGCGACGCGTTGGAGGGCGAGGAGCTTCCGCTCCGCTTCGACCGAGAGCCGGAGCCGCAGCCGGCGTTCCCCGAGCTGTTTCACGTTCCCATCGATCAGGCCGTCAGCTTCGAGGCCGAGTCGGTCTCGATCCCCCACTACTCGTCCGTCGTCCTCCGCGACGTCGACGGGGAGTTCATCGCGTGGCTCGAGGAGTCGACGGAGTTCCCGCGAGCGACGTACTTCCTCGACGTTAGCGGCGTGACGAAGGCGCTCGTTCGAATGCCCGATGTAGCGATCTCCGCGACCGGGGCGGCCGATTCGGATCCGGTCGAACTGACGTTCGACCGCCCGACCACCGTCACGGTCGGCGCGCGATCGCTACACACTCGCCCGGAAGCGACGATCACCGTCCCCGACGACCCGGCCGCGCTCGCCGAGGCGGTGTCGGTGCTCGGATCGTCGATCAAGGAGTTCACTCCCGAGCGCTCGTGGCCGACGCTCCGCGGCTATCCGCCGCGGATTCGCGTCGGCGACGAACTCGACGTTCCGAGCCCCCTCGTGACACCCGAGACCGGCGTCGAGATCGTCGTCCGGCCCACGTACGCCGACGTGTACCGGATCTCCACGCTCGCGTACTACCTCGGCGCACGGGTGGTCGTCGGCGACGCGCCGGCAGTCCGACTCGACACGGGGTACGTCGAATCCCTTCCGACCGAGGGCGTCGCGCTCGAGGAGCGCGTCGAGGAGCTGCTTCGAACGTGGTTCTTCCTCGACACGCTCGCACGGACGGAAGGGTACATCAAGTCCGACCGCTACGAGTACGAACAGGTCGGTTCGGAGCTCCCGTTTTATCCGCCGAATTTGGCCGACAGACCGATGAGCGAGCGACTGATGGAGTACTTCGCGGTCGCTCCCGGACTGGTCGAGCCGTACGCGCCTGAATGGCCGACTCAGGCGGTTCTCCGACCCGTCCCCGAGGCCGCGGAACTGCTCCCCCATCTCGCCCACGCGCTCGCTCCGGTCCGCGTTCGCGGATCTGCGGATCTGACCGACCAGTCCCCGATCGCGCTCGCGACGTCGCCGTGGTTGGACCGCGAAGCCGGTGCGTCGGCTTCCGATGGCGTTCCGTCGCCAGACGAGGCGCCGGTTCCGGCTGAAACGGCAGTGCTGACTCCGGGCGGGTACGAGAACGGACTCGCCAGGACGACGACGGCACGCGGCGAGGTCCGAGTCGTCATCTTGGTTGAGTCCGCGGAGCGCGCGAGGGAGTTCCGTCGCGCGATCGCCGATCCGGCGGTACCGGGTGGGATCGGTTCGTGGGAGGTGATAGTCGATCCCGACGCGGCCACCGTTACGTCGGTCCTCTCGGATCCGACGGTCGACATCGCGTACTGCGCCCTCCCGATCGAAGCCGGTCAGATCGTCGCCGCGAACGGACCGACCTCGATCGATGATCTCGGCGGCTCCCCGGCGCTCGTCGTGTTCGAAGGGCTCGCGGATCCCGCGCTCGGAGTCTCAGCCGTCGACAACGGCGGACTGTCGTCGATCCTCACCGAGGACGCTCTCGGTTCCGAACCGTTTCTGTCGCTGATCGGGCTCCTGTCCGTCGGGGTTTCGACGGCCGCGAGCGTCGCCGTGTCAGGGGTCGCGGCCGAAACTCGAACGCGGATCGTCGGGGACCCGGGGGTCGAAATCGCCTCGCACGGCAGTTTGTCGATACAGGTAAACCGGGCTCGATCGGAACGCCCCACCGCACACCGTATCGAGCGCGGGTCCGTTCTCTCGCTGTCGGCACGCATCGGAAGCGAACAGAAACAGTTGTTCGATGAGTTCCAACCGCTGGACGAACTGTCCGGGACGGTGAGGGTCGACGGACCGACGGTCGGATCTTCGACGCTCCTCGGACTGCTCGATCAGAACGACTCGATCGTCCGGCTCAACGGGCGCGTCCGCTTTCCGGAACGTATCGAGACCGAGGCCGACATCGAGGAGTTAGCTCGCCGGCACCTGTCCGGAGGCAGCGACCCGGCAGAGCGCGTGTCCGAGTCTCGGTCCGAGTGAGGAAGCGAAACTGCGGCTTCCGTGCTCCGCGACGGTGATCTTTTATTTCGCGCCGACGAATTCCCGGGCATGCCTCAGATCCACCTCGACGAGGAGACGGTCGAGCGGCTGGACGCGCTCCGGATGGGCGGGGAGGAGTACGACGAGATCGTCAGCGAACTCATCAACATCTACGAGGCCGAGGAGCTGACGCTGTTCCGCGGGAGCGAATAGGACGCCGGATCGAGAACTCGCGCCATCGGTCCAGATCCGCCGCCGTCCGCATCCTCATTCCTGATACGCGACCCGAACCTGCTCCCACTTGCCCGTCTCTTCGAGGTGCGCCTGTAGCTCGTCGGCGTACTCCTGGACGAGTCGCTCGGCCGCCTCGATCTCCTCGTCGGAGGGGCCGCCGCCGCTCTCACCGTCGAGTCCGAGTGCGCCCTTGATCGAGTCGACGAGCCCGCCGCCGGACCCCCCGCTCCCGCCTCCGCCCGCGGCGCCGCCGGGGGCGCCGCCCATCGCCGCGGTCTGCGATCGAACGTTCTCCAGTTCCGGCATGATCGCCGGGAGGTTCGAGCTGTCGGCGACGATCCGGGCGTCCTCCGGGTCGTCGGCGTCTTCGATCTCGAACTCGATCGCGGTCATGATCAGCCCCCACTCCTGGTTGGAGAACCGCGAGGCCGACACTCGGTCGGTGAACTGGTTGTCGACGGTCATGCGCTCGCCGACGATCGCGTCGGTCCAATCGCTCATACCCTCCCGTTCGGCGGTAGCGGTAAAAGCCCCTTCCCTCGTCCAATCGGTCTCTCCGTACAGCCGTTCCCATCTCGACGGAGTTCGCGAGAGGCTTTATACCGCCCACCGCCTCGATCCGGTATGACTGACCGAACGCGTCGAGAGGCGCTCTCGGGGGCCGCCGCCCTCGCCGCCGCGTCGCTCGCTGGCTGTGTCGACGCCGTCGTCCCGGGCGGTGACGAGGACCGCGATCAGGGGCCGATCGACCGGACGGGAGCGGGGACGGTTTCGGTCTCCGTCGGCGCCGATATCGGGTTCGACTTCGCCCCCGCACATATCGTCGTCGACGCCGGAACGACCGTGGTCTGGGAGTGGACGGGCGCCGGTGGCGGCCACAACGTGGTCGACACGGAGGGCGCGTTCGAGTCCGAACTCGTCGCGGAGGAAGGCCACACCTTCGAGCACGCGTTCGCGGAGCCCGGCGTCTTCGACTACGTCTGTACCCCGCACCAGACGCGCGGGATGGTGGGGACGGTCGAGGTCGTCGAGTGAGTCGGACGGCAGGCACCTCACCGTCTCACCCCTGAGCTACGGCAAGCCGTCGAAGGCGTCGCCGGCGAGACCGGGGCCGGCCGGCACCGCCACCGCGCCGTCCGAGACCGGGCAGGGGTCCGGAGCGAGGTCGGCGTCAAGCAGCGACCCGGTAGCGAGCCCACAGGGCGCCACCTCGGGAACGGCGGCGGCGACGTGGACCGCGGCGGTGCGCGCGACGACCGCGTCGACGGTGGTGGTGACGACCGGCTCGACATCGGCCTCCCGCGCACGCACCGCTGCCGCCAGCGCACGATCCGGCCCGCCGAGCGCCATCGGCTTCAGAACGACGGCGTCGGCCGCGCCGGCGTCGAGGACCGCGTCGAGCCCGCGGGTCGCGAGCGACTCGTCGAGCGCGATCGGGACCGGGGGATCTGGGTCGGCATCGGCACCGACACCGGGCTTCACGCCACGGAGCGCGGCCGCCCCGTCGAGGTCGTCGGCCGGCAGCGGCTGTTCGAGATACGCGAGGTCGAACGGCGCGAGGCGCTCGACCGCCTCCCGAGCGGTCTCCCGGTCCCACGCGCCGTTGGCGTCGGCTCGAAGGGTGACGCCGTCGCCGGTCGCTCGCCGAACGGCTCGGAGGCGCTCGACGTCAGCGTCGAGGCTCCGGGCACCGACCTTCACCTTCAGACAGTCGAACCCTGCTCCGACCGCGTTCTCGGCCGCGGCGGCGGTGCCTTCCGGGTCGCCGTCTCCGATCGTCGCGTTGACCGGGACGGTCTCGGCGGGCGGGGGAAGACTCTCGGTCCCGGCGAACTGTTCGGCCAGCGACCGACCGGCGTCGCGGGCCCTCGCGTCCGCGAGCGCGAGCGCGAGGCCGTGACGCGCAGCGGGCGTCTCGGCGGGGTCGAGTCGGGAGAGCGCGTCGTCCGCAAGCGCGAGGTCGGAAAGCGGCGTATCGCCGGGTTCGGAACCGGACGCGACGACCCCGCGAAGCGCCGCCTCGCACGCCGACCGCGACTCGGTCCAGCCGGGGAGCGGGGTCGCCTCGCCGAGGCCGGGCGCGGGAACCGACTCGCCGTCGGACTCGGGCTCGACGACGACGAGGAACCCCTCGCGCCGATCGATGGACCCCCGTGCGGTTTCGAGGGGCGTCGTCAGCGCGAGCGAGAAGGGGGTGAGCCGCATCGGCTCACACCGCGAGTCCGACGGCGAACGCGACCGCGTACGCCGCGAGGAGCTTCCCGGTCGATTCGAGGGCCGGATTGAGCGCGTCGCCGGCGGTCTCGGTCACCACGGTGCGAGCCACGCCGACCGCGAGCGGGAGGGTCGCGAGCGGGAGGAGCACGGCGAGCCCGTGGCCCTCGGCGAGGAACCACAGGGGAGTGAGGTACGCGAGCGCGAGCAGCGCGAGGAACTGGATCCGGGAGAACCGGTAGCCGAACCGGACCGCGAGGGTGCGCTTGCCCGTCTGCGCGTCCTCCTCCAGGTCGCGGACGTTGTTGACGACGAGGATGTTCGTCGAGAGCGCGGCGACCGGGAGGCTCGCGACGACGGCCGCGAGCGTGACGGTTCCCTCCGGGAGCCACAGGGGGAACGCTCCGCTCGCGAGCGCGGCGGCCTGCACGTAGTAGGTGCCCGTGACGGCGATCACGCCGAAGAAGACGAACACGAACAGGTCGCCGAGCCCGTGGTAGCCGAGCGGATACGGTCCCCCGGTGTACGCGATTCCGGCGGCGACGGAGGCGAGCCCGACCACGAGTATCGGGACGCCGCCCACGTAGACGAGGTAGGTCCCGACGAGGATCGCGGCCGCGAAGGTAAGCCACATCGCTCGCTTCACCTCGCCGGGCTTGATGAGGCCGCTGGCGACGACGCGGGTGAACCCCTCGCGGTCGTCGGTGTCCGCGCCCTGGATCGCGTCGTAGTAGTCGTTCGCGAAGTTGGTTCCGACCTGGATCAGCGCCGCGCCGACGAACGCCGCGAGCGCGGGCAGCGGGGCGAAGACCCCGTCTTGCACCGCGAGCCCGACGCCGACGATCACCGGCGCCGCCGCCGCAGGGAGCGTCTGCGGCCGCGCGGCGATCACCCAGGCCCGCCGCCGCGACACGTCGATACTCATTGTCGTCGGTAGGGTCGTGCCGTCCCTTAACCTTACCATCCGAACGGGCGGCGCCGACGGATTCGGCGACACGACCGGCGCCGACGGTTCGGCGACACCGACCGACAGATTCGACAGGGGCCGGAGCGTATTACCGGCATGAGCGACACGACGGGAAACGGCGAGGACGGAGCACGCGAGATCGACGCGCGCTACCGGGTGACCGACGGCGAGCGGCGCCTCACGTTTGCGGTCGACGGCCGAGAGGCGACGGTCGCCCAGAACGTCGACGGCTACGCGATGCTGAAGGTCCGATCGGGACCGGCCGGCGACGAGTTAGAGCGGTACTACGGGTTCGACATGGCGCTCGACCACGCCGCCGAACTGCTCGGCGTCGCCGTCTCCGACCTCCCCGTCCCCGAGTCCGCCGCCGATATGGGCATGTGACTCCCACTCGGCATGTGGCTCCCGCTCGGGACCGTCAGATTCCGAACGTCGCGCGCAGCATGTCCCGGCTGCCGGGACCGAGCCCGACCGCCAGCACCGTGATGAGCAACAGCAGCGTGTAGCGCGGCGACTCCTCGAACATCTCGCCGTTGAACACCCAGACGACGAACGTCGCCGCCGCGAGCTTCACCAGCAGGAACGGCCACGCGTCGCCGGTGACGGAGACGATCGACTGGGGCAGCAGCCGACCGGTCCAGTCGACGATCAGCGCGTTGACCACGTGTTTCGGCACGAGGTTCGCCGTCCCCGTCAGCGCCGGCATCCAGTTGAGTCCGATCACGTTGGCGACGCCGTCGACCGCGTGCCCCCAGATGATGACGATCCCCGCGACGCCGGTCCCCGCCCGGATATCGGGGACGTACGCGGTCGCGAGCTTCCACGTCACCGCGGTCGCCGCGGTCGCGATCCCCAGCGTCAGCGCGAGGATGATCGGGTAGAACTGGACGTAGTCGGTCGCGGCCGAGAGGTACGAGAGGTAGCCGAACGCGAGCGCGAGCGCGACGGTCCCCGTCGCGAACAGGGGGCGGGCGTAGTCGTCGACCACGCCCCGGCCTTCGAGCGAGTACGCCGCGAGGACGCACGCGAGCGTGACGCCGAAGACGGTGAAGTAGATGAACGGGCTGATCAACAGCGCGCTCGCCGGGAAGGGGATCAGCGGCTCCACGCCGGCATCCATCGCGGCGACCCCCGAGTCCTCGACGGTGCGGAGCGTGCCACCGAGCAGCATGAACGGGAACAGCGCGTAGAAGAACCGGAGCTCGACGCCGATATCCAGCCGGCGGAGGAGGAACACCACTCCGATCAGCATCGCCAGCAGGATGACGACGTAGCTCACGGTCGAGACCGTGGTGTACCCCGGTTCGGCGACGACCTCGCCGGCCTGAACGGCGGCCGAACACGCCGCCGAGCTTCCGAGCAGTTCGGTCCCGCCCGCGTCGCGGACGGCGCACTGGGCGCCCTGTCCGTCGGCCGCGACCGGCCCCCAGAAGTACCGCCAGATGAACCGGTCGTACACGATCCGCGGGAAGACGACGGATCCGATCGCGAGCAGCGCCGCGACGGCGCCGACGACCGCCGCCCACGCGCGCTCCGGCGACAGCCCGAACCGCTCCTCGACCCGTGTGCTCATACTCTCCGTTGGGAGAGTCCCCGAATTGAGGGTTCCGGTCCCGGGTCGTCGCATCGCCCCCCGACCGTGGCGGTCACACCGCCGGCCCGTCCGCCTCGTAGTCGGTGGCGAGAATTATCATGGTCTGTGACCGGGAGAAGCCGTCCATCTCCGCGACGCGCTCGAACATCAGCTCGCGGAGGCTGTCCGTGTCGGCGGCGACGACCTTGAGCATCACGTCCCACTCGCCGGTGGTCAGGTGGATCTCGCGGACGCCGTCGATCTCGCGGAGCCGGTCTAAGGCGTCCTCCTCGCGTCCCTGTTCGACGCGGAGGCCGACGAAGGCGCTGACGCCGTAGCCGACCGCCTTGGGGTCGATCGACGCGTGGTACCCCTCGATGACACCCGCCTCCTCCATGCGGTTCACCCGGTCGTGGACGGTCGCGCTGGACATGTCGATTCGGCGCGCGACCTCCGAGAACGGTGTCCGGGCGTCCTCCTGTAAGATCCGGAGGATCGCGCGGTCCGTCTCGTCGAGTTCCATGCGTGCCATACGTCGCCAGCGGCCTTTGCACTTACGACGCCGACACCGCCAAATTCATCAACGAGCGGACGTGTCGTCGGGTATCTCGTCGGCGGGCGTCGAGTCGTTCGGGACCTCCTCGTCCGGCGTCTCGAAGGACTCCTCGCGGATGGCGGCCTCCGCGTCGGCCAGCGCCTCGGCGGCGTCGAACGAGTCGATCGCGTCCCGGCGCGCCGCCGAGGACGCGTCGGCCAGGTCGCGCGCGTGAGCCGTGACGTTCGGCACCGCCCGGATCAGGTTGTCGATGATCGGGACGGCCGCGGTGCGCGGCGACCGGCTCCCGGGGTTCAGGTCGATCACGATCTCCGTCTTCCCCATCGCGTCGAGCGCCTCGGCGCGGTCACCGTCCTCCAGCGGGACGACGACCACGTCGGCGGCCTCGATCCCGTCGGCGTCGACAACGCCGCGAGCGTGGCCCAGTCCGGGGATCTCGCCGTCGCCCGCGAGACCCTTCACCTCCTCGGCGCCGTGTTCGCGGAGGTGGTCGGCGATCCGGTGGACGCGCTCGTCGGTGTGGTTGAAGAGGTTCACCTCGACGTCGGCGTCGACCGCCTCGGCGAGTTCGACGATCTCCCTCGGCGCGAGCGCGGCGACGTTGCCGTTCACCGAGAGCACCGGGTGATCGGCGAGCAGGAGGGTGGCGGCGGCCGCGCGGGCGGCGCGGTCCGCGCTCGGGAGCGTCCGCTCGCCGAGGAGGTAGTCGAACGCCTCGCCGCGGCCCTGCGCGATGAGTCCCTGCTTCGAAGTGATCCCCTTCTCGACGCCCGCCTCGATCCGGTGACGCGTCACGAGCGACGCGTAGCGCGGGTGGTCCTCGGGGATCTCCGTCTCCGTCATACCCGAGGGAGGTGACGCGCCGATTAAAGTGAACCGTTCACGACCGCCGTGTGTACGCTCTGTGCCAGTTCGCACAAACGTTAACACGCATCACGTTGTAGCGTCAGACGTGATGGAACGGACTGGCAAGTACACGGTCGTGAGAGCGTGCAACGACCACGGAGCGATCACGCTCCGTGAATATCCGCGCAACGGGACGCTGTATATCGTCGAGTACGACGACCCCGACGTGGAGGCCGAGTTGGCGTCGCTCGACGCCGGGTCGGTCGTCGAACTCGATCTCCGTCGGGCGGGCCGCCGGGGCAACACGTGGTGTGCGGAGTCCGCTCGCCCGGTCAACACGTCGTGAGACGCGTCGGTCCGTCGCGTTTCGCCGCTTCCGTTTTCCGTTCGCTGCTCCGGCGTTCGCGGGAGTGGGTGTCGCAGGTCGGTGGTGACGAGACGGTATTTAAATGTCGCGAGCAAATTCGAGAATCACTTATAAATATCCGCCAGCAACGCCACGCGATCAGGTATACTGCATCGACCGATTCGCCGCATACTGCAACGAACGGATCCACGACCGATTTTTAAGCGGGAAAGAATCACCCGCGGACCTGTTAAATACTCGCGGAGTGAACGCGCATCCATGACTGACTCCTCGCGGACCCCCGATCCACCGGAGGGTCTGTCCGATCGGGTCGTTGCCGACTTGGAAGACCTGTCGCCGAAGGAACTCCGCAAAGCGCTCGTCTTCGCTCGGGAACTGCTCCAGTCTCACGAGGCGACGGAGTTCCCGATCGATCCGGAACCCGGCGACGACGTACTCCGCGTCACCGAACACGAGGAGTACACCGCGGTCGTGAAACAGCACCGCTGTGAGGAGGGCTGTGCAGACTGTCCGCACGGGCCGTACCTCTACCACGTCACCGAAGAGGCCCTCCCCGACGGGACTCGCGAGACCCATTGGTCGTTCATTGGTCGCGTGAACGTCGACACCGAAGACGACTGAACGCGTCGCCCCGTCGCAGTCTCACGGATTCAGGCCGCGTATCGCGGCCCGAGCGAACACGAGGACCGGGATGATCTCCAACCGACCGATCCACATGTTGAGGACGAACATCCCCTCGGCCAGCGGCGACATCGACGGGCCGGTGATCCCCGACGAGAGCCCGACGTTCCCCTGGGCGCTCGCGACCTCGAACAGCGCGTCGGCGTAACTGAACTCCGGGCCGACGACGTTGACGAGCACGAGGCTCCCCGCGACGAGCGCGACAAGCCACAGCAGGGTGACGATGGCGGCCTCGCCGAACTCGCGTTCCATCGTCTCGCGGTCCAGCGTTCGGTCCCCGATGCGCGCGGTGACGATGGCGTTCTTCGGCAGGAACACGCGGGAGAACTGCCAGACGATGCCGCGAACCACGGTGTACGCCCGAACGATCTTGATCCCGCCGACCGTGGACCCGGCGGCGCCGCCGAGGACCATCGCACCGACGACCAACACCTTCGCCCCGGCGACCCAGCTTCCGATCGGCGCCGACTGAAAGCCGGTGGCGGTCATCGCGCTGATCCACTGGAACGTCGAGTCCCGGACCGCGTCGAGCCCCGCTCCGTCGAAAAACGGAACGGAGAAGGAGAGGAACGACTCCGTCGCGAACGCCCCGGAGGTCATCGGCACTGACGCAACGTTCTGTGCGGAGAGCACGGCGACACCGGCGGCGAGCAGCGCGAACAGCCACCGAGTCTGGAGGTCTCCCACCAGTTCTCGCAGGCTCCGGTCCCGCAACACGACGTAGTGGACGGGGAACGCGATGGCGCCGAGGACCATGATCGGCAGCAGCACGGCCTCGACCAGCGGCGAGCCGTACGTCGCGATCGAGTTGTCCGTGACGGAGAACCCGCCGGTCGTGAGTCCGGTCATGGCGTGATTGAGCGCCTGCCACGCGGTATCGCCGAGCGAGAGCGACTCCGCGTAGGCGCTCTCGCTCGCGCGGATCGCGACGAACAGCAGTGCGAACGCCAACAGCGTGTACGCGACCACGAGCTTCCAGACCGTCCGGACCGTCGACACGACGCTCGGGTGGATCTTCCGCTCGCGGGCCTCGCTCCGGTAGAGCGCGTAGCTTCCGCTGCCGGGACGCGAGAGGATCGAGACGGTGAGGACGATGACGCCGACGCCGCCGACCCACTGAATGAACGACCGCCACCACTGCACCGCCCGCGGCAGCGACGGCTCGTGGGTCGCCATCGTCAGTCCGCTCCCGGTCCAGCCGCTCATGCTCTCGAAGACGGCGTGCAGCGGGTCGCGGAAGTAGGCGAGACTGGAGAGCGTCGTCGTCCCGCCGACCCCGATCGGTTCCCACGACGACGTGTCCGCGGCGGCCGGGACGAACGCGTCCATGACGGCTGGCGGCGTCAGCCACGCCGTGAGGAACAGTGGCAGGGCGCCGCAGACCGCGACCATCAACCACCCGCCGGCGGCGATCACCATCCCGTGTTTCATCTTCGGCACCGGAGCGTCGGCGAACCGCCGGTTCGCGAGACCGCCGACGAGGGCCGTCGCACCGCCCGCGACGAGGAAACCGAGCGCCGCGTGAAGCTCGCGGAATCCGAGGGCGACGACCGCGGAGAGCGTCATCAGTCCGGCCTCCATCAGGAGGAGCGAGCCGATGTCCCGAGCGATGATCTCCAGATCGTCCGGGACACGGGAACCGTTCCGTTCGGCCATCTCAGTCGCGGTCCTCCGGGTGACCGAACACGTCCGCCACCTCGGAGGTCAGGCCGCTTCCCGAATAGACCGTGATGAGGTCCCCCGCCTCGATGCGCGTGGTCCCGCGCGGCGTTATCGGCGTGTCGCTCCCGTCGCGCTCGACGGCGACGATCAGCGTCTGTCCGCTCATGAGATCCGCCTCGTCGGCCTCGCGCAGCGTCATCCCGGCGATCGGCGCGTCCGGTCCGACGGTGATCTCGAACACCTCCGCCTCCTCGCCGATGTGCATGAAGTCGACGATCGACGGGCGGCTCACCGCGCGATACAGGTACTCCGCGATCAGGCTCTGCGGGTTCTGCATCGTGTTGACCCCGATCTGCTCGAACACGCCCATGTGCTCGGGATTGTGGACGACCGAGACGATGTTCGGGACCGACAGCTCCTGTGCGAGCAGACAGACCATGATGTTCGTCGCGTCCTGATCCGTCGTCGAGATGAGGGCGTCCGCGCGGTCGGCCCCGGCGTCCTGCAGCGTCCCCTTCGAGGTCGCGTCGTCGTTGATGACGAGACAGTCGTACTGTCTCGACGCCCGCTCCGCCCGCTCCTCGTCGCGTTCGATGACGACGACCTCGTTGCCGCTCTCGGTCGCGAGATCGATGAGCGGCGTCCCGATATCGCCCGCACCCACGACGATCAGATACATACGACGGCGTTTCAGAAGCGACCACCGAAAGCCTACCGTTCTGCGCCGAAACGAGGTACCACCGGCCTCAGCACCCGCCGAACAGCCGCTTGCGGAGCGACCGCGACGACGGCCCCTCCGAGAGCAACACCGGCGCGTTGAGGGTCGCTACGCGTCCGACGTCGCGCGCGGGAGCGCGACGACCGGGAGGAGCACGTGGCCGAGCAGATTCTGACCGTCAGTCTCGTCGGTACTCGTTATACCGGCCACGTATTCGCCCGTCAGTTGAGAAGATACGCTCTCCGGATGGTGTGGAGCGCGTTCGCCGCCGAATACGCTCCGGCTATCGGTTCTCAACCCGAATCGCGGGTCGCGACGTCAGCGGGTGTCGATCGCGGAGATGAACACCGCGAGCACCGGGACGATCTCCAGCCGACCGATCCACATCAGGAAGATCATCAGTAGCTTCGACGTGTCGGGGAAAAACAGGTAGCTCCCGAACGGGCCGAGCCGGCCGAACCCCGGGCCGATGTTCCCGATGGTCGCAAGCGACGCACTCGTCGATTCCAACATCGTCAGCTGGATCCCGATACGCGCGGTGTCGAGCGACAGGACCACCGCTGACACCCCGAACAACACGATGTACAGGATCGTGAACGACATGATCCCGCGAATCGCGTCCTCGTCGACGACGCTCCCGCTGAGTCGGATCGGCTGCACGACGTCGGGGTGCGCCGACGTGAACAGCTCCCGCCGGATCGCCTTCCCGACGATGAGCCACCGCACGATCTTGACGCCCCCGCCGGTCGAGCCGGCGGACCCGCCGATGAACATCGCGAACATGAGGAGGATCTGCACGTCTGTGTCCCACTCCACGAAGTCCGCGGTCGCGTACCCGGTCGAGTTCAACAGCGACACGATCTGGAACGCGGCCTGCCGGAGCGAGTTCTCCGCGACTCCTTGGGTCGCACCGCCCAGTTCGGTGACCGGCGCCGCGCCGCGGAACAGCAACACCGCGAGCAGGGCGGTCACGACCGCGATCGCGCCGGCGTACGCGCGGAACTCCGCGTTCTCCAGCATGACCTCGGCCTCGCCGCGGAGCACGTGCCAGAACAGAGCGAAGTTGACGCCGGCGACGGCCATGAACGGGATGACGACCCACTGGACGGCGGCGGAGAACGCCGCGACGCTGTCGGCTTCCGGCGAGAACCCGCCGGTCGGGAGGGTGGTGAACCCGTGCGCGATCGCGTTGTACAGGTCCATGTTCGGCGCCATTCCGGCGCGGTGGAGCCCGTACAGGAGCACGATGTACACCACGGTGAAGCCGAAGTAGATCAGCCAGAGCGCGCGCGCCGTCTCCGCGATCTTCGGCGTGAGCTTCTGGAGTTCCGGACCGGGCGCCTCCGACTCCATCAACTGGGCACCGTTGACGGCGACCTCTGGCAGGATGGCGATCATCAGGACGATGATCCCCATTCCCCCGAGCCACTGCGTGAGCTGGCGCCACATCATCACGGCGTGGGAGTGACGGTCGGTGCTGATCTCGCCGAGGACCGTCGCGCCCGTGGTGGTGAACCCGCTCATCGACTCGAACAGCGCGTTGGCGATCGACTCGGTGAACGCGCCGAACGACCCGGTCTGGAGCCCGACCGTCGACGCCGTGTTGTACCCGGCGATCAGGTACGGGACGGTGCCGATCGCGGCGGCCGCGAGCCACGCGAGCGAGACGAAGAGAAGCGCCTCGCGCGGTCCGAGATCCGGGTCCGGGTCGACCCGCTCGACGGCGAACCCGACCCCCGCCACGAGCGCCATCGAGACGAGGAACACCCAGATGTCCTCACCGTACGCGAGCGCGACGATCAGCGGGACCAGCATCGTGACCGCGAGGTACTTGATCCCGACCCCGAGGAGTCCGACGCTCGCCTTCCAGTTGACGCCCCACGACATAGTTACTCGATCGATATGGCAGTCGCCTGTTCGCTGTATTAAACTGTCGAAGGGTCGACGGTGAGCGCCGAGAACGGCCTCAGGAGGTCCAGAACGCCCTCGTGAACAGCACGAGTACGGGGATGATCTCGATCCGACCGATCCACATGAGCACGATCATCACGGCCCGAGTGCTCATCGGGAAGGTCGCGAACGTCCCGTACGGGCCCGCGTCGCCGAACGCGGGGCCGATGTTGAGGAACGTCGTCGCCGCGGCGCCGAGCGCCTCGAACTCGGTCACCCGCAGGTTCCCCCGCTCGGCGTCGACGACGATGACCACCGTGAGTAGGAAGAAGATGACGAGGGACAACAGGAGGTACGCGTAGATGTCTCGGATCGCGTCCTCGTCGATCGGCTTCTCCGAGATCCGGACCGGTCGGACCGCCTCCGGATGGATCGCGGTGAAGGGGTTCCGTCGGAACGACTTCAGCGCGACCAGCCACCGGAGCGACTTGATCGAGCAGGTGGTCGACCCGACCATCCCGCCGATAAACATCCCCATGAACAGCATATGCTTCGCCGCGGGGGCCCACTGCACGTAGTCGGTGCTGGCGTACCCCGTCGTCGTCACGATGGACGCGACGTTGTAGACGGCGTGACGGACCGTTCCCTCGGCGCCGAAGGCGGTGTTGGGATCGAGGAACAGGCCGCCG
>ENA-ORDC01000939-ORDC01000939.1-marine-metagenome-genome-assembly--contig:-NODE-939-length-24202-cov-5.296663_pt1 | contig 24202 bp, 30 predicted proteins | sample MGYA00237783_ERZ508515 | MGnify/ENA primary metagenome ERZ508515 (study PRJEB26186, sample SAMN06268792) | marine metagenome | isolation source: Eden Landing Ponds, San Francisco, CA, USA | place... | reverse complement strand
CACATGACCCAGGTCCAGGGTGACATTGCCTACGTCCGCTACCGCCAGGGTTTCGAGCAGCAACGAGACCACTTCCTCGTCGCTTTCCAGTCCGGCATGGCCGAAGAGCTCCACGCCCACCTGATAGGGAATGCGCGAACCGTCCGGCGGATTGGCGTGGGTGCGCAGCGCGGAGCTGCAATAGCAAAGCCGGGAGGGGCCGGGCCGGCGCAGGCTGTGGGCATCCATGCGCGCCACCTGGGGCGTGATGTCCGCGCGCACGCCCATCAGGCGTCCGGTGAGCTGATCCGTGATCTTGAACGTCTGGCGCTCGAGATCCCGGCCGCCGCCGTTGAACAGCGATTCCAGGAATTCGATCAGTGGCGGAAAGACGAGCTCATAGCCCCAGCTAGCATAGAGATCCAGCAGACGCCGGCGCAGCTGTTCGATGACCGCCGCGCGTCCGGGCAGCAGCTCTTCCACCCCTTCGGGCAGCAACCATTGTTCCTGGCGAGTCATCGCTAGCCCTACCGTGACAGAACAAAAATCATGCCCGCACCCAGCACCATGAAAACCAGACCCGTGACACGCAGATATCGATCACTGGTCTGGATCAGCACGGCCGCGGCGGCGCGCATCCGCCCGGGCGCGAGAAACAGTGGAATCCCCTCGACAACCAGCACCAGAAACAGCGCCTGCAGGACCAGGGTCCCGTCCATCGATATCACCTCCGGCGCACGACGCGCGCATGGGCGGCATTAATCACAAAAAACCGGGCGCCGCACGCCCGGTTGCAGTTCCGCGGTCCGGCGAACCCGACCGCCACCGGTTCCGATTACTGTCCGTCGCTGCTGTTCAGGTACTGGAAGAACTCGCTCTTCGGCTCCAGGACCATGATATCGCTGCCCTGGTCGAAGCTGTTCCGGTACGCTTGCAGGCTCCGGTAGAAGCTGAAGAACTCCGCATCCTTGCTGAAGGTATCCGCATAGATCTTCGTGGCCTGGGCATCCCCCTCGCCGCGGATATCCTGCGCATCGCGGCGCGCTTCGGCCAGCAGTACGGTGCGTTCCTTGTCCGCTTGCGCACGGATTTCTTCGCCGGTTTCGCGCCCCTTGGCCCGGTGCTCGGCGGCATCCTGCTTGCGCTCCTGGCGCATGCGGTCGAATACGTTGCTGCGCACCTGGTCCGGCCAGTCCACCTGCTTGACGCGGATATCGAGCACCTGAATACCCAGGTCCTTCTTGGTCTTTTCGTTCACGCGGGTCGCCACGGAATCCATGACGTCCTCGCGCTCGCCCGAGACCACTTCCCGGACATCGCGCTCGGCGAACTCGTTGCGCAGGCCTTCATTCACGCGCGGGGTCAACAGCTCGTGCGCGTAGAACATGATCTGTTGCTTGGAGGCGCCGGCCGTGCTGCCCACGGTGGTGATATAGCGCTGCACATCCTCAATGCGCCAGATCACGAAGGCGTCCACGTCCAGCAGCTTTTTCTCGGCGGTAATGAAGGACTCGGTGTCCATGTCATAGGACAGGATCCGGCCGTCCGTTTTCACCACCTTGTCGATCAGCGGCACCTTGAAGTACAGGCCCGGCTCGATATCCGGCCGTACCACTTCCTGGAAGCGTTTCAGGACCGCTTTCTCCGTTTCCTCGACGATGAAGTACGAATCCAGCGCCAGCAGCACCAACAGAAACGCGGCGACGAGTGAGAGCAGGCTCTTGGGTGTCATCAGCGAATCTCCGTGTTACCGCTTCTGTTGTAGAGGCTGCCGCCGCCATCGGCGCCCGCCGCCGAACCGCCCGACTGCGACACGGGCGTCCCGTGGGCTCGCTCGCGGGATCGACTCTGCCACTCCCGTTTTCTCATTCGCAAGGTATTTTTTCCGCGGCACGAAACATTCGTCAATGAGTGCCTCCTCGACGGCCGACCGCATCCTCGAAGCGCTCGAGGAGGATGCGCAGGCATCCTATTCCGAGATCGCTGACCGCGCCGGCGTCTCGAAGCCGACGGTGCGCAAGTACATCAACCAGCTCGAGGAGGAGGGAGTCATCGTCGGCTACTCCGCCGAGATCGACCCGAAGAAACTCTCCGGGCAGACGATCGCGCTCGTCGGGATCGACGTGGACAGCGAGCGCTACGTGGAGGCGACGCGTGCATTGAAGCGGCTCGAATCGGTCGTCTCGCTGTACACGTCCTCGGGCGACCACATGTTCATGGCGGAGGTCCGCGCGGCCGACGGCGAGGAACTCGGCGACGTGATATCCGAGGAGATCGGCGGCGTCGAGGGCGTCACCGCGGCCCACCCGTCGGTGCTGCAGGAGCGCCTGAAGTAGGGTGGCGCGGTCGCGTCCGTCGGCGTTCACTTTCACCGCGGGTGGCGACGGTTTTTGTCGGGCGGGGTGTCAGTAACCCGTATGGAGGAGACGCTCCCGGGCGCGCCGACGGCGGACGACGGCGGCGAACGGGTCGTGCTCCACGTCGACATGGACTGTTTCTCTATGCCTGTCGTCACAGTTTAAGGATAACAAATCACCGCGTAGTCTGGTGATTTCCACCATCGTAATCTGTGACATGAGAGATTGAGTCCAAGCGTGGCGTGCGTGTTCTCGTCTTAGACCATCGCCGTATCGGGCTTCACGTGTGTCGAGAGTGGGAACCGCCTAGAATCTTTCCCACAACATCGTGTGCGTGGAATACTTTCACCGTACTCAGAAAACATTCATACAGAAGCGGATGTGTTAGTGGAATTATGAGCGACCCATTTAGGTCACTATTCACTCGGGAGAGGGAATTTCCTTCTAGGGTGAAGACAGAGTTGGAAAAGCGAGACAGGGAACGCTTAGTTAGCATCACGGAGGCCTACTCTAAAGCGAGTTCCATTGCTCTAAAAGAATTGAGAGACGAAGTTGGTGAGTCGAGATTAAAAGAGGCGACTCCGAACGTTAAGAACCATGAGCTAATAATGAATGGCGACACAATATTTGTTCTATCATATATGGAGCACTTTCTTGGTCAAATGTATAATCTATGGAAAGGACGGAACAGGAGTTACGGAAAAAGTGAGTTTGAAGATGTGTTTAAAAAGACTAGAGAAGTATTAATCACTGAAGGGTTACTTTGGGAAATGGAGTATGACGGTGGAAAGGTCCGCTTCCGACAGATAGAATCGGAAGCAATGGGGGATATTGATAATAAGGTCCAAGCTTTGGCAGAGGGGGGCCCTTGGGGTAAGGCATTGAAGGGATACAATGACGCCTTTGAGAGGTATTTAAACGGAGAATTTGATGAGCACATCCCTAAGAAACTGTATTATAGTATTGAGGAAGTTCTGAAAATAATTTGTGTTGATGAAGAAGAGTGGACCGACAATAGAGAACTGGTTCATTCGGAGTATCTCAAAATGATGAAAGAAAATGATTTCTACCACGCTCATGGGGCAACTGTAGCTGAGCTTGGTGATTTCTTGGACTCACTTGAACGCATGGTCGCAAAAGTCAGTGATGACCGAAAACAGAGGCACGCATATCATGATAGAACCTACGCAACTCTGTTAATCCATCAGGTTGGTGCGTATCTGTATTTCTTGATTAACCGTCACAAAGAGTATACGGACTAAACCGCCAATTCTGGCGGACTAATCCACCCCCTACCCCAGTGGAGTATGGGACCCGTTCGCTGAGTAATTTCGACGGGGGGAGTACACGACACACTGAGTTTTGGAGTCTGTTTGCAGAAACCCAAACTGACTAGGAGATGGCGTGTATTCGTTTATGTAAGGAAGTGTCCCAAATGCCCGAGTCAGTAGATTCCAAAACTCAGCAGTCCGACCCGAAAGCCCGTGTCTGGCTCAAACCCGAACAGATAGACGCTATGCGGAACGCCACTGTCGAGAACAGCGCGGATTATCTCGCCACGCGGAACGACGCGCTGATAGCCCTCTTGGCGGACACAGGGCTACGTGTCGGTGAGGCGGTCGCCGTAGATGTGAGTTTGATTGATTTCGAGGACGGCGTATTGATGTTGCCCGCAGGCATCCAGAAGGACTACCCGAACGACAACAGTCCCGACTACACAGAGATTGAACTGTCGGGGGAGACTGTACGAACCCTACGGACGTATCTCTCAAATCGGTGGAAAGACCCCGAAGCCCTCTTTCCCTCTCGCCAGTCTGACCGTATGACTACAGAAAGTGTCCGCAACGTCGTTCGAGATGCCGCCACTGACGCCGATATAGAACCCTACACCGTTGAGGGGCTTGGCGACCCCACGGACGTAACTCCACACGCACTACGCCATAGCGTCGCCTACCGCATGATGAACCGAGAGGACGGGAATACGTTGTACGACGTTCGGAATCGCCTTCGCCACCGTTCGATTCAGACGACGGAACGGGTCTACGACCACTTAGACCGAGTGTGAAAACAGCGACCGCCCCGCGGTGTCGGGAGCGGTCCCTTCGGTCCCTCGCTGTCCGCGTTCTGACTACGCGCATTAACCGCTAATTCTGGAAACTAATCGGTTCTGCAACGTCCGACAGCGACAACCCGACCGATTCGAGTAATTCGAGCGCGTCGTAGTGGGGTACAACTACTACGTCGTCGTCGTAGTGATAGCGACACGTTGGGCTGTCCTCCGCGTAGCCGTCACCGTCGTATTCAGCGGTCGAAATCTCTTTTCTTTCGAGTAGTTTGCGGAGCTGTTCTCCAGATACGTCCCACCCGCGTACGTCGATGTGGAGCGACCCAAACAGTAGCCCGACCCAAGTCCCGACCGCAGAGACGAGTAGACGGAGCGTGAGCGGGCGTAGTTGCTCCACGCCCGTAGCCGCGTCGTAGTCAAAAGACGGGTGCGGAACCGTCGTGAACGCCCATACGTCGCTACACGCGGACGCCTCCACGTCGTAGCGGTCGTACCGACTACTCAAACGGTCGGCTACGTCCGTGGCGGGTTGATGAACCCGCGGGCTGTTCGCAACCCACCCAAGGGCGTCCGCCACGTCCGCAATCCACCCCTCTGACGTGGCATACACCTCTAATCGGGGATTTTGCGTTTCACTACGGACGTTCGCCCCGCGTAGTATCAGGAAATCAATTATTCCGCGCTGGCGGTCGGATAGTTCGGGTGGGTCGCAATCCCCAAGGGCGAAGTGTTGCCCAAGTCGGTCGAATCGGTCGCCACAAGTAGGACACTCATTCATGGTTTCACGTAGGTGCGGGACAAATCGCCCGCATAAAAGGCATTCATTCGACTATTTGACGGCTTTCGCAAATCCGTTATTTCCCATGTGCGTTGTACGCGGTTCGTTCAACGTCTCTCCTAGTCAATGCGGGCGGACAGCGGAGTACCTGAACGATTCGCTCGAAAGAAGTCGCCATATCCCTAGTACGTCAAAGTTTGCGTAAATAGTCGAGAATCGGCGTATATCGGCGGTACGCCCATTTTGGACGGGCACGGTAGTTTCACCCACGCCGATGAATCGCCAGCAAACTCCCGTTATTCAACGGACAACCAGAGGAACTGTCCGTATCACACCGCTCCGTTGGGGTCCCGCAACCTCATGGCGGTTCTCCCACCGCCTCATTGTGAGTCCGCCACCCCTCTCACACTACCTCCCTATCTAACGTACGTTGAAGGTGGTTACTTAAACGAGAGTGGATAGGTGGTCGTCCATCCTGACTACGGAAGAAGTAATGCGGGCGTTGCACGCGACGACGAACACTGAAATTCAGGAACCGCTGTACTCCCCGAAATCGGGCGTCTGCTAACTTGTCAGTACGCTATACGTGGAGGGGGAGAGTTGGACGCCCCGTTCAATGAGAAGACATGAGCGACGAAACCAGAGAACACGCTATTCGCGTGAACGACACGGACGCACAGATGTTGAAAACAGCAAAATCACAGTTTGAGGCGGATGTACCACTCGGGTACGTCGCCCGAGTAGGTGCGCGGAAAATTATTGAGGATAACGGCGACAGCGACGAGGTGACTATCGCATGAGCGAGAACATTTGTTACGAGGACGGATGCCGTATTTGGTACCCTCCGTTTCCCGATACTGATGGTTGGCACTACTGTAGACAGCATTATCCCGCCCCGAATGACGGCGACTTTACCCACGTCCCTGGCGAGGAACGACGGAACGAACTTCTTGAGATATACAATTACGATGACTAACGAAATTCGCGTTATTGACCACCAGATTAGCGCGTTTGACCACGTAGAAGTGTCCGAATCCGCGACGCCTACCTACGACCGTAAGGACGGACACCTTCGGGTGGCGTACCCCGCTAACAGCGACGACGAGCGGGAATACGTGTTCAGTATTTATCGCTACGGTGACGCGGATACGTTCAGTGTGGCGGACGGCGCGAAAGTCCTTGAATACGGTGAAGGTGTCGCCTACGTTCTGACTCCCGCAGATGCCTACGGGGGTGAGAACTGATGTACGACATTCAGAACGCCCGACAGCGCGACGGTGCCGCCGCTAAGAACCGTAGTGACCGAATGGACGAGATACTGTCCCGCCCACGTCTCGGATACGAGGAAAGCGACCCGCTCGTCGGTTCGGAGTACGAGGAATATCCCGAACAGCCCGACGACTTGACGACGCCAGAAGCCCGCGAGTTTGTGACCGAACTGTTTGCCTCTCCGCTCGTCTCGTCTATTGATGACGCGATTCGAGAGACTACACCCGCGGCGAACGACCGACATATTGCCCGAGAATGGCGCGACGCCTTCGAGAAGGCGATTCAGTTATTCGGCGGTGAAAGCCCCAACGGTGGCGACGACTACGACGAGGATTATGCCGAGAGCCGCCTCATGGAACTGACAGCCGACTACCCCGACGACATGGTGACGCCGACGAATCCGCTCGTCATCTCGAACCTCTATGCGGGATGTGGGCTTTCGACCGACGAAATCGCGGACGTGTTCAGCGACAATAGCGACCGACAAGTCAAACCCGACCAGATTCGGCGTGTCCTCCGCAACGTCGGGCTGATTGAGACGACCGAGAACGAGGACAGCGAACCGTCGCATAAACTCGGTGGAACCTCTCTGGATTTCTCTGAGAGTGGAAACGTCGGAACGAACATCAACACGGAAGCGGTCGCCCGTGACCCGACAGTCTCGGTTGAACGCGCCGACGAATAGACAACTGACTACCCGATTCTGAACAGCGCCCCGCCTCCCATCGGGGCCTTCCATCCGATTCAAATCATGAGCAGTACCCCGACCGACAGCGACAGTAGTACCGTCTCCAAACAACGACCGAACCCGTGGGTTGAGGACGGTCTAGACCGTAGCCCCGCCTCTGCGTCACCGTTCGCTCGACCAAACGAAAACAGCGAAACGAAAGTCCGCGGACGGGAGTACGACGCGAGTACGACCGACGGGAGGAATCTTTCGACAAAGGACAGCCCGAAGCGCGGCGAGAACAGCGGACGCTCGCTCGGTTCCCAAATTTCCGCAAACGACTGTGATACCGAACAGTGGGAACGTCTCCGCAAACGCGACGAGGAAATCCTAACGTTCGACCCCGACCGCTACGACGCGGAGGGCGACGACTACCTAGACTTACACCGCGGTGTTGGAGTTGAGACGAACGGCGACGACCGTATTCGGTCTATGACCCTTCTCGCCGTCGTCTCCAACGTCGCAGACGAACTGAACGCTGACGGTGCAACCGAGAACCGCGCCCGAAGGCTCGTCGCCTCACTTGATGAGCGCGAGACGAACGGACGGAAGTTCGAGGCGACCGCCACCGCGTCGCTCGTCCTCGCCAAAGACGAGCATATCGCTCGACAGATTCGGCGTATTAGCGACGATAGTGGCGAGATTCAACAGATACAGAATGCGCTTGAACGCGCTACGTCGCCCGCTGAACGGTTCCGCGTTCTAAACAACCTCCGCCACGTCACCGACGACGAGCGCGTTCAGCGTATCATACAACGCCGCCTTGACGCTGAGAACGTCGCGGAGGTATACGACTTCACTTTGAAGACTGTAGTCGAAAATGTGGAGTGGTCTGCATGACTGACTACACTCACGAGGACCACGATTATGACTGTCAGGTTCCGAGCGACGAAATCACGAGGTTGTTGGTTGAATTAAACAAGCCGTATGAATCAAAGCGCGTCCTTCAGTATTTCCACGAGGAACTGAAGTATTCAACTCGACAGATAGCAGACCTATTCGGCGTGGCTCGTCAGACGCTTCAAGATATTGTCCGACCAATGGACGGATTTCAGTTCCTCCAAAAGCATGGTCATATGACAAAAATGGACCTTGAACAGCGGTCGCTTGAAGACTACGAGAGAACGAGCGGGCTATCTGATTTCCTCTGATAGGCTACTCCCTTCCAGCCCCCGTTTAATTACCACCTTTCACGTACATTAGATAGGGAGGTAAGGGAGGAAGAGTAGGGCAGTGCGGTGAGGTAGTGAGGGAACCGCCGTGGTGTTGCGGGACCACAACGAGGCGGGACCCGAACGGACGGTTCGAGGACTCGTTCGTAGAAGAAAGGGACGTTGATGACGGTTTAGCGGCTTGCGAGAATCCAACGCTCACCTATTAATAGGCATTCAGTCGCCTATTGCTGATTCTCTTTGATTCAAAAAAGGATAGCCGTCGCTATCGGATTTTGGTTATTAAAAAGGAGACAGCGGTGGGTCCCACTCCACCGACCATGAGCAGTCGCCCCTCGGAAAATAGATTGACTTTGACATCCCCGACTCGGTGAAGTCGGGAGGTGGACGGTCATCAATTCGACAGTCTCGCGCCCACATATCTCCGAACGCTAAAGGTCACACTTAAACAAAATTCGGGGAGGGATTCAAGAAATGCCACCCACATACCACCAATATGGTGAATATAGCTGCGATTGTAGGACCAATACTTGGCGGTTTAATTAGTGGGCTAGTCGGTCTCGGGGTCGTTGAGTACAGGCACAGAAAATCAAAAGGGCGAGAGATTGAGTCCTGGTTAGATACAACAATTCGTCTTGCAGAACGAATCGATAACTCTCAACCATTAATTACAGGCGTGCAAAAGAGGAAAGAGCAAGCTCCAATTATTAGAAGTACCTGTGCGGGAGTTCAGACTAACTTATCCAATCATCTAGCAGAAGCCCCACTTTCTGTCAGTGAGGACCTAGTTGCAGATTGCGAAAAATTGGTGGGGGATTGTCAGACTGTTAAGGATTACTCTATTGGTCGCGGTATCCCGAAGGGATTCTACGCCGACGCACGTGACGCCAGAGACCAAGCAGAAACAGTGAAAGAGAAAGCGAAAGAACAGCGAGAGAATATATAGTACCTCTATTTATCGAAGAAGTCCCTGCGCTGTTCCGCCTTTTCTTCCTTACTCCGCTCGTCGTAATGTCTATCCAGTGTTTTCATCGAGGCATTGACCCTATCACCGACGGCTTTCTTCGGAACATCGTTCCGTAGCCAGTACGTGATTGACCCGCCACGAATCGCGTGAGGGCGGGTATTGTACGGGCAAGTGACGTAGTTATCATACGACCCCGTGTGTTCACACTCCAAGGGTTCTCTGTCCGCGGGACATCCGCGTGAAGTGTAGCACGGCGCTGTCACGCGATATATACGCTTATTGAGATTCTGTTTACTCATTCGCCCATATTCGGAACTGAACAGCGGACGGCGACCGTAGTCATCCTTAACGCCGACACGCTGATACTCAATATAGTCACTGACGACGCCCGCCGTCTCCGCGTCAAGCGTGACGACACGCTCACCGTCCTCACAGTTCTTTAAGCGGGTTCCTTGGTCGGGACGGTGGCTGACAGATAGCGTCCCGTTCTTGGCGTCAAAGTCGCCCACGTCAAGACTGTGAAGTCCGCTCATCCGCATAGCGGTGGTCCACTGGAGTTTGAATAGAACGTGGTCCATGCTGGCGTACTCGAACTGACTGAGGTAGTCAAGAATCGCCCGCGCTTCGGATTCGTCAATATGTTCGTCGTTGTGGTTCTCACCACTGTCGAGATTCGGGACGTTGATTTTCTCGGGGATTGCGTGTCCGACCGCATCAATAGAGACACAGAACCGCATGAACGACCGTAGCGCGGAGAGGTTCGTCCGCAACGTTACCTTATTGATTCCTTCACTACGCCAGTTTTTGAACCGAGTGAAGTCCCGTCCCGTGATTTCGTTTAGATTCCCTACTCTCTGTTCGTCGGCGTCCGCGCCCTCGCACCAGTCTACGAATTTCCCGAGCTGATAGCGTTTTGCGCGGACAGAGTTCGGGGATAGCTCCCCGTCAATGTCTTCACAGTACAATTCTAACGCTTCATTTGGTGTGATGGGTTCGAGTTCGGTCATCGTTGGATTCCGAAGCCCGAACGCCGTTCGGTCCAATACGTGTCTACGCACGCCGCGAGTGGACACACCGCCGTGGACCACGCCGAAAGGGGGCGAGACACCATGAGTTTGGACGAGTTCACTCACGGCGTGAGTTCCGACGGCGGCGAACGGGTCGTGCTCCACGTCGACATGGACTGCTTTTACGCCTCCTGTGAGCGGCTCCGGGAGCCTGAACTCGCGGGCGATCCCGTCGTCGTCGGGATGGGGTACGAGCCGGGCGAGACGATCGGCGCTGTCGCGACGGCGAGCTACGAGGCACGCGAGTTCGGCGTCGAGTCGGCACAACCGATCTCGCAGGCGCTGGATCGACTCCCCCGGGTCTCCGACGCGGATCCCGCCGACCCGGACGCGCCGGACTCCGCGGAGTCGGGTCACTACCGCTCCGTCGACATGGCGTTCTACGAGGAGGTCGCCTCGACGGTGAAGAGCGCCCTCCACGACGCGGCCGACACCGTCCGGGAGGTGAGCATCGACGAGGCGTACCTCGACGTGACCGACCGGACCTCGTGGGAGACCGGGAACGGACCCAGCGACGCCCCGCTCGCGGAGGGGCTCGGGCGCCACGTCCGCGAGCGCATCGAACGCGAGGCGGGTGTCCCCGCCAGCGTCGGCGTCGCGCCGAACATGGCGACCGCGAAGGTCGCCTCCGACTACGACAAACCGGAGGGGCTCACCGTCGTCGAACCGGGCGAGGTCGCCGACTTCCTCGCGCCGCTGCCGGTCTCCGACATCCACGGCGTCGGTCCGGTCACCGCGAGCGAGCTCGCGGAGATGGGGATCGAGACGGCGGGCGACCTCGCGGCCGCGGACCCGGCGGACCTCGAGGCGCGGTTCGGATCGCGCGGCAGGGAGTTCCACGAGCGCGCGAACGGTCGTGACGACCGCGAGGTGACGCCCGCGGGGCGTCCGAAGTCGCTGTCGCGGGAGTCGGCCGGCCGAACCGCGGATCCGGAGACGCAGCGCGAGCGGGTTCGCGCCCTCGCGGCCGACGTGGCCGAACGGGCGCGCTCACGCGGCGCGATGTACCGCACGATCGGCGTGAAGGTCGTCCGCCCGCCGTTCGACGTGAACACGCGCGCCGACTCCCTGCCGGGACCGGTCGACGACCCGGACCTCGTCGAGGAGGTGGCGCTGGACCTGCTCGACGAGTTCGCGGGCGAGGACGTTCGAAAGCTCGGCGTTCGGGTGTCGAACCTCTCGTTCGCCGCCGAGGAGCAGGCGACTCTCGGCGGGTACGACGGCGTCGCCACCGCCGACGCGGGTGAGCGTGCGACGGACGGCCCCGACCGGCGCGCCCACTCCGGCGACGCGACGCTCGACGAGTGGGCCGACGACGGCGACCCGGACGCCGAGCGAGAACGCCGCCGCCGACGGCGCCGAGGACAGGTCGACCTCGGCGAGTTCGAGTAGTTCGGCAGGGTGCCGACCGTGGCGACAACTCGTCGCTGGCGGCGACGCTCGTCGCCGCCGACTCCCGTGGCTACAGTCGTCGTCGCCCGCTCGCGCCGACGGCGTCGGCGAACAGTGGCAGCGCGGGGATGACCGTCTCGACGGGGCCGTCGTTGAACTCGGCGAACAGCCCGGCGATGTCGTCGACGGCGTTCGCGTCGAATCCGGCGGCCAGGGCCGCCGTCCGCGAGAGCGCCGGCCGATAGGCGACCTCGTCGACGTACCGGTCGACGACCGCCGACGCGTCAGCGAGGGCGGCTTCGAAGTCGCGTGAGCGCAGCTCCGGCTCGAGCCCTCCCCACACCCGGTTGAGGAAGCCGGGCCACTGCGCGAGACAGCGATAGACGCTCGGCAGTCCCTCGTCGAACCCGTGGAACTCCCGGATCGACGAGACCGTCTCGGCGGCCGACTCCGGGACGCCGTCGACGGCGACCATCGAGGGGTCGAGTCCGCGGCCGGCGTCCACTCCCGCGGGGTACGGCTCGGTCGCGCGCCGGTCGTCGGGGACCGCGGTCCCGACGTCGCCGCCGTTCATCGCCCGGTCGACCAGCTCGAACAGCACCGCGAGCCGCGGCGCGACGGCGTCGAAGGTGGCGATCTGGCCGCGAAGCTCCCGTGCCTCCGCCGGCGCCAGATCGATGTCGCCCGGGCGGTACCGGGGACCGTCGACCGCGGACAGCACCGCGTCGCGGTAGGCGACCGACACCTCGGCGAACGCACGCGTCTCGAAGGCGGGTTTCACCTGGCCCCAGAGGTAGCGGGTGAACGCGGGATGGTTCGCCGTCGCGGTTCGCCAGATCCAGTTGACAACCGGCGCGCGGAAGGTGGCCTGGATGTCGTCGTACAGCCCCGCTCGCCGACCGGTCGCGTCGGCGGCGTGGAGCTCGAGAGTCGTGTCCACGCGGACCGGTTCCCGTGCTCGACCCTAAATCCGCCCCCGCGTGTGCCGCCGGGCCGGGCGCGACGAGACCGATCGTCGGGAGACTGTACGAACCGCCCGGGGAGCCGGCGCTCGTCCGGCTGCCCGTCTGACGCACGTCGGACGCAACGGCCGAAGTTTAAGCCCGGTGAGGAGACAGAGTTCGGTAATGAGCGACGAGACGATCACCGTCGCGGACGTGAGCGACGGAACCGGCGGAGAGTCGGGGCTGTCGGCCGGCACTCCGATCTCGCTTCCGGTGGTCGAGATCCTGACGGGCCGGGGGTTCATCACGGGGAAGTCCGGGTCGGGGAAGTCCAACACGGCCTCGGTCGTCATCGAGAAGCTCCTCGACGGCGGCTACCCCTGTCTGATCGTCGACAGCGACGGGGAGTACTACGGCCTGAAGGAGGAGTACGAGATACTCCACGCAGGCGCGGACGACGAGTGTGACATCCAGGTCTCGGCCGAGCACGCCGAGAAGCTCGCCGCGCTCGCGCTCGAGGAGAACGTCCCGATCATCCTCGACGTGTCGGGCTACCTCGACGAGGACGAGGCGTCCGAGCTGATCCGCAAGACCGCCAGACAGCTGTTCGCCAAGGAGAAGAAGCTGAAGAAGCCGTTCCTGATGCTCGTCGAGGAGTGTCACGAGTACATCCCCGAGGGCGCCGGGATGGACAAGACGGGCAAGACGCTGATCAAGATCGGGAAACGGGGACGCAAACACGGCCTCGGCATCGTCGGCATCTCCCAGCGCCCGGCCGACGTCAAGAAGGACTTCATCACCCAGTGCGACTGGCTGTGCTGGCACCGGCTCACGTGGGACAACGACACCAAGGTCGTCTCGCGCATCCTCGGCAGCGAGTACGGCGACGCGATCGAGGACATGGGAGACGGGGAGGCGTTCCTGATGACCGACTGGGCCGAGTCCATCCGTCGGGTGCAGTTCCACCGCAAGCAGACGTTCGACGCGGGCGCCACGCCCGGCCTCGACGACTTCGAGCGGCCGGACCTCAAGTCCGTCTCCGGGGACCTCGTCTCGGAGCTGCAGTCGATCACCGACGAGCGCGAGCGCACGGAATCGGAGCTCGCCGACCTCCGGCAGGAGCTGGACAAGAAGAAGCAGCGGATCACCCAGCTCGAACGGGAGCTGGAGGAGGCGCGCGACATGTCAGAGATGGCTGACACTTTCGCGCAGGCGCTGTTGCAGAAGGCGGACGCGCCGTATCGCGGCGGGAGCGGCAGAGCCCCCGGCGAGGAACCGGCCGCCCCCGCGGCGACCCTCCACGACGGCTCGGCGCCCGAACCACAGCGTCGAGACGGGGACGCCGCGTTCGGGGGGCGGCCGGCCGACGATCAGGCCGAGCTTCACGACTACGAGGACCCGGGGGCCGCCTCGGCCGACGCCCACGGCGATGACGGGGGCGACCGCGTCGGCGACGGCCGGGAACGAGCGGCCGCCGCGCCCGCGGGGAACGGCGCGGCGACACCAGCGGCATCCGAACAGGGCCACGGGAGTGGGGAGACGACCGAGTCGCCGGTCGAGCGGACAGACGAGGCCGCGAACGGCGATCCCGGGGGTGTGGGGTCGGGTGGGAGTCGCCAGCGCGTCGCGAGCGCGGCGCCGCCGACGGACGGTGTCGACATCTCGCCGGCGCGCTCGCGCTCGGGGTTCGACGGCGTCGAGGACGCGTCGGCGATCCTCGACGGCGACGAACTTCGCCACCGGGAGGCCGTCGTCGCTGGGTTCGCCCGCGCGGTGGAGTCGCTGGAGGACGTGACCCGGGAGATGCTCGGCGCCTACCGACGCGGCGGCCGCGCGACGCCCGTCGAGGCTCACCGCGCCGCCGACGGCTCCGGCGACCGCCGGTACGCGTACGCCCGCAACAAGGTGCTCCGCCGCGCCGGCTTCGTGGAGCACCGCAGCCGCGGGGAGTACGCCTACGCGCTCCCGGCGCTCGTCCGGCGCGTGTACGGCGAGCACACCGACGAACAGGACCTCGTCGAGGTGATCGCGGAGATCGAGGCGCGCGCCGGCCTCGACCCGGACGTGGCGCCGTGACGCTGAAACTGCCCCCCAGCGGCGAGAACCGCTGGCGGCTCGCGACACACGCCCGGGTGATCGTCTACGAGACCGAGGACGGCAACGAACTCCTGACGGTGTACGACTGTGGCGCCGCCCAGAAACCTCCCTCGGCACAGCTCATCGGCAATCTCGTCCGGGTGAACGCCGACCACGAACTCGAACGCGGACCGACCGGCTACGCCGTCAGCATGCGTGAGTCCGCGGATCTGGTGAAACAGGACGAGCACCACTACGTGATCGAGGCCGTGGAGGACTGACCCGCCCCCGGGACTAACGGTCCTGTCACGGTCCGTCCCCGGGGAGCCCGCCCCAGCGGTCTGCCGAGCGCGACGTCCGGCGCCATCGCTCTCGCCTCGTCGACCGTCGAACCGTCGCCGCGTGCGACGATCACGTCCGCCCGGGCTAGTTCGACACGCCGAAGATTCGACATGAGGGCGGCACAATACAGCGAACTGGAACGAACTCGCCGTCCGTTGGGCGGCCGTGATCGGCGAGCGGATCGGCACTGACTCACATGCCGGGGCAACGCTCATGATCCGGGGCCGACAGCGAACGTGTATGGAGCCCTCGTACTCGTCCCGCTGACCGCCGCGTCGGCGAGGGCGCGTCGGTCCGCACGGCGGGGCACCGGTGTCCCCGAGACGGACGGCCGATCGAACGAGCGACCGCGGGTCGGACCCGTCGGGACTCCCCTCCCGAGGGTGACGGGCGCGCGGTCACGACACACAGTGAACGCACGAGAGAGACTCGACGGCGGGCGAGCGGTCGTCGCCGCCCGCGACGCGGAGGAGACGCCCGACACGACGGAGATCCGACGCCTTGCGGGGGCGGCGGGCTACGACGTGGTCGGCGAGGTGACACAGCGGCGCACTGAGGACCTGCGGTACAACCTCGGTGGCGGGAAAGCGCGGGAACTTGCGGACGTGGTCGCCGAGTGCGACGCCGACGCGGTGGTGTTCGACGGCGAGCTCTCGCCGGGGCAGTACACCGATCTGTTGGGGCGACTCCCGGCGGGGACGACGCTGACGGATCGCTACCGACTGGTTCTGGAGATCTTCGCCGACGGCGCCGGGTCGACGGCCGCGACGACCCAGGTCGAGCTGGCGACGCTGCGGTACGAGCTCCCGCGGGTGCGCCGCGCGACCGAGGAGTCGCTGTTGAACGCGGCGACCGAGAAGGGGTCGCCCGTCCTCGACATGGAGAAGCGGATCGACGCGATGGAGGCGAAACTCGACGAGCTGACCGACGCGGCAGCCGACCGCCGGGAGCGACGACGCGCGGAGGGGTTCGACCTGGTGGCGCTCGCGGGCTACACGAACGCGGGGAAGTCGACGCTGCTGCGCCGGCTGGCGGACGACTTCGACGCGGAGTCCCCGCCCTCCTCGGATCCATTGAGCGACGACGCGACCGGCGACGAGAACCTGAACGACGACCTCGCGGAGTCGGTGACGGTCGAGGATCGCCTCTTCGAGACGCTGGAGACGACGACGCGGCGGGCGACGATGGACGGGCGGCGTGTGCTCCTCACCGACACGGTCGGCCTCGTGGCGGATCTCCCGCACGACCTCGTGCGCTCGTTCTCGGCGACACTCGACGAGATCGGCGCCGCGGACGCCGTGCTCGCCATGGTCGACGCCGGCGCCGACGAGGAGCGCCTCCGCCGGCGCGTCGAGACGACCGTCGAGGTGCTCGCGGCCGACGCAGTCGGTTCCGTGATCCCCGTGGTGAACAAGGTGGACCGACTGGACGCGGCAGGTCGCGAGGCCGCGATCGAGATCGTCGCGGACGTGCTCGCCGAGGCCGACGTGGACACTCGCGAGCCCGTGGCGATCAGCGCGCTCGACGGAACGGGGGTCGACGACCTCCGCGACGCGGTGCTCGCGTCGCTTCCGAGTGCGACAGCGACCTTCGAGTTGTCCCCCTCGGGGGAGTCGCAGGCGTTCGTCTCGTGGCTGCACGGGCGCGGCGACACCGACGTGAGCTACCGCGCAGACGCGATCGAGATAACGTTCGTCGGTAAGCCGTCCGTCGTCGACGAGGCGAAGCGCCGGGCGGCCGACCTCCGGACGGACGACGTCCGACCGAACAGCGGCGGGGGGTAGCCGAAGGCACATCCCCGTCGAGCGCCTTTCGCCGGTATGGACGTGACGCTCGAACTTCCGACGGGCGAAACGGTCGGGACCGACGAGGTGTTCGAGTTCAACGGCTATCCCTACCGGTTCCGACCTCTCGATCACGCGGAGTACGAGTTCGCGCTCTCGCCGCTGGTGTGGGGCGGCGGCGACATGGACGTCCCCTTCGAGGACCGCGCGGAGCTCAGCGAGCAGTGGGGTCCCGAGTCGAGCGGCGTTCTCAGCGACGAGGAGTGGCGCGACTGGCTGGTCGAGGCTCGGTCCGACGACCGCTTCGGCGACGACGAACTCGACGCGGTGGAGCGGGAACTGTTCGGCGGCGACGGGCCCGGGGGGAGCGACGGGATCCTCGGCCGCGTTCGCCGTGCGCTCGGCCGGTAGCGCCCCTCACTTCTCGCGCATCCGCACGTCGCAGTCGAGACAGACCTCGATGCCCGCGATCCAGTTCACCTCCGAACGCCCGCAGTCCGGACAGACGTAGGCAGCGTTGTTGTGCTCGGTCGTGCCGCGCGGCGGCGCGAGGAACCCGGTCTCGGACACCGTCTCGGCGACCTCCGGCATCCGGGATCGTTTGACCCGCGCGCGACGGGCGAGGTAGTCGTCGGCGCTCGGGTCCGACCCGTGGAGGTCCTCCCAGTCGAAGGCGTGCGCCGTGTTTCGGGCGGCCTGTTGGGCCCCCAGACGAACGGCCTCGAGGAACGGCTCGGTCGCCCGCGGGAGCGGGTCTGGGTCGTCGGCCTCGCGATACAGTTCCACCGCTCGGTCGTACGCGTCCGCGCCGTCCTCGCCGAGTCCGCCGGCGGCGCCGAAGTCGCCTCTCGCCTCGAAACAGCAGGCGCGCTCGGCGACGGAGTCGAGGCGGCTCGCGTAGTCGGCCGCGACGGCCTCGCCCTCGCGGGCGCGTCGGCCGGCGCGATCGTCGGCGCCGGCGGCGCGATACGCGAACGCCGCGAGGAGGAGGTATCGGAGCCCGTATCCGCCGTACGTCGCGTCGGCTCCGAGAACCTCGCGGTCGGCACCCTCGGCTTCGAGGCCGGCGAGGGCGCCGCGACCGACGACCGTGTACAGGTCTGCCGCACGGGCGGGATCGCGGTCGACGAGCGCGCGAACCGCCTCGGATCGGCGAGCTGTCGGGTCTCTCTCTGTCATCGTGATCGGGAGGGGCCGGACGATGGTGAATCCGGTGGCCTCGGGGGACGGAGCGCCACGGACGGACCGGCTCGGTCGGCCCGGTGTGGGCACGCTTATGACGCGTCCACCACTTCTCTCGCGCATGAACACGCGCGACCTCTCGGCGAACGCGCCCTACGTTCCCGGCCGCGGCGTCGAGGAGGTGGCCCGCGATCTCGGGCTCGACCCGGCGGAACTGGTGAAGCTCTCCTCGAACGAGAACCCGTTCGGTCCCTCGCCGAAGGCCGTCGAGGCAGCGAAGGAGGCCGCCGAGTCCGCCCACGTCTATCCGAAGGCGGCCCACGCCGACCTCACGGAGGCGCTGGCCGAGCGGTGGGACCTCGCTCCCGAGCAGGTGTGGGTGAGCCCGGGCGCCGACGGCGCGCTGGACTACCTCGCGCGGGCGACGCTCTCGCCGGGCGACCGGGTGCTCGTTCCCGAGCCCGGGTTCGCGTACTACCCGATGAGCGCCCGCTATCACCACGGCGAGGTGACGACGTACCCGCTCCGAAAGGCGGACGGCTTCGCCCAGACCGCCGACGCGATCCTCGGCGCCTACGACGGCGAGCGGATCGTCTACGTGACGACGCCGCACAACCCCGCCGGCACCGAACTCCCACGCGAGGAACTCCTCGCGCTGCTGGAGGGCGTCGACGAGGAGACGCTCGTCGTCGCCGACGAGGCGTACGGGGAGTACACCGAGGCGCCCTCCGCGGCGGGCCTGCTCGACGAGTACGAGAACGTCGCGGTCACGCGGACGTTCTCGAAGGCCTACGGCCTCGCGGGCCTGCGCATCGGCTACGCGCTCGTGCCGGAGGCGTGGGCCGACACGTACGCCCGCGTGAACACGCCGTTCGCGGCCAACGCCGTCGCGCTCGACGCCGCGCTCGCGGCGCTGGAGGACGACGAACACGTCGAACGGAGCGTCGAATCGGCGAGGTGGGCCCGCGAGTACATCGCGGCGGAACTGGACGCGCCCACGTTCGAGAGCGCCGGCAACTTCGTCCTCGCCGAGGTGGGCGAGGGCGGCGCCGTCGCCGAACGCGCACAGGAACGCGGGGTCATCGTCCGGGACACCGGGTCGTTCGGGCTCCCGGAGTGCGTCCGGGTCTCCTGTGGAACCGAGGCGGACACGCGCGAGGCGGTCGCGACGCTCAACGAGGTGCTCGCGGACCTGGATCCCGAGGTCGAAGCGTGAGCGACGGCGCCGACGTGACAGGCACGGCGGGTGACGGTGACGCCGACAGCGATGTCGACGCCGGCGGCGCGTCCGACTCCCCGTCCGGGCCCGTCGACCGCCTCGCCGTCACCGGCACGCCCGGGACGGGAAAGACGACCGCGACGGATCTGCTCGCCGAGGAGCGCGGCGTCCGGGTCGTCCACCTCAACGACGTGATCCGCGAGGAGGGGCTGTACACCGAACGCGACGAGGAGCGCGACTCGCTCGTCGCCGACCTTGATGCGGCGGCGGAGCACCTCGGCGAGTGGACCGGCGTCGTCGACTCACACCTGGCCCACTATCTCGACGTCGACCGCGTCGCCGTGTTGCGGTGCCGGCCCGACGTGCTCGAACGGCGGCTCGTCGAGCGTGGCGAGGGCGAGGCGAGCGCCCGGGAGAACAGAGAGAGCGAGGCGCTCGACGTGATCCTCGGGGAGGCGGTCGAGCGCTTCGGGGGGGACCACGTGTACGAGATCGACACGACCGACCGCGACCCCGACGAGATCGCGGCCGAACTGGGCCGCGTCCTCGACGGCGACCGTGAGCCCTCGGCCGGCGAGGTCGACTTCGTGGAGTACCTATGACGCTGGACCAGTTCCGACCGCTGGCCGAGCGGGGACTGTCGCCGTTCGTCCGTGCTGCCGACGCGCTCGGGCTCTCGCCGGACGGCGTGAGCGTGGTCGCGTTCGCGTGCGCGGTCGCCGCGGGCGTGGCGTTCGGCCTCGCGCCGCCCTCGGAGGCACCGCTGTCGTACGTCGCCGGGTCGGCGCTCGTGTTCGCGAACGGCTGGCTCGACCTCGTCGACGGCGCGCTCGCGCGGGCACAGGGGACCGACTCCTCCGGCGGCGACCTGCTGGATCACGTGCTCGACCGCTACGCGGACATCGCGGTCCTCGTGGGGCTCGCCGCCGGGATCGGCCGCTACGGGCTCGGACTCGCGGCGGTGACCGGCGTGTTGATGACCTCGTACCTCGGCACGCAGATCCAGGCCGTCGGCATCGGTCGGGAGTACGGCGGGTTGTTGGGTCGTGCGGACCGGCTCGCCCTCGTCGGGATCGTGGGCGTCGTCGCCGCGGCGGTGCCGGGCCCGCTGGTCGGCGGACTCGGCGTGGTCGGCCTGCTGCTCGTCGTGTTCGCGATCGTCGGGCACCTCACCGCGCTCCAGCGCTTCCGGGGCGCGTGGGCGGATATCGGGTGACAGCCATCCGGGCGTCGGGAGTACCCGGTCCCTCCGAGGACGCCCACGTCGCGAACCGATGGATCCACACGGCGCGGGAGGTGTGCGTGGACGAATACTTTTATCCTCCGGACGGAATGACGAAGGTATGACCGGCACGACGGACGACCTCGGCTCCGACGGAGCGATCATCCGCGGACCGGACTCCACGCTCTCGGCGGCCCTGGCCGAACTCGACGACGGGTGTTCCGTGCTCGTCACCGGGGACGTCTCGGAGGAGGCGTACCGCGTCGCGTCGTCGCGGTACTTCGGCGCGCCGCACCGATGCCGCCAGCGGGTGCTCGCGCTCACGACCGGCGGCGCCGAGGCGCCGGACGCGTGGTTCCCGGACGGCGTCGACGCCGCGGACGACGACGACGCCACGGTCGTTCGACTCGACGGCGCAGTCCGGGACCCCACTGTCGCCTCCGGATGGGACGCGAGCAGCCCCGACGCCGTCGACCCGGTCTCCGATGGGACCGACACGCCGAGTGCGGCCTCCGGGACCGAGCCCGACGCCGGAACGGACCGCATCGACCTCGACGGAGCCGCCGGCGACGGCGGGGTGGCCGACGAGGAGACAGCGGCAGTCCGAGCCGACCTGTTCGACGCCATCGACGAGGTCGACGGGGACCGACCGGCTCGGCTGGGGCTTCGTGTGGGCGTCTTCCGGGTCGACATGCTCTGTGCGACGCTGGGCGCCGACGCGACGGGGTCGCTGCTGCGCGAGGTGTCGCGGGCGACCAAGGACCGCGGCGGAATGGCGCACTTCCACCTCCCTCGTCCCGTCGGGGCGGACCCCCGTTCCGACTCCGTCGTCGCCGAGTTCGTCGAACTGCTCGACGACGACCTCGACGTGATCGTCGAGCTTCGGTGTCGTGAGACCGCGTCCGCTCCCGAGGAGCGGTGGCATATCATCGGCTGGGGAACGACCGAGTGGAACACCCTCCGGTGACCGCATGACGGCACGAGACTCCTCCTCGCCGACCGGGTCGGACGCAGCAGTCGACGCCGATGCCGACGCCGCCCCGACAGCGGTCCAACTCGTTCCGGCACGGGACCGTAGTCCGGGGTCGTTCGAACTCGTCGACGCGATCGAGGAGGTCCGTCTCCCGGTCGACGTGGGGGCTCCCGGCGTCGACTCCGGTCCCACGGCGACGCAGCTCGAGACGACCGATCGATTTCGCGCGCCGGTCGACGGCTGTTGGACGGTCGAGGCGACGTCGGTGACACCGCTTTGCACGGCCGACGTGTACATCCGAGACGACGAGAACACCCTCGTCGCCACCGCGACGGCCGAGGCACCCGCACGGATCCCTCCGGGGCCGCACGTCCTCGAGCTGTCGACGGCCCCCGTGAAGACGTACGTCGCCGTCGACGGACCGGCACGCGTCTCCTACGAGGACCGATATCCTCGGGTCTCGCTGGACGTCCCGGAGCGCGACTCCGATCCCGTTGTGGGTGCTGACACTACCGCCAATCTCGCCGACGGCCGCGATCGCCGCGACGGCACGGGGAGGATCCTCCTCGGCGCGCGGTCGCGGCGCACGTCGCCGGCGGGAACCGTGACGGTGCCCGAGTCGCCGGCGGGGCTCGCCCGGGCGATCTCGACGTTCGGGTCGGCGCTGGCGACCACCTCCCCGGAGCGCTCGTTCCCGACCCTGCGCGGCCACCCGCCGCTGATCGAGCGCGGCGAGACGTTCGAGACGCCGCGGTTCGTCGAGCGCGCCGACACGGGCATCAGTCTCGGACTGCCGTTCGAGTACGACGCGCTGTTCTCTGCGACGCCGCTCGCGTTCTACCTCGCGGCGACGGTCGAGGAGAGCGCCGACCCCTACCTTCGTGCGGGCGAGTACCGACACGACCTGCCGCGGGACCCGGACGCGCTCGCCGCCGAACTGGGGGAGCTCCTGCGGCACTGCTTCACCCTCGATTGCGCGACGCGGGCCTGTGCAGCGGGTCTGTACGACGTGAACCTCCACGTCCACGACGTGCTCACGGAACGGCTCGATCCGCCGTGGACGGAGTGGTACGAGGCGGACCTCGCCGAGCGGACCGCCGCCTACCTCGAGGTACCGACGGAGGCGACGCTCGACTGTCTCGAGTGGCCGCACACGACGGACGTGGTGCCCGTCGCCGAGAACGACTCGGCGCTGCCGTTCCTCGCCGCCGACCTGTCGGTGGTGCGCTCCCCGCCGCCGCGGACCGCACCCACGAGCGACGGCGGCGTGACCGAACTGGACGACTTCGTCCGCGCCTCGCGGGAGGCGGTCCGCGGCGCGGCGCTGACGCGGAGCGCCGGGTCCGGATCCCCCGCGACGCGGACGTCGACCCGCGGCCCGACGCAGAACCTCCTCGACGACTCCGAGTCGATCGTGACGCCGGATCCCGCGGACAGCATCGCGCAGGCGTGGATCGGCCCCGGCTTCCCGATGCGGGCGGCCAAGCCGACCGTCGAGACGTACCGCCGGCGTCTCGACCGCACGCCCACCGAGGACCTCACCATCGGTGTCACCGTGGTCTGCAACGACGAGGCGATGATCGACGAGCTGGGCGACACCTACGGTTTCCGCGACCACGTCACCTTCGACATCCGCGAGGAGCGCGATCTCGACTGCGACGAGCTCCGCGACCTGCTCGCCGAGGAGCACGACTTCTTCCACTACGTCGGCCACGTGGACGAGCGCGGGATGGAGTGTTCGGACGGGTTCCTCGACCTCCGGTCGCTCGAGACGACCGGCGTCGACGCGTTCCTCCTCAACGCCTGCACGTCCTACCAGCAGGGGATGGGACTGGTCGAGGCGGGCGCGCTCGGCGGCGTGGTGTCGCTGACGGACCTCCCGAACTCGCTTGCGACGCGCGTCGGTCGCGACCTGGCGCGGCTGTTCGACGCTGGGTTCCCGCTATACGCCGCGCTCGATGTGGTCGGGACCGGACCGTTCGCCGAGAGCGCCTACAGCATCGCTGGGGACCCGCTGGTACAGTTGTGTCAGTGCTCGACTGGGGTTGGATTCTTGTTGGAGATCTCAGAAACGGATTTGGAAAAACGGGAAGTGCAAGTCACTCCGAACTGGTATCCGACAAAGCGACACGGCTTGGGTGGTATGGCGAAGCCGATCATGATGGGAGTAGAGAAACAGTGGATCGGGACTGGAGTTACCAGCAGAATTACTACTTCGGTCGACAGGCTGTTTGAGTGCCTGCAGTCCGGCAGATTCCCAGTACGGTTCGACGGTGAACTGTTGTGGAATCTGGATATTACCGAAGAGATGCTAGCATCTACGGACCAGACGTGACTGTCGCACCCGCAACTGCACTGCCCGCACTTGACAGAAGCAGCACGAGCGTGAACAGCGCGCCCATCATCCGCGGGTGGTCGGCGAGCCAGTGCGACATCGTTGCGTCACTTTCGGACATTGTATTTCCAGCGACGGTTGGTTTCAAAATCAAGATATCGGAAATATTCTGATATCAAATCGCCCCAACCAACGTCTGATATCTCAATTACTTATACCTCCCGTGAGCGACGACGGTGGCACACCTTTTATACCGGCCACCGCGCTAGGTCGGAGTATGCCCCAGTGTGAGATGTGCGGCGCGGAGAAGGCGTCGCTCACCACCACGAAAGTCGAGGGCGCGGAGCTGGAG
>ENA-ORDC01000937-ORDC01000937.1-marine-metagenome-genome-assembly--contig:-NODE-937-length-24246-cov-8.127395_pt1 | contig 24246 bp, 21 predicted proteins | sample MGYA00237783_ERZ508515 | MGnify/ENA primary metagenome ERZ508515 (study PRJEB26186, sample SAMN06268792) | marine metagenome | isolation source: Eden Landing Ponds, San Francisco, CA, USA | place... | reverse complement strand
GAAGAGCATCGGGACCAGCGGCGCAACCGCCTTCACGAGGTTTCGGTAGTACGCCAGCAGGAGGCCGAAGACGAACAAGATCCCGAGGCCCGTCGTCACGTTCCGGCTCTCGATCTGATCGACGATCGAGGGCGTCGAGACGACCGAGGACCCGGTCAGGCTCGCGTCGACGCCGGGCGGCGGGTTGCTGAACCGGATCGACTCGCGGACGTTCGAGATGAACGACAGCGTCTCGCCGGTCGTCATATCCTGCGTCCCGATCACGGTGATGTGAGCGACCCCGTCGTTGTAGTACTGGGCCCGCTCGCCTGCCGGCACGTCCTCGAGGACTCGATCGACGCCGGCCTTCGTCTCGGGGATCTCGCCGCCGTTGTGTTCCGCGACCAGCGTCGCCGGCGAGTCGACCCCTTGAATCAGGGGAGCCCCGACGGCCACCTGCTCGAACTGCTGCATCCATCGCAACACCTCCGGGTGTCTGAGTTCGCTTCCAGTGACGAGGACGTCGTACTGGACCGCGGCCCCGCCGCCGGTCACGGCCCGGAACTGCTGGAGATCGACGTACGCCGGGAGATCCTGCGGGACGAACTCCTCGGTGTCGGCCATCGTGTCGAGGCTCCGGCCGGCCTGGAAGCCCGCGCCCATCAGGAGGAGAGCGACGAGCAACACGACACCGGGGTTGGCCGCGAGCGCTCTCGACGTCCGGCCGAGCGTCTGGCCGAACGCGCCGACCCGTTCGGAGTCGGCGGGGTCCGTCTCGGGGCCGATGTCGGCGCCATCCGCGTCTGCGTCCGCGTCCGTATCCGTGTCCGTATCGTCTCCCCCGCGGTTGGTGAGTTCGCGGAGGCCCAGTTCCCCGAACCCGCGCCGTCGGAACCGTGCGTACAGTGTCAACACGGGGAGCAACACGATGAGGCCGGCGAGGAACGTGAGCATGACGCCGAAGATCGAAGTCTGGGCGAACCAGACGAACGCGGGTGATCCGAGGGTCGAGATCCAGGTGGCGCCAAAGCCCAGCGCGGCGGCGAGCATCGCGACGAACACCGGCGGCCCGATTCCCGACAGCGCGCGCGGGAGCGCCTCACGGGGCGGTGCCGTCTCCAACTCCTCCTCGTACCGCTCGTGGAACTGCACGGAGTAGTCGATCCCCAACCCGATCAGGATCGGGAAGACCGAACTCGTCAGCGTGGAGTTGGGGATGCCCGCGTAACCGATGGCCCCGAACGTGTAGAGGACGCCAACGAACACCGCGACGATGGGCAGGAGCCGCAGTCGCACGCCCCGGAAGAGGAAGAAGAGCGCGACGACCATCAACCCGACCGCGAGGCCGAGCAGTTGGTTGGTGCTCTGACCGATGAGTTCCGACAGCTGCGCGGAGAAGGCGGCCGAGCCGGTGACGATCACGTCCACGCCCGCGGGGAAGCGCGCCCACTCCTCGGCCGCCAGCGCCTCCGTGTAGATGGGCCGTTCCTCGGGCTGTGTGAGCCCCGGTTCGAACACCACGCGAACGAACACGACGTCCGGCGAGCCGACGACGCGCTCGATTTTGGCCCGGGAGTCCGGAATCCGGCCGTACTCCGCCCGAACCTGGTCGGCCGGGCTGGTGACGTAGGCTACGTCCTCGACCTGTGACATCCGGTCGTCGAACCGTGCGATCGCCCTGATCGTCGACGGATCGGTCGTCTCGCCCCGGAGCAACACCGAAATCGATCCTCGGTCGAACGCCTCGTTGAACGTCTCGAGGGTTGGATTGGCGCCGGTGAACGCCTGATCGCCCGTGACGCTCGTGATCTGGGCGGCGCCCCCGAAGGCGGCAAACAGCAGCACCAGCGCGACTGCGAGCGTGGCGAGCGGATGGGCCTGAATCTCGTGTCCGACGCGACGGAACAGCCCCCGGAGTGCGCTCACGTCAGCACACCCCCCGGGCTGTGTCCGCCTTCGGTTGTCCGGCCTCTCCCTGCTGATCGCTCATCGCCGGCGATACCAGATGGCGCCACCGATGGCTGCGAGCAGGACCACGATGCCGACGACGATCGGCGGGACCGGGGGCCCACCCTCGGGTTGGTTCACGCTCACACCGATCGACATGCCGTCCGTGAACTCGGTGTCGCCGTCGGCCTCGTCGTACCGCACTTCGATCGAGGAGGCGTACTCCTTCGGCAGTGCGTCGCTCGTCGCGCTGATGCGGAAGGTCGCGGTCGCGGTCTCACCCGACTCCATCCGTCCAAGGAAGGCGCCGTCGTCCGAGGAGGACAGCGGATCGCTGGTGAACAGGCGGGCGTTGACCGCCGAAATCGGCTCGTCGCCGACGTACCGCACCTCGGCGCTGAGCTGTGCTGTCCCGCCCGGCGTCACCGCCGTCGAGACGTTCGTCACCTCGAACCGGTCGCGCTCGGACTCGATCGCCGCCGTCTTCCGGATCGGGTTCGACGCCGTCAGCACGTCGCCGTCGGCGTTCTCGTACTCCACGTCGAAGGTGAAGGAGTTCGATCCCGGCTCGGCGTCGCTGGCGATGGCGGTAGTGAAGGAGACGCGCGCGGACTCGCCGGGGTCGAGCGTCCCGACCGCCGATTCACCGTTCGTCGGCGTCACCGTCCCGTGCTCCCGCAGTCGGACGACGACGTTCCGGGCCGGAGACGGTCCCGTGTTAGTGATCCGGCCGGAGATCGTCGCCTCCGACTCGTCGACCCGGAAGTTCGACGTCGAGATGTCGTCCATCGCGAACGTGCGCTCGGGGCGCACCACGACGCCCGTCGTCAGCGTGTCCGAGCGCTTCGAGATGTCGTTCTCGTCGCGGTAGGAGACGACGGTGTTGATGGGGTACTCGCCCGGTGACACGTCGTCGGTGGCGCCGACCTGCACGGAGACGCGCCGCGTCTCGTTCGGTTCGAGCGACCGGACGAAGACGCCGGTGTCCGCCGACGGGTTCGTCGGGTTGCCGAAGAAGACCCCCGACGCCGCCGCCGACAGCTGGACCGACGCGTTCCGCGCCGTCTGCGAGCCGGTGTTTTTGATCGTGAACGCGAGCGACCCCGTGTCGCCCGCGAACAGCCGGTTCGTGTCCTCCGAGATGATGTCGAACTCCGCCCGATCCTCGATCCGAATCGTCAGATCGACCGTCCGCTCCTTGTCGAGCCAGACGTATTCGATCTCCGCGGGCCCCGACGCCGTCTCGTCGTAGATCACTGCTCGAGCGTGGCGGTACGTGACCTCCACCGGGACGGTGTACGTGCCCGGTTCGGCGTCACCGATTTCGAGGTTGAAATCGAACTGCGAGACGCCGCCGGGACCGATGCTCCCCGTCGTCACCGTTCCCGTCTTCACGTCGATCGGCGCGTCGATCTGTCCCTCCTGAACGCGCATCTGGACGCTCCGTGCCGTCTGCACTTGATCCTCGAAGCGTCCGACGCCGCCGTCCTCGATGTTGCCGTCGTTCGAGGCGACGATCGTCAGCGTCGCCTGTTGGTTCGCCTGAAAGGTGTCGTCCGCGACGCTGTAACTCAACACGGGATTCCCCGTGACGACGCTCGACGCCACCGCCGGAACGACGGGGGCGACCAGCAGTAATCCGACGACCGCCAGAATCGTGATCCGCCTCATGGTCGCACCTGCGGTCCGCCGGGCATAACGATGACGATTAGCGTAATTACACGACAACAGAGTTAAACTGGAGAAAAGTTGTTGCGCTCGCCGCCGACGCGAGCCGTCGTCGTAGCTCCCGTATCACTCAGTACGACAGTCGAACCGTTCGGTCGGAGTCACCGTCGACGAGTTTCAACGTCTCGTGATCGTTGCCGAGGACCGGTGCCGTGGCCCCCCAGTAGACGTGCCCGTCGGTGTTCCGGCCGGCCCCGACGTGGAGGACGAGTCGCTCGCCCGGGCGGAGCGTCCGTCCGTCGAAGAAGAAGTAGCTCCTGCCGTCGCCCTCGACGAGATACCAGTCCGAGAGGTCGACGGTCTTCTCGCCGACGTTCTCGATGACGACGTACTCGTCGGCGAGGGCCGCCCCGTCGTCGCCCGGCGGGTTGGGGTGGACGGCGGCGATGCGCACGGCCGACTCGTTCGACTCCCGAAGCGGTCGCGACGGCCTGACGGTCGTACACGACCAGACGCCGCGTTCGGCGCTCCGGGCGGCCCGCTCCGCGTCCGCGTACCGGTCGTCGGTGGCCCGAGCGTCGCCGCGTGTGACCAGTCGGCGATTGACCGACCGCCCGTCCATGACTACCTCGGCGCTCGTCACTCTGTCCCCCGTCTCAGCCGGTCGAACCGTCACCGATTCGCCGACGAGGAGCGCCCGCACGTCGAGGAGCGCCCGCCGACCCTCCTCGGCCAGACACGCCCGTCCCTGACTTCCGGTCAGGACGCCGTCGAATCGCTGAGGGTCGGCGCCGCCGGCCCCGGGTGCGTCGACACCTGCGAGACGGACCGTCCGGCGGGTCCCCGAAGCGGTGCGGTACGTGAGCACGTCGCCCCCACTGACGCCGAGGACCGTCGCGTTCGTCCCGTTCGACGATAGCTGCCCCGTCGACCCGTTCGTGGCGGTCACGGCGTCCGCCGCTTGCCGTTCGGCGGCCGCGTCACCGCCGGTCACCGTCGCGTCCGGTACGGGCGTCCGATCGCTCGCGGCCGACGTGACCGGATCGGTGGTGGCGAGCGGTGTCACCTGCACCGTCGCGCCGCCGACGGCCAGTGCGACCGCCACGACGACGAGGACGCTTCGGTAATCGACAGCGTCGATCCGTGCGACGGCTACCGCGCCGCCGATGCAACCGAGGGCGAGAAGCAGTGCGAGGGAGGCGAGCGAGAGCATGTGGAAACGGATGCCGAGTTGCCTACGCTCGGTGACCGATCGACTTAGTTATTCGCCCGCGCTCTCAGCCGCGATAACGCCTCGTTCCCGTTCCAGCACCGTCCCGTTGTCGACGATGCGGACCGTGATCGCCTGTCGGTCGGCGGTCGACGGCAGATCGAACGTCGCCGTGATCGTTCGGTCGGGGCCCACACGCGTCGTCTGCTGGAACAGGAAGCTGTTCGGCGCGTCGCCGGTCACCGCGACCACTATCTCGGTCGTCGGGGCCAGCGTCGTCTCCGCGCGGAGGGTCGTCTCCCCACCCGGGACGGTGAACGGGTCGGTCGAAGCCGGGTCGACGAGCGTCACCCGGCGCTCGGTGATCCGTAACTCGGCGCCCGTCGCTCGCGTCTCGTTTCCGAGCGGACTCACCCCCCACCGGATCAGCCCGACGCTGTACTGCCTCCCGACCGAGAGCGTCGACGTGTTCGCGAGGACGTACAGCCGGTCGTCGGCGTAGTGGTAGTCCACGGCCGCCAGCGGCGCGACGACGGAGTCCTCGCCGTCGGCCACGAACCGCAGGTCGAGGCCGTAGCCGAGCGTTCCACGCCCCGCTAGTCCGTAGACGACGTGGCCCGTGGTTTCGACCTCGTCGCCCACGGCCGCGTGGACGTCGTACGTCCCGGTCGTCGTGGGGTTCGTCGCTCGATACCCGACGAGGACGGTGTCGCCGCTGCCGACCGTCACCGCGGTGTCGAGTCGGATCGTGACGGCGGTGCCCGCGCCCCCCGTCTCGACGCTCTCGACTGCCGACCGCAGATCGGTGTCGACGATGCCGTCGCCGTCGGTGTCGACGCCGAGCGCTCGAATCCGGTCGGCGTCGAAGCGGTTCAGGTCCGCCGGCGCGCCGCCGTCGGCGTAGCGGACGGTGATCGCCGTCGCCGTCGTTTGTCGGTCGGCGTCGACGCGCACGGTGTGGGTCGTCGTCACATCCGGCGTGCTGTCGATCGGATACACCAGGTTCGCACCGGGCGGTGTCGTCGATGCGAGCATCCCGCCGATGCCGCTGACGTTGAACGCGACGACGGCGTGGTCGTCGGCGGCGATTCGATCGGTCTCGAATCTGGACGCCGCCGGCACCGTCGCCGCGTCGGCGGGTCGATCCGCGGGTATCGTCGCCGTCGTAGCCCCGCCGACACGCCCGGCTTCCAGCACTAGCGATGCCGACGTACTGGCGCTCCCGGCGGCCGCGACGAGGTTGTAGCGTTGCTCGGGAAGCGGCCCGTCCAGACGGCGCGTCCGTCGGTCGACGGCAGTGACCCGGTCGCCCGCCTCGGCCGCGTACGCCGCCGACTCGTCAGCCGTCCATCCGGCACGGAACGTGTCGATCGTCACCACGACTCGACCGTCCTCGTCCGCGTCGACGGCGCGAACCCGCGTGTCGTACGTCCCCTCGGGCGACCGCACGGTGAGCGCGACGTACCGACGGTCACCGATCTGGATCGGGATTCGTACCACGTCGCCGCGCTGGTCAGTCGTCACCGCGTCGGCGAATCGCAGATCCTCGTCCTGCGCCGTGGCGACGCCCCCAGCCGCCGCGAGCAGCAGAACGACGACGAGTCCGATCGTTCGTGAACGCCTCCCCATTACCCGATGCTACCCCTGTTTCGGGTAAGTATCTTGTGGAGAATACGGAGTTCGACGGCTCAGAGGTAGCGTATCCGGCGTATCGTGAACTCCAGATCGAATCGGTCGGCGGCGGTCGATTCCTCCGCCCGTCCGTCGCGCTCGAACCGGAGCTGTCCGATCATCCGCTCGATCTCGTCGGTTTCGAGCCCCTCCTCCTCCTCGTCGCCCTCGTCGAACCAGAACCGCGGATAGGCGGTGGCGACGATCCGCGAGTACTCCTCGTGCTCGTACCGCACGCGAATCCGGAACTCGATATCCCTGATCGTCCGGCTGCCCGTGTTCTCCACGTCGAATCGGTAGGTGACGATGGCGAACTGCTCCAGCTCCGTGCGCTCGATGATCAGCTGTGGGTTTCGAAGTTCGACCGCGTCGCTCGGCACCGGCGTGGTCGTGGCCGTTACCGTCCGCTCCGGCCTCTCGGTCGCGGCTTCGGTCGGCGTCGTCGTCGGGGTCACCGTCGGCGTCTCGGCCGGCGTCGGGGTCGACGCCCCACCGCCGGGCGTCGCCGTCGCCTCCGGTTCGATAAACAGCCCACTACACCCCGTCAGCGACGCAAGCAGGCCGGCTCCAGCGCCGAGGATCGTCCGTCGGTCGACACGGTCGTCGCCCATCGTCGCGGATATCGCGGCCGAGCGAATTAAACCTCGCCCTTCGCGAGCCAACCGCTTCGCTCTCCGCTCCGCATCGAGGTCTCGCTCCCGCCGGTCGCTCGACCTCGCACCCACTGAAACCCTTTTGCTCTCCGGCCCCCCATCTCCGGGCATGAGTTACGAGGCGGTCCTGTTCGACAACGACGGCGTCCTCGTCGAACCGGTCGGCCGCGCAGTCCTCCGACGGGCCACGTGGGAGGCGTTCGACGCCCTCGGCGTTCCGACCCCTGATCCCGACGACGTGGACCGACTCGCCATCGGCGTCACACCGGATCTCCTCTCGTCGGTGTGTGCGAGCTACGGCCTCGACCCCGAGCGATTCTGGCGTGCCCGCGACTACCACTCCTCGCACGCCCAGCGGGTCGAACTCCGCACCGGCCGGGCCACCCTCTACGACGACTTCGACGCCATCCGCGCCATCGACGCCCCTCGCGGCATCGTCAGTTCGAACCAGCAGGACACCGTCGAGTTCATGCACGACTTCTTCGCGACCCGTGACCTGTTCGCCACCGCGTACGGGCGCGATCCGACGATTCGCAGTCTGTCCCGGAAGAAACCGGATCCTCACTACCTTCACCGCGCGCTCGCCGATGTCGATGCCGACACTGCGCTGTTCGTCGGCGACAGCGAATCCGACGTGCTGGCGGCGCGAAACGCCGGCCTCGACGCCGCCTTCGTCCGCCGCCCCCACCGCGAGTCCTACGACCTCTCGGTCGACCCCACCTACGAACTCGGCGGGCTGGCCGACCTGCTCGACATCGACGGCGTGCCAGTCGGACGGTAGGCGGGCGCCGAGGCTATACCGCTCCAGCCCCAACCTCTGCTATGAGCAACGAGGAACGATCACCCGCCGATCTGTCCGACGACGAGTGGCGCGACCGCCTCTCCGACGACGAGTATCACGTCCTGCGCGAACGCGGCACCGAACCCAAGTTCAGCGGCGACTATCTGGACCAGAAAGCGGACGGCACCTACACCTGTGCGGGGTGTGGTGCCGAACTGTTCGACTCCGAGACCAAGTTCGACTCCGGGAGCGGCTGGCCGAGTTTCTACGATATCGTCGAACACGGTTCGACGAGCAACCGGACGGAGTCCGGTGACGCCGACGACGGCGCGGTCGAACTCGAAACCGACACCCGGCACGGCATGACTCGGACGGAAGTCCTGTGTGCCCGGTGTGGCGGCCATCTCGGTCACGTCTTCGAGGACGGTCCCGATCCGACGGGCAAGCGCTACTGTATCAACTCCGTCGCCCTCGAGTTCGACGGCGACGCCGAGTGATCACTCGTCCTCGCCGATGTTGACGGTCAACACCGGCACGTCCGACATCGTCACGACCTTCTGTGAGACGCTGCCGAGCATGTTCCGCTCGTAGTCGGCGCCGTGGGTGCCCATGACGACGAGATCGATCCCCGTCTCGTCGATGTAGTCGAGCACTTCGTCGGCGGGGTTGCCCTTGCGGATCGCGGTCCGGACGGTGACGCCCTCCGCTTCGAGTCGCCCCCCGATCTCGGTCGTTGCCGTCTCTCCCTCGGCCCGGAGACCGTCGACGACGTCCGCTTTCATGCCCTCTTGGAGCGTCAGAAACGAGCGGTCGTCGATGACGTACAGCGCGTGCACCGTGGCGCCACGGCGTGTGGCGATATCGGCCGCGTGATCGATCACCACGTCCATCGATTCGCTCCCGTCCGTCGGGAGCAGGATGTCCTCGTACATCGTGTGAGTCGTCGATTCGATGCGGGGACCCTCACGCTTTTCGGTTCTAATGCGTCAACAGGAGCAACCGCTCGGGCGTCCGCGCGAGACAGAACGGCGCGTCCGGCGGGTTGCCGAACGTGACGCGGTCGTCCTCCGAGACGAACAGCCGCTCGAAGGGTCGCCCGCAGGCCGGACACTCGTACCCCTCCCGGTTCTCGAGATACATCGACGTGCCGTCCTGCGTGTGGAGTTTCAGCCCCGAGCGGTAGTCGTGAACGTCGAACCCGTCCGAGAGGTCGAGGCGTTCGGCCATGTCACGTGGGCACACGCGAGGGCGTTAGGCGTTACGGCTCTAGACGATCTCGTTGCGGAGCGTCCCGACGCCCTCGTAGGTGATCTCGACGGTGTCGCCGCGCTCCAAGAGGCCGGGGTTGGCCGGACTGCCGAAGGAGATCACGTCGCCCGGGCGGAAGGTGTAGCGCTCGGAGAGGAAGGCGACGATTTCCTCCGGGTGGAAGAGCATCTCGTCGGTCGTCGCGGACTGTCGCTGTTCGCCCGAGATGACCGTCTCCATCGCCATCCCGTCGAGATCCACCTCGGTCTCGATCCACGGCCCCAGCGGCGCCGCCCCGTCGAACGCCTTCCGCGCGGTCCGGCGGTCCTGTTCGTACGCGTCGAGGTCGTTCAGGACGGTGTACCCCCGGATGTGGTCGGCGGCCTCGTCGACGCCGAATTCGTGACAGCGGTCGTCGATCACCGCCGCGAGTTCGCCCGCATAGGTGAACGAGTCCACCCACTCCGGATACTCGATGGGCGCGTCCGGCGGGTGGAGCGCGTGGGGCGGCTTGATGAACCAGTCCGGACGGTCCGGCCGGTCGCCCTCGCCCATCTGTTCGATCTTCGCGCCGAAGTTGCGCCCGGTACAGAAGATGGCGTCGGGATCACAGGGCGCCATCAGCGCGGCGTCCTCGCCGATGGTGTACGCCTCGCCGTCGCCGTCGGTGTAGACGACGCCGTTCTCGTACTCGCCGGTGAAAACCCCCTTCGCCGTACAGATGCGAGCCAGTCGCATGGGCCGACGACGACCGCCGGCCGACTATCGGTTTCGGTTTCGACTACGCCAGTTGCGCGAACGCCAGCGTCCCGCTGATGTTGTCGATGTACGCCTCGACGACCTGCCCCTCCTGCGCGCCGGGGACGAAGATGGTGTACTTGCCGCGCTCGGCGACGCCGTCGCCCTTACGGCCGGTGCCTGTGATCTGGAGTTCGTAGGTCTTGCCCTCCTCCAGCGTCGGAGTCGTCGCCGACGAAGTCTGCTTGGGCCGCTTCTGGACCGGTCGGAACGCCCCACACGCCGTACAGCGGAGCATGTCGACGCCGTCCTCGCGGACGAGGTTGGTGTCCGGCAGGCCACACTCCGAACACGTGACGTACTCGGTGACGTAGGCGTCGATGGCGGCGTCGAACTCGCTGACGGTGAAGGAGCCGTTGTAGCGCGCACGGTCGCCGTCGAACTGCCCGTTCGTCCCGAGTTCCCGCTGGATCGAGCGGTGGAGGTGTTCGGGGTCCCGTCCCAGGGCGTCCGCGATGTCGCCGAGATTCGTCAGCCGCGTGAAGGCGCCGTCCGTCTCGCCGACGGGATCGGGGACCTGCAGGCGATCACCGGCCTCTCGTGTTCGTTCCGGCAACGTGTCGTAGGCACGGTCGAGCGCAGAATCGTAGTTCATACCAACGGGACGGGTCTGCGCCCTAAATCGATTCCGTGAGTCGCGCTGACACGTCACGAATCGCCGACTCGAACCGTCGCTCCCGTTCGAACGTCAGCCTCGGTCACACGAACGGTCCGACTCCCGATCCGGTAGCGGCCCGGGTGCGGGACGGTCACGTCGAATCTCCCGTCCGCTCCTGCCTCGACTGTCCGCCGGAACGCGACGCGCTCCGTCGTGTTCGCCATCGTCACCGTCGTTTCGATGGCGACGCGTTCGCGCGGCGCTCCCCGTCCGACGATGGTCGCGCCGGCCACGAGTTCGAACACCGTGACGTAGCGGTCCGGACTCGCGTACACCACCCGGAAGTGCCCCGTGCCGTCGAACCCGCCGCTGGCGCTTCCGAGGTCGTGGTGGAGCCGTCGGTAGTTGGGGGGCATCCCCGACACGATTCCGCCGGACTCGTAAGCTGCGACCGTCCGCACGACGACGTACCCGACCCGGCCGGCCAGCCGTCGATACCAGTCGGCCAACCCCTCGGTCGTCAGGAACGGCAGGTAGGTGTCGGAGGCGAATCCCGCGGACAGCGACTGGCCGTTGACGAAGTAGTTGAACATCCGGTTGCGGCCCTCCTCGCTCAGCACGTAGTTCTCGGGGTAGGTCAGGTCGCGGGCGGCCGCGTCGCGTTCGATCCACCGCGCCGCGCGATAGAGACGTGGATCGACCACCTGCTCCCCGACGACGAGTCGCGTGAAGTGGACGCCGGGAGCGTAGGCGGCGAGCGAGACGCCACCGAGCAGGAGTGCGCGTCGACGGTCGGGGAGTGCGATGTCGGCGGCGGCGACACCGCCGTTTCGCGCTCGCGCCGTCACGAGGCCGAACCACCGAAACACGGCGACGACCCCCACACCCGCCAGTACGGCCAGTGGGAGCGCGAACTCGCCAGCGAAGCGTCGGTGCGGGACGGCGACGGCGCCGAACACCAGCGCGTACGCGAGAACGACCAGCCACCCGTCGGTGCCGCGGCGTAGTTCTCGCCACGCGACGACGACACCGACGAGCGCGAGCATCGGCGCGTACCCCAGCAGGATCACCGGCCCGAAGACAGGGCCGAAGTCGGCGAACACGCCCGCCATCTCCCATGTGCCGGGTCGTTCGAGGAAGGCCACGCCGGCGCTGAGTTCGGCCCGGAATGCCGGAAAGACGCGCCACAGGGCCGCGGAGACGACGCTCACCCCGACCCCGCCGCCGACGGCGTACGTGATCCGAGGGCGGGCGGTGCGGGCGGACAGGCGAGCCAGCCCCACGGCGCCCGCCGCGCCGAGACACCCGAACGCGGGGACGACGACGATGGGTCGGGACTGCCATCCCAACAGGAGGTGGGCGCCGACGGCAAGGAGGGTCGCGAGACCGAACCCCGCAACGACAGGTCGGAGTCGTGTCGCCGCCTCCGCCGGGTTCTCGCGCAGGAGTGGCAGGAGGCCGGCCGTCGCGACGGCGGGCACGACCAGGAGCGGGCCGGCCTCCCACGCGAGCACCTGCGCGCCGACGCCGACGCCGAGCGTCGCGGCGTCGATCCGTGGCTCCCGACGGGTCGTATCGAGGAGGCGAACGAGCGCCAGCAACGTCACCGCGATCCAGAGGTAGTCGAAGGCGTGGTGATCGCCGCCGCCGAGCGACGTGCGCCAGGCGTGAACCGGCACCGTCGCCAGCCACAGGACCGTTGCGAGGCCCGCCCGCTCGTCGTCGAGCCGCGTCGTCGCCGCGTAGACGATCAACCCGGTGACGACCGTCACGACGATCGGGTACCCCGCGAGGACGACACCGCTGTCGCCCACGAGCGCCGTCGCGACGGCTGCGACGGCTACGAACAGCGGTTCGCCCACGACCACCGGTTCCGGTACCGCGACCCACCCACCGCTCACCGCACGGTCGACCAGCGCCCGGTAGAAGTACGGGTCGTTCGACAGCAAGGCGATGCCGTCCGGGTGGACGACCGCCGACACCGAGAACAGCCGCGTCGCGACGAGACAGAGCAACGCCGACCCGAGGAGATAGCGGTGGTCGATCGCTACTCCGTCGGCGTCGTCGCTCACAGCCCCCCTCGTCCCCGCCGTCGCGGTCGCTCGGCGATCATCTACCTCGACCGAGGGGACGAGATGACAAAACGTTGTCGTGTGTGGCGGTCGCACTCGTACGGTTTATTGTAAGTCAGTTCCGGTGGTTCGCCAAGACGGTCCGGCGAACCACCAGTACACGGTTACAATAATCCGTATCAGAACCGCTCCTCGACCAGCGCCGTCGCCGCGTCGGCCTCCATCGGCCCACGCTCGGCTAGCAGGTCAAGCAAGTCCGTCACCTGCTCGTCGGTCGGATCGATCCCCGCCTGCTCTAACAGCGCACGGGCGCTTCCCCGACCGCTCCCCGGGCCGAAGACGAGCCGACGCTCCCCGCCGAACGTCGCCGGGTCGAACGGTTCGAACGTGCCTGGATCACGAAGCATCGCCGCGGTGTGGATGCCCGACTCGTGGGTCGTCACGTCCGCGCCAAGCACCGGCGTCCGCGGGTCGATCGACTCGCCGAGCGCGTCGAGCACTGCCTCGCAGACGGGCACGAGTTCGGCCCGGTCGACGGCGGCGGCGCAGCCGCCCGCGCCGTCGCCGGTTGCCCGAGCGAGCTCCGATCGCTCGCTGTCCGCGACGACCACCCGTTCGAGCGCCGCGTTGCCCGCGCGCTCGCCGAGCGACGCCACACTCACGTCGGCCGTCGTCGCCCCCGCGTCGACGGCGGCGAGCGTGTTCGCCACCGCGACGCCCAGGTCGTCGTGGAAGTGGACGCCCAGCCGGCCGCCGTCGACCCCGCGGTCGCGGAGAGCAGCGACGATGCTCCGCACGTGATCGGGCGTCCGCGCGCCCACCGTGTCCGCGACGGTGACCGTCGGCACCGACGGGAACGCCTCGAAGACCGCCGCGAGGTGGTCCGGATCGGTCCGAAAGCCGTCGACGAGCGTGAGATGCACGTCCGCGCCGCCGTCGCGCGCCCGGTACAGCGCTTCACCCGTCATCGAGAGCATCTCCCCCCGTGACGTCCCGAGGACGTGTTCGAGATGCCGATCCGAGGTGGGGACGAACACCTCGATCACGTCCGCCTCCGCGTCGAGGGCGGCGTCCACGTCGGCGGCTCTGGCACGGGCGATGCCGACGACGTCGGCGTCGATCCCGTCGTCCCCGGCGAGGCGGCGGACCGCCTCGCGGTCCGTCTCGCCGACGACCGGAAATCCTGCCTGGATGGCGTCGAGACCGAGGCGGTCGAGCGCGCGGCCGGCCGTCACCCGGGTCTCGACGCCGTACGTCCGCCCGGGCATCTGCGCCCCCTCGCGGATCGTCACGTCGCGGAGCGAGACGGTCATCAGATCACGCCCTCGGAGCGGAGCCGCTCGTACTCGGCCTCGTCGAGGCCGACTTCGGTCAGGAACACCTCGTCGTTGTGCTGGCCGTGGCCGGGGCCGGCGTGTTCGACGGCGCCCGGCGTGCGCGTGAACCGCGGCACCGGCGCTGCCGTCTTCAGCGACCCCAGATCCGCGTCCTCGATCTCGACGATGTCGTTTCGGGCCGCGTACTGCTCGTCCTCGAAGATGTCGGCCATGTCGTAGACGGGGCCGACGATGGCGTCCGCGGCCTCCATCTCCGCGATGGCCGCCTCGGTCGTCCGCTCCCGCGTCCACGCCTCGATGATCTCGTCGAGTTCGTCCGCGTGCTCCACGCGGCGCTCGTTGTCCGCGAAGCGGGGGTCCTCGACGAGATCCGGCCGGTCGATGGCGTCGGCGACGTTCTCGAAGATGGACTGGGCCGACGCCGAGAGCGTCAGATAGCCGTCCGCGGTTTCGTAGACGTTCCGTGGCGCCGCGTTCTCGTGGTGGTTGCCGATCCGCTCGCGCACCTCGCCGAGGCGGTCGTACGCCTCCACTTCCGAGAGGAAGAGCCGAAAGAGGGGTTCGTAGAGACTCATGTCGATCACCTGCCCCTCGCCGCTCCCGCCGGTCCGCCCCACGTCGCGCTCGAAGATCGCGAACATGACGCCCTGCACGGCGAAGGTCGCGGCGGTGAGGTCCGCGAGGCTGATCGGCGGCAGGAGTGGCTTGCTGTCCGGGAAGCCGTTGACGTGCGCCCAGTTCGTGATGCCCTCGGCGACGGTGCCGAACCCCGGCTTCTGCGAGCGGGGCCCCGTCTGGCCGTAGCCCGACTGTCGGACGACGATCAGTCCGGGGTTCTCCTCGTGCAGACGCTCGGGACCCAGCCCCCACTCCTCCATCGTCCCCGGGCGGAAGTTCTCGAAGAGCACGTCGGCGTCGGCGATCAGATCCAGCAACAGGGCGCTCCCTTCGGGCGTGCTCAGATCGAGGGTCACACACCGCTTGTTCCGGCCGATGGACTTCCACCAGAGCGAGACGCCCTCGTCGTACGGCGGCCACTCGCGGAGCGGATCGGTTCCCTCGGGGTGTTCGACCTTGATCACGTCGGCGCCGAAGTCGCCGAGCTGTGTCGTGGCGAACCCGCCGGCGATCATGCCCGAGCAGTCGACGACGCGCAGGCCGTCGAGCGGGCCCTGCCGTTCGCGTGCGGTCATGCTCGACGGCTACGGCGGGGGGTCCGATAAACCGTCGGTCGCCCTGCAGTATATGTGACTGTAACACATACCCACGGTGCTATGGCAATCGCCCGGCACGGGACCGGTCCGCGTGCGGCCGTCGGCGCCGTCGCCTCACAGATCCACCCGGTGTTCATGGCGCCGCCGCTGGCCGCGTCGGGCTTTGGCGCCGTCCTCGGCGGCTTCGCGCATCCACGACTCGCCGTCCTCCACGTCGCCGTCGCCTTCTGTGCCCTCTACACTGCCCACGTCAAGGACGGCCTCGTCGACTTCCACCGCCGCGGCGAGGACGACGACCACCCGCTCACGCGACGGGGCTGTCACCTCGCGCTCGCGGGGTCGACGGCGCTGTTTTTCCTCGGCTGTGTCGCGCTGGGCGTCCTCGTCGATCCGACTGCCGCTCTCCTCGCCCTCCCGGGATGGCTCGTCGGCATCCTCCACGCCCCGCAACTCGACACCACCACCCTCGGCGCGACGCTCGGCTACCCCGTCGGCATCGGCTTCGCGCTCCTCGGCGGCTACTACGTCCAGACGCGAACGCTCTCGGTGACGGCCCTCGCGTTCGCCGCCGTGTTCGTCGTCGTCCTCGCGGGGATCAAAGTCGTCGACGACGCCACCGACTACGACTACGATCGCTCGGTCGACAAGCGGACCGTCGCCGTCGTCGTCGGGCCGCCCGCGGCGAGACGGCTCGCCGGCGGGCTGATGGGTGCCGGCATGGTCGCCGTCGTCGCCCTCTCGATCACCGGCGTTCTCCCCCGCGGGTCGGCGCTCGCGACCGTCCCGTTCGTCGCCGTCGCCGTCGTCGCCCGCCGGGCCGACGCCGAACTGGCGACGATGCTCCTCGTGCGGGCCTCCTACCTCTTTTTCGCGCTGCTGGTCGTCGCCGTGTGGCTCCGGCCGCTCGCCGGACTCGCCCGCCCCGACATCACCGCGCTCGGGCCGTACACCTATCTCGCGACCGAGGTGGTGTGGGGGCTCGTCGCCGTCGCGCTGGTCGTTCGTGCCGGCGCGGTTCGGGCCGCCGCGCGGACCGTCGCCGTTCTCTATCCCTTCGCGTACGTCTGGGACTGGTACACCCTGGAGGTCGGCGTCTTCGCCATTCCGATGCGGACGGGGATCAGCCTGCTCGGGATTCCGGTAGAAGAACACCTGTTCATGCTCGTGGTGCCGACGATGGTCGTCGGGGTTCACGAGACGCTGCGCGAATTCGGCGACTAATCCCGCTTCACGCCGGGGTTCGTCACCGCACCAGTTCCACCGTTTCCGTCCTCGGGTCGCTCCCACGGATCGCGACCGCTCGTCGCAAACGCTGGAGCAAAACACCCTGCTGGCTCGCTTTGCTCGCCAGCAGTCCTAGTCGTCTTGTTTCACGGCGGGGTTCGTCACCGCACCGTTCGACGCCGAGTCGAACATCTGGCCGTACTTCGCCAGCACGCCGTTCGTGTAGTTCGGCTCGGGGTCGTACTCCTCGAGCCGCTCTTCCATCTCCTCAACGGTGAGGTCGACAGAGAGTTCGTGGCTGTCGATGTCGATGGTGATCCGGTCGCCGTCTTCGAGCGCGGCGATGGGGCCGCCGACGAACGCCTCGGGGGCGACGTGACCGATGGAGAAGCCGCGCGTCGCGCCGGAGAAGCGCCCGTCGGTGAACAGCGCCACGTCCTCGGCGTGGCCCTGCCCGGCGACGGCGGAGGTGACGCCGAGCATCTCGCGCATCCCGGGGCCGCCGCGCGGCCCTTCGTTGCGGATGCCGATGACGTCGCCGGAGTCGACGCGGCCCTCCTGGACGTACTCCATGGCGTTTTCCTCGTCGTCGAAGATGCGCACCGGCCCCTCGTGGTGGAGGTGGTCCTCGCCGGTGATCTTGATGACCGCGCCCTCGGGCGCGAGGTTGCCGGTGAGGATGCGGATGGCGCCGCGTTCGTGGATCGGGTCGTCGACCGTGTGGAGGAAGTCCGCGTCCAGCTCCGAGATGGCGGGCGGGTCGTAGCGCTCGATGGCCTCGGCCATCGTCTCGCCCGTCACCGTGAGCGCGTCGCCGTGGAGCAGGTCGGCTTCGAGCAGTTCGCGCAGCACGACCGGCACGCCGCCGACCTCGTGGAGGTCGTTCATCACCCGCTCGCCGCCGGGCTGGAGGTCGGCGATCTTCGGGGTGCGCTTGCTGATCTCGTTGAAGTCCTCGATGTCCAGATCGACGCCGGCCTCGGCGGCCATCGCGAGCAGGTGGAGGACGGCGTTGGTCGAGCCGCCGATCGCGACCTGCAGGGCGATGGCGTTCTCGAAGGACTCCCGCGAGAGGAAATCCGAGGGGCGGCGGCGCTCGGCGACGACTTCCGCGGCGAGTTCGCCGGCCCGGCGGGCCTCCTCGTAGCGCGCTTCGTGTTCGGCGGGCGCCGAGGCCGACCCGAGCGGCGCGAAGCCGATAGTCTCGGAGATCGAGGCCATCGTGTTGGCGGTGAACATCCCGCCGCAGGAGCCGGCGCCGGGACAGGCCTGCTGTTCCATCTCGTAGAGTTCGTCCTCGGACATGTCGCCGTCGGCGACGGCGCCGACGCCCTCGAAGACATTTTGAATGGTGATCTCCCGACCGTCGTGCTCGCCGGGCATGATCGACCCGCCGTAGAGGAAGACGCTCGGCAGGTCCGTCCGGATGGCGGCCATCATCATGCCGGGCATGTTCTTGTCGCAGCCGCCGATGGTGACGAGTCCGTCCATGCGCTCGCCGAAGGAGACGAGTTCGACGGAGTCGGCGATGACCTCCCGCGAGATGAGCGAGGCCTTCATCCCCTCGGTCCCCATCGAGATGGCGTCGGAGATGGTGATGGTGCCGAACTCGATGGGCATGCCGCCGGCGTCGTCGACGCCCTCGTAGGCGGCGTCGGCCACGTCGTCTAAGTGGACGTTACACGGCGTGATGTCGGCGGCGGGGGTGGCGACGCCGACCATCGGCGACGAGAGGTCCTCGTCGTCGTAGCCCATCGCGCGGAACATCGCCCGATGGGGGGCCTTCTCGACGCCCTCCGTGACTTCCTTGCTCGGGAGGTCGTCCGGCTTCTCTTCGCGCTCGGCCGGTGTCCGTTCCTGCTTGCTCATACCCCGTAGTCGTCGCCTCCCGCCTTTACAGTTTTCTACCTGTGCGAGCGCTTGTCACCGCCGCTCACGGGACCGAACCGGTTCGTCTCCGCAGCCACTACCGACCGGTCGTCGCGGCCAGACGCCGGCACTGGCCGTCACGCGCCCGTCTGACGGGCGCTTTTGTGGGTCGGTGTCGTACCCCCGGGCATGCCGAGTCTCTCGGAGGCCTACGACCGCGGGGACGGGCGGACCGAGCGGGACCCGCGCCGGGTCTCTGCCGGCGGTGGCCTGTTCGTCCTCGGGGCGCTGGCCGTCGTGAGCGCGCTCGCCGTGCTGGCGACCGGCTCCGCGGGGCTGTTCGGCGCGACCACGCGCATCGAGGTCCGCGAGGTCGCGGGCACGCTCGCCGGCCTGGGCATCCCGGCGATGTTCCTGGGGGTCGTGGTCGTCCTCCCCGCGCGGCGGCGCCAGCGCCTCGGCGTCGTCTGCGGCGCCGCGCTGACCGTCGCCGGCGTCGTTCTCTTCCGGCGGGCCTACCCCGACCGCTGGGTCGACACCGCCGGCTCGCTGGCGTTCCCGGCGGCGATGGTCTACTTCGTCGGCGGCTCCGTCGCGCTGTGGTTCGTCCTCTCGGCCGTCGCGACGTTCAAGCTCCGCAACAACCCCCAGGGCAAAGTCACGCTGGCCGTGACTCGCCAGGGCGAGACCGAGGAGGTCCGCGTCAGTCGGCGGGAGTACCGCCGCTACAAGCAGGCCATCGAGGACGGCGACTCCGAGGCCGTCGCCGAGGAACTCCGAGGCCTCCACGAGGAGTAGCCGGGCGTCGCTGCGGCCGTCTCCGACCGCCGGCGACCGGTGCGGTCGCTCTCTGGGCGCCCGCCGCTGGAACGGACCACTGGCTTTATTCTCGCGCGGCGGAAACGCCACTCTCAGCATGGAGCCCATCCACGCGCGATACCCGTTTCTGCAGTCCGCCCGCCGGGCGGTCGACGAGGCGGGCGTCGACCTCGCCGCCGTTGTCGCCGAGGAGGATGCCGTCGTCGAGCGGGGCCGCCAGCGCGTGGAGTGGGCGCTCACCGACGGGACGGTCGGCGACGCTCACGACGTCGACCGGATCGAACTGCTCTCCTATCCGGTCGCCAGAGTGCTGGTGTCGCTGGTCGACGCCCACGTCTGCACCCGCCGATACGCTCGCGCCGAGGCCGCGACCGCCCACGAGCGCTTTCTCACAGATTTCTCCGACTCGGGGAAGTTCGCCTACGGCACGACGGAGGGCGTCTCGCTGCCGGACCTACTCGCGGAGTTCGACCTCGCCGGTGACGTGCGCGCGGTCGGTGCACCCATCGAGGAGGCCGAGAGCTACCGCGTCGACGTCGGCGCCTATCTCGAACTGGCCGCGGACAAACGCGGCGACGAGTGGCGGCTGGTCAACCGCGAACTCGCAGACGGCGAGGTGCCCATCGACGACGAAGAGCTGCTGGCACTGCTCCGGCAGGCGATCGAACAGCGCGTCGAGGAGGGGCTGCCGCTGTCGGTGCCCGACGTGATCGCCGACGAGCTCGCCGAGGCGGTCGAGAGCATCGAAGAAACGCTCTCGGAGCTGGACCTGACTCGCGATATCGACACGGTCGTCCCGGAGCTGTTCCCGCCCTGCATGAAACACCTGCTCGACCGCGTCCAGAAGGGCGAACACCTCGAACACCACTCCCGGTTCGCCATCGCTTCCTTCCTGACGAGCATCGGGATGACGACCGACGAGATCGTCGACCTGTTCGAGGTCAACCCCGGCTTCGGCGAGGAAGCCACCCGCTATCAGGTCGACCACATCCGCGGGGCGACCAGCCCGACGGAGTATTCGCCCCCGGCGTGTGCGACTATGCAGTCATACGGCGACTGCATCGACAAGGACGACATCTGTACCGAGGTTATCGACGAGTCCCACCCGCTGAACTACTACGAACACCGCATCGACGAGAGCGACGAGGACGAACTCACCGACTGGCGCGAGGACAACGAGGACGGCGACGACGCCGAGGCCGAAGCCGACTGAGTACGGGGAGAGTGTCTCTGCGCTGAGCGGTGCGGGGGCGCGCGCTGTCGTCTTCACAGAAATCTCCGGTTTCTGGAGACAGCGACCGTGAGCGCGCCGAGGGCTTTCTGCTGTTGCTGTCGTTCCGGTCAGTCATCGCGGTTCAGAGCGAGCCGAAGGCTTTCCGCAGCGACCTGCTCCACAGCAGACCCGTCAAGACGTTCCTTCGAGCGCGACGACGCGACCGTCGGCGTAGCGGACGAGCACCTCGTCACCGGGGGCGGCGGTGAGGTTGGCGGGCGTCACGCCGGTCAGGACCGGCGCGTCGCGCTCGTAAACGGCCCGCTCGGCGCCGGTGGCGGGGTCGAGGACGGCGACGGTCCCGCCGCTGGTCCCGGCCACCAGCGACGGTGAACCGTCGCCATCGAGATCGACCAGCACGGGCGGGGGTGTGCTCGCTCCCTCGGCGGTCGCCAGTTGCGTCTCCCATTCCTGGCCCCCGTCGGCGGCGTCGAACGCGCGGACGACCGAGCCCGGGACGCCGACGTACGCCTCGGGCGTCCCGTCGCCGTCGCCGTCCGCGAGCGATCCCATCGCGGGGGTGCCGGTCGTCGAGCGGTTCCACACGCGCTCGCCGGTCGCGGCGTCGAGGCCGACGACGCCGTCGTTGCCGACGACGACCGCCAGCCGGTCGCCGTCGACCGTCGCCGTCGCGACGTCGTTGCCGCTCAGTGTCCGCCGCCACTCGACGTCCCCCTCGCGGTCGTAGGCGACCACTTCCCGTCGGCTGGCGACCAGCACCTCGCGCTCGCCGTCGCCGTCGAGGTCGTCGACAACGGGCGAGGCGTACACCGCGCCGTCCACGTCGGCGCGCCACCGGACCGTCCCGTCGGCGTCGGCGACGAACAGCCCGCCGGTGATGTCGCTGCCGACGATCTCGGGGTCGCCGTCGCCGTCCAGGTCCGCGACGGTCGGCTGGCTGTAGCCGTAGGCGGTCATCGGGATCCGGAAGCGCTCGTCGCCGGTCGCGGCGTCGAACACGACCGTCGCGTCCTCGGTCGTGCCGCTGAGCACCTCGCGGCCGCCGTCGCCGTCGAGGTCGGTCACGGCTGGTCGCGTCAACGCGTGGCTGAAACACCGGTCGGGGGGCATTCCGGTCTGCCAGCGGACGCTCCCGTCGCCGCGGTCCAGTCGGACCAGCGAACACGATTCCGGGGTGAGGTCGTCGGCGCCCTGCAGCGCCGTCACCGGCGCGACGACGACGTCGCCGCCGACGCCGACGCCGTGGTGGTTGAAGTCGTTGTCCCGGGGGGTGTCGCTCACCCACAGCTCCGTCAGGGCGACGCCGCCGCCGGGGAGGCCCCACAGCGCGGCGGCACCGCCCGCGCCGAAGGCGACCAGCAGCGCGACCAGCGCGACGGCCGTCCGGGTTCGCATTACCACGAACTCGGCGAGCGACGGTGAAAGCGGTTCCGACGCGGGCTCGCCGTTCGAGCGACGTACCAGAGGGTCTTTGCCCGCGCTCCGCCGAGGCTCCGACGTGCTTCGCGCCGGTCCCCGACGGCGGTCGGTTCGCCGCGTCCTGCTGGCGCTGGCGGGAGCGGCGGCGCTGGTCGCGGGTGCTGGCGTCGCGAGCGCGCACGAACTCGCGACGCGGGAGTTCACCGCGCCGGTCCCGCTGTGGCTGGTGACCGGCGGCGCCGCCGCGACCGTCGCGCTGACCGCCGCCTGGGTCGCCGTCGGCGACCGCGTCTCGGCCGGCGATCGCGCAGAGACCGTGGCGGCCGCTCGACCGGTCGTCACCGTCCCGGGGTCGGTCGCTCGTCCGCTTGCCCTGGCGGTGCGTCTCGGATTTCTCGCGCTGTTCGTCGCTGCTCTGGTCCACGGGCTGGTCGGGCGGCAGGTCGCAGCGGAGAACCTCGCGACGCTGGTGGTGTGGCCGCTCCTCCTCAAGGGGGTCGCACTGGTCGCGGTCGTCGCCGGGTCGCCGTGGCGCGTCCTCTCGCCGTGGGAGACGCTGTACGACGGCCTCGTCGCGCTGGAGGGGCGACCGGTCGCGCTCCGGGGGGCCTACCCCGAGCGACTGGGCGCCTGGCCGGCGCTGGCGGGGTTCGTCCTGCTCGTCGGCGTCGTCGAGAACCTCACCGTTGCGACCCGCTCGCCGGGGCTGACCGTCGCCGTCGCGGCCGGCTACGCCGTGGTCATGCTCGCCGGCGCCGCCGCCTACGGCCGCGAGTGGTTCGCCCGGGCCGACGCCCTGGCGGTGCTGTTCGACCTGCTCGGCCGGGTCGCGCCGCTGTCGGTCCGCCGCGACGACCGGGGCGGGCTCGCGGTCGTCGCCCGGCCGCCCTGGCGCGGGGCGACTGCACCGCTGGCCGACGCGTCGCTGGTCGCGTTCGCCGTCGCGGCCGTCTACACCGTCAGCTTCGACGGCTTCTCGGCGACGCGGGCCTACCCGGCGCTGCTCGCCGGCGCCCGCGAGGCCGTTGGCGTCGCTGCCGCGAGCATCGGCCTGTACGCCGTCGGGCTGGTCGGCTTCCTCGCGACGTTCGCCGCTGTGGCGGCGCTGGGCGAACGACTCGGTGCCGGTTCAGCGGAGCAGCCCCACGGGGAACCCACGGGCTGGCGGGCGAGCGCACGGGTCTTCGGCGCGACGGTCCTGCCCATCGCCGCCGCCTACGAGGTGGCGCACAACTACCCCTACGTCGCGGCGAACTTCGGCCAGACGGTCGCGGTGGTCCGCGATCTGGCGCTGGGGAGCGGGCTCGACCCCGTCTCGGTGCTGTCGTGGCTGCCGGTCGGCGCCTTCTGGGCGTCGCAGGTGGGGCTGGTCGTCGCCGGCCACGTCGTCGCCGTCGTCGCCGCCCATCGCGTCGCTGTCGAGCGGTTCGGCGCCGGTGCCCGGCGCGGGCACCTGCCGCTGGCCGTCGCGATGGTCGGCTACACCGCCCTCTCGCTGTGGATCGTCTCCCGGCCGCTGGCCGGATAACGGACGACTTGATTCGCTGGCCGAATAACGGACGACTTAGGCCGCTGGAGCGCCAACTGCGGCCGTGACCGAACTGTCGCCGCTCGCCCACGCCGCGGCGCCGGACCCGCCGATGCTGGCGGTCCACCTGCTGGCCGGCGTCGGCTCCGGCTTGCTGCTCGTCCTGGGCGTCGTCGCCTTCGGCCGCCGCGGGTCGCGGTCGTACCTGCTGGTCGCGCTGGCGCTGGCGGCGCTGGCCGCCCGGACCGCCGTCTCCACGCTGGCCGTCTTCGGGCCGCTCGACCCCGCCCTCCATCACTTCTCGGAGCACGTCCTCGACGCGGTGATGGCGACGTTCCTGCTCGGCGCGGTCTACTACGCCCGGACGGTCGACCCGAGTCCGGAGGGTGAGCCCCGATGAGCGGCGACACCCGGGCCCGGATCGCCGACCACGTCGCGGCGAACCCCGGCGTCCACTTCAGCGAACTGGTCCGCGCGCTCGACCTGGCGCCCGGGCAGGTACAGTACCACCTCCGGCAGCTCCGCGACGAGGAAGTCGTCGCCGAGGACCGCTACGGCCGGACGCACTACTACCCGCCCGACTGCGACGCCTTCGAGCGCCGCGCCATCGCCGTGTTGCGCCGCGAGACGGCCGCCGACGTCGTCGCCACGCTGCTGCGTCGCGGACCGAGTTCGCCCGGCAGCGTCGCCGAAGACGTCGACATCGCACGGAGCACGCTAGAGTTCCACCTCGACCGGTTGACCGACCTCGGCATCGTGGCCAAGCGCCGCGACGAGCGCGGCCGCGTGACGCTCGTCCTCGAACGGCCCGAGGAGACCGCCGCCATCCTGCGGACGGTCGACCCGTCGCTGCCCGACCGGCTGGTCGACCGCTTCGGCCGCCTGCTCGACCGACTGCTCGCGGAGTGACGGCGACCGCCCTCCGGGTGTCCGGTTCTCGCTGTCGGCGTTCGACCACCGCACCAGAACCCCCTTAT
>ENA-ORDC01000936-ORDC01000936.1-marine-metagenome-genome-assembly--contig:-NODE-936-length-24292-cov-8.024406_pt1 | contig 24292 bp, 21 predicted proteins | sample MGYA00237783_ERZ508515 | MGnify/ENA primary metagenome ERZ508515 (study PRJEB26186, sample SAMN06268792) | marine metagenome | isolation source: Eden Landing Ponds, San Francisco, CA, USA | place... | reverse complement strand
ACCGTCTCGATCGCCCGCATTCCGTCCCGATCGCCGATCAGCGTCGAGTGGGTGCCGCCGATCTTCTCGGCCGCGCTGGCCTCGACGACCTCCAGGGCAGGCTCCCCCTGGCGTTCGATGACGCGCTCGACAGGGTTCTCGCCCTCGACGCGGTAACACTCGTAGTGGAGTTGGGCGCGAACGGCATCGATGACGGTTCGATCGCCGGTGACGTAGACTTCTTCGGGGCGCTTGCGGTGGACCTCGTCGGCGACCTGGCCGGCGAAGTTGCGCAGCTCGACGCCGCTCAACTCGCCGTCCTCCGGGGTCGTCGTGACGACGCGTCGCCCGAGGACATCATCGTCGTCGATCGTCGTCACACGGGCACGATCGCGCTCGAGTTCCAGGACGACCACGTCGGCGTTTCGCGTGTGACACACCAGGCAGTAGTCGCCGGGGCGATCGAGATCGGCGGCGCACTGCCGGCACTGCATTATCGTCCTATCGGAACTCGCGCCGAATAAGCGGGGCGATCCGGGGGAGCGGTCGAACAGGGGATGACTATCGGTAGGCCTCGAACTCCTCGCCGAAAACGAGGAAGTACCCGGTCCCGACGACGCCGACCGCCGCGGCGAGCGTGAACGCGACCTCGGGGCTCACGTAGTCCCAGAGATAGCCACCGATGGCGGCGCTCGGGATGACGACCGTGTTCCGCAGGAGGTAGTAGGTGCCAGTCACTCGGCCGCCCGCGTCCGCCTCCGCGGGGCCGACGATGAGCGCCTTGTGGGAGGGGAGGCCGGCAAACCGGAGCCCGGAAAACGCGAAGACGGCGATCATCGCCGCCGACGTCGCCGGGGCGTTGATGAGCACGACCGGGAAGATCGCATAGACCGCAAAGCCGAGCGCGACGACGGGCTTGAGGCCGATGTACTCGGCGGCCTTCGCCGCAGGAGCCATCACCAGCAGCGCGACCAGCATCTCGACGCCGAGCAGGAACCCGAAGAAGGCGGCCGGCGAGAGGCTGACCGCGTAGGTCGTCCCGAAGAGTCCGAACGACGCGTCGAACCCGACTTCGAGGAACTGCGTGACCACGAGGACGAAGAAGACGTACACCATGCCGTTGGCGAACCGCACGAGCGTGTCGCCGACCAGCAGCGGTCGTAACTCTTCGGGCATCTCCCGGAGGTCCGCCCGGATCTGGTCGAGTCCCGCGAAGGAACTCCCGATGGTGTCCTCGCTCGCGTCGTACAGCCAGTGCTGGATCAGCGTCCCAAGCGCGCCAAAGACGACCCCCACCAGCAGGACGTACTGGAAGTTCGTCGCGAACGAGTCGCCCATCGTCCCGAGGATCGGCGACAGCAGGGGGACGTTCCACTGGAGTTCGAGCAGAACGGCCGCGAGCACCGGCCCGACGAGGAAGGCTACCCGGCGGAAGGTCTCCGTGCTCGCGAACCCGGCCGCCAGGCGCGAGGGGTCGGTCGCCTGCTTGACGACGGCAAAGGAGGCCCCGAGGCCGAAGGACTTCCAGGCCTGGGCGAGGATCAGGCCAACGAAGATCCACACCCAGGGTTCGATCCGAAGCCCGGCGACGAGGATCGCGTCGAACTGCCCCGCAATGAGCCAGACGGCGAACCCGAGCGTCGAGAGGAAGCCAAAGAGCGTCAGCGCGTACCGCGAGCCGATCCGATCCGAGATCGCGCCGCCGGGGTAGGGGAACACCGACGAGATGACGTTCCCGAACGTCCCGTAGAGGCCGACGGCGAAGCCCGAAGCCCCGAGTGCGGTCATGTACTCGGGGAGATAGCGGCTGGTCATCTGGAAGCCAAGGCTGAAGGCGAACATCGCGATCGAGAGGACGAGGACGTCCCGCCGGAGCGCGAAGAACGATCGAAACGCGTCGATCGGTCCAGCGGCCTCGGCCTGCTCGTCCGGCATGTCCGGGTCGTTGTCGGCCACCGGCTAAAAACCACCTGCCTGCGTCCACACCGCTTTCCGAATCGCCGGCGAATCACTTAACTCACGTCGATCTGTGCATGGGGACGTTCACCATGTCACATGGCGAAACGTCCGTCGACGAGCGTCGACGGCGGTTGCTCCGGTTTTACGCCACCGAGATCCCCGGTTTCGAAGAGGGGGCTTCAGTCGCCGGAACGGCCGCAGACGCATTCATGGGCGTCTACCACGAGTTGCCGAAACTCGAACTCGCGGCCCGCGGCAGCGATCCGCCCCCCGTCGACGTCGGGAACCTCCGAACCTCGATCGCGTACCTCTACGAGCGCGAGGATTGCGCTGAGTTCGGCCTGGCCGCCCTGCTGCGCGTCCTCTACGACCACGCGGGGTCGGGACGACTCGGCGGCCTCGCGGCCGAGATCGCGGACGCCGCCGCGGCCTTCACCTACTGGCTCGACAGCGGGGCCGGGATGAACTTCTGGACCGAAAACCACCAGATCCTCTTTCACTCCTGTCAGTACCTCGCCGGCCAGCGCCTCCCCGACCGGACCTTCGACAACGGTGAGGACGGCCGCTGGCACCGTGACACCGGACGAAGACGCGTCGAGCGCTGGCTCGACTGGCGGCTTCGCTTCGGGTTCAGCGAATGGCACTCCAACAGCTACTACGAGGAGGACGTCCTCGCGCTCGCCAACCTCCGTGACTTCGCCGCAGACTCGGAGATCCGCCGCAAGGCCGAGTCAGTCCTTCACCTCCTCTTTTTCTACCTCGCGGTGAACGCCTACGACGGTGTCTTCGGAACGCCGCACGGGCGGGCCTACGCGCGACACCTCGTCGACCCGCCGTCGGAGCCGGTCGCGCCGCTCCGGTATCTCCAGTTCGGGGAGGGTTCCTATCGGGCGGCCGGACTGACCCGCGGGGGCCCCATCCTCGCGGCCAGCGACTACGAGCGACCGCCGGTACTGGCTTCGATCGCTGCCGACGACGGCCGGATCCTCGACAACCGCGAGCGCCACAGCCTCGACGTCAAGGAAGCCGAAGACTTCGGGGTAGACCCGGACGATCGCGATGACCTCGCCTTCTTCCTCGGGACCCAGACCTACAACCACCGCGAGGTGATCGAGACGGCCCTGGACACCGTCCCGGAGTCGTACTTCCTCGCCGACCACCTCCGGGAGGCCTACGACCACTACCGATGTCAGGAGAAGCGGGCGGGGTCGTGGGAGCGGCTCACGTACGAGCCAGATCCCAACAGCCAGGCGATGACGCGGGCAGCTCTCTACACCCATCGGACGCCTGCGTACATGCTGTGTTGCGCCCAGGAGTACCGTCCGGGCAAAGTCGGGTTCCAGCAACACGTCTGGCAGGCCACGCTGGGCGAGCACGCGCCCGTCTTCACGACTCACCCAGGGACCGAGCGCTTCGAGGGGCGGCCGAACTACTGGCACGGCAACGGCGTTCTCCCGCGGGCCGTCGCCCATCGAAACGTCGCCCTGGTCGCCTACCGGGTCGAACCCGCGGCCGGGCATCCGGAATACACCCACGCGTTCGTCCCGCGTCACGCCTTCGACGAGTGGACCGAGCGGGCGGACTGGGTGTTCGGCCGCCGGGGATCGGGCTACGTCGCGCTCCGGTCCGCCCAGCCCACCGAGTGGCGGACGACCGACTGGCAAGCCAACGAGCCCACGACGGAGTACGTCCGCCGACCGCTCGATCCCGACGGACCGGATCTGCTTCCCTACGATCTGGTCGCCGACGGCACCCGGAACGTCTGGGTGTGCGAACTCGGTCGCGAGGAGCGCCACGGGAGCTTCGGGGCGTTCGTCGACAGCGTCGCCGACGCCCGAATCGACGACGGTCCCGACGCTATCACCTACGAATCGCCGTCGATCGGGACAGTCGGTTTCGGTTGGGATCGCGATCTCACGGTGGATGGCGAGCGCGTCCCGGTCGGCGATCATCCGCGGTTCGACAACCCCTACTGCTCGGCCGCGTTCGGCGAAACGTCCTTCGAGATCGAACACGACGGGGAGCGTCTCGAACTCCCCGTCAAGTCATCGATCGACTGACCGACGAGGGAGAGAGCGCACTGCCCGAGAGACGAGCCGAACCGTTCATGACCCCCTCGGCCCACGCCACGGCCATGGACAACGAATCGCCAATCCGTGTCGGCTTCGTCGGTCTCGGGAGTTACGGTCGGCTCCTCGCCCGTGACGTCCGCGGCGCTGCCGACGCCGAACTCGTCGGCATTGCCGACGTGGACCCCGAGACGGTCGCCGAAGTGGGTCAAGCACTCGACGTGAGCCCGGAATCACAGTACACCGACTTCGCCGAACTCCTCGACGGCGAAGCACTCGACGCGGTCGTCGTGGCGACGCCGAACGGACTCCACCACGACCAGATCACGACCGCGCTCGATCGCGGCCTGGCCGTCTACTGTGAGAAGCCACTCGCGACGACCGCCGCGGACGCCCACGACCTGCTTCGTCGTGGTGACGCCGCTACGGAGACCGTCATGATCGGCTACCAGCGTCACACCAACCCGGCCTACGACCTCGCGCGGGATCGGTGGGCGCTGGGCGACCGGGAGCCGACGTTCGTCACCGGCGAGATCACCCACGACTGGCGGTCGTACTACGAGACGATGGAGAACTGGCGGATGGACCCCGAGCTTTCCGGCGGCGGCCATCTACTCAACGTCGGGACGCACGTCATCGACGCCATCCTCTGGACGACCGGCCTCACGCCGACGGCCGTGACCGCCCACGTCGACTTCCACGACGACGAGGAGGTCTTCGACAAACAGACCGCCATGATCGTCGAGTTCGAGGAAGGTGCCATCGCCACGATCTCGGACACCGGCGTCGTCGCACGGACGCGCGAGCACGTCCACATTTGGGACGGCGAGGGTGCGGTCTACCTGGAAGGTCGGGAATGGGGCCAGCGCACCGGTCGTGTGATCGACAGCAAGGGGACCGAACACGATCCCCACCACGGCGGCGGGCAGTCGACGATGGCGGCCTTCGTCGAAGCGATCAAGACGGGTGAGGAGCCGCCGGCTACCGTCCACGACGGCTTCCGGGCGACAATCGTGACGCTGGCGGCCTACGAGTCGGGCCGGCGCGGCGGTGAGCGCGTCGAACTGTCCGAGTTGTATCCCGAAATCGATCGAAAGCTGCTGGCCCCGCGCTGACTGGGACCGTCGCCACCACCACCGGAGTTACCTCGCTCGGGCGCGAACCGCATCGGCATGACGCTACGCGTCACCGTTTTCGACGAAGGAGTCCAGAAACGACGCGGCGAGATCGACGACGTCTATCCCGACGGGATCGACGGCACGCTTGCCGAGCTCTTCCGCGATGCCGGCCACGAGGTCCGAACGGCCACGCTCACCGATCCCCAGCACGGCCTCGACGAGGAGACCATCGAGTGGACGGACGTCCTCGTCTGGTGGAGTCACATCGCCAACGACGAACTCGACGACGCGGTGGCGGATCGCGTCGTCGAGGCAGTCCAGGACGGCATGGGCTTTCTCGCGCTTCACTCGGGGAAGAACTCCAAGCCCTTCCGACGGCTCATGGGGACGTCCTGCGGGATCAAATACCGCGTCGCCGGCGAGCGCGAACGGGTCTGGGTCGTCGATCCGGGCCATCCGATCGCCGACGGCCTCCCGGAACACTTCGAGATCCCCGAGACGGAGATGTACGGCGAGCCCTACGACGTGCCCGAGCCCGACCGGACGGTGTTCGTCTCGTGGTTCGAGGGCGGCGAGGTCTTCCGGTCGGGGCTCTGTTATCGCCGGGGTCGCGGCCGGATCTTCGCGTTCCGACCCGGCCACGAGAGCTATCCGATCTTCCATCAGGACGAGGTGCGGCAGGTGATCCGGAACGCTGTGGAGTGGGCTGCTCCCACAGAGGGGAGTGAGGTCATGTACGGGGAAGCCGAGCCGATCGAGCCGCTGGAAGACTCCTAACGTGGATGGGTATGATACAGGAACAGATACGGAACCTATTGACACTCACCACTCGGGCCGCGGCGCGGCCTCGTACCGTTCGATCTCGTCAGTCTTCTCCACGCGGTCGTAGATCTCCCGCAGCGTGTCCTCTGCCCGGAGCAGTTTGTGCTCCTCAAGGAACGCCCGTCCCTCCTCGCTGAGGCCGTAGAACTTGTAGGGGCGGTCGTTGCGCCGCTGGTCCTCGGGGAGCAGCACTTCCTCGACGATCCCGGCGTCGACGAGTTCCTCGAGGTGCTGGCGGATCGTCGTCCGGCTTTTGGACGGGTTGACGTAGTCGAGTTCCTTCAGCGTCGGCAGCCCATCGGGATGACCCAGGACGTCCTGCAGTAGCGAGAACCGCGTCTCCTGGGTAACGACGTTGAGCCGGCTTCGGACCGTTTCGAGATCGCTCGGCGGCGTCTCTGGTGTACTCATTACGACACGGTTCGGCCGCTTCGTGCAAAAGCGTTTCGCTCAAATACGAATCGGTCATTGGCGAATCATTTGAAGACGAATCACACGGGAAAGCAGTAGTTGGATTGAAGTATTCGCATACAGAACCGTTTCCCAGATGGACGAGCAATCGATTTCTGTCGAGGAGGTCGCCGAGAAGGCCGAGTCGTATCTCCACGAGACCTCGCTCACACCCGAGGAATACGAGTCGCTCAAGCAGAGCGTGGGGGAACTCACGCCGATCTTCTCCGCCGAGCAGGCGTACTTTATCCTGGGCAGCTACGGCCAGCCGGAAATCGATCGTCTCCAGCTCGTCAAAGATAGACTCAACGAGCGACCCGGTGTATACGCGTTTCTGATGGTGGATATCCGCAAAGAATGGACGAACACCTACCTCAAGTTCCGGCTGCTGGCCGACTACACGGACGTCATCGTCGGCGTCGCCGAACACGCTCACGGCGGCTTCCTCGTCGAGCAGGGCTACTTCACCGCCCTGGAGGAATACTTCGCGAAGACACACGTGTTCAAACGCGAGTACGAGTCGCTCGACCTGGACGAACTCGACACAGAGGTTGACGGCGAGGATCCCTACAGTGCGATGCAGACGGGCATCTTCGAGATGCTCGACGATGCCGGGCGGCTCTGTCGATGGGCAACCGAGGACGACCTCGTGGCGTGCGTCGAGAATCTGCCCGTGGAATGACCTACGGAATCAGAGGTCCGCCGGATCGCTCTTGGTGATCTCTCGGAGGACGACCGTCGCATAGGAGCCTTTTGGGAGCGCAAACGACAGCGTCAGTGGATCGCGCTCGACGGAGATGTCCGTCGGCAGCAAAATCGCGCGTCGCGTGCCTTCCGAGTGGAACTCTCCCGGCAGGTCGAAGTTCGCCGGGCTGATCCCCAGATCCGCAAAGACAGCCCGTTCGATCTCGCCCGGCTCACCGTCAGCAAGTTCGCTTTCCGTCCCGAGCAGCGGCGCGGTCACGAACGCCCGGCCCCGCTCGCAGTGGCGGCGAACCGTCCCGACGTTCTCGGCGGTCACGCGCTGAATCCGGTCCGTGTCCGGCAGTTCGAGCCCGTCGGGGGCGTCGCTGTCGGCGAAACAGACCACGTCGCCCGCGATCGGTTCGTCGAAGGGGAGCCCGCGCTCCAGCCGCGCAGAAAGAATCCGGTTGAAAGCGTACGATTGAGCGGCGTTGACGAACAGCTGCTGGAGGTTCGTCGGGACCGCCTCCAGCGCGTCCCGGAAGTCTTCGGGTTCGTCGGCCCCGTTCTCGGCGAGACGATGGCACATCGACCGCTCGTAGCCCAGGCGCTTGGGCAGTCGATCGAGCGCGCCCTGCCAGTCCTCGGTCTCGTCTCGCGGCTCCGCCGCTCGACCGTCCGAGTTGCGTCGCAACTCGCGCTCAACGTACGCCCGTGCCTCCCGGGTGTCTTCACGCTCGCGCTCGTGTGGATTGCCGACGTACGCGAGGACGGCGTCCTTCCAGTCGCCGCGGGCGATGGCGAGGCCGACCTCGTGAGTGACCGGGCGCTGGCTGCCGAAGCGCTGCTGGCCGAAGTAGTTCGGCACGCCGATGGTCGTTGCGTCCGCGTCGTCAGCGTCCCCGGACGCGCTGCCGGCGAACGCGGCGAGTTCGTCGAGGACGACATCGAGATTGCCGGGCGCGTCGGGATCGCTGATCTCGATCTCGAAGGCGTTGCCGGCCAGGTCGCCGAAGAGGATGGGCCGGCCGCTCCGACCCAGGACCTCGATCTCGACGTCCGAGAGGTCGATCGCTTCGAGATCGGCAGGATCGACCTTCGCGACGGAGAACAGCTGGATCGTCTTCGCGTGTTTGTCCTTCGTCCCGGCCCAGGAGACGCGTTCGCGGCTGATCCCCAGCGAATCGGAGAGGACACCCGCGAAGTCGTTGGTGTCCCAGCCCGAGAGGGTCGCCCGGAAGACGACGTGGGGATACGCGCCCTGTTTGGCGTCGATCGGCTCGACGTCAAAGGCTTCGAGTTCCCGGACGCCGAAGGCTGCGGGCTCCCGGCGGAGGTGCCCACCGACACCGTCGCCATCGCTGACGTAGTACTCCATCCCGACCGCTTCTTCGACGGGGTGTGCCTGTCGCATGTCGAGCGTTGGGTGTCCTACACTGTCACCGGAAAAGAGCGTGCTGGTCGATGCGTGGAAAGAACGCAGATCGAAACCGAACTGCTGGCGTCTACAGCGCGTCCGCAAGCGCGTCGAACTCCTCGATCTCGACGCCCTCGTCGGTGATCTCGGCGATGACGAGGCCGTTGCCGGAACCAGTGTCGCGCTCGCTCGCGGCCTGGACTGCCTTCGTCGCGAGGTCGCGCGCGTCGTCGACGGACATCTCGGCGTCGTACTCGCCCTCGATCGTCCCGTAGGCGACCTGCATCCCGCTGCCGGTGACGGCGTAGTCGTCTTCCATGACGCCGCCGGCGGGGTCGATCGTGTAGACGTGCGTTCCCTCGTCGTCGACGCCGCCGAGGATCGGGTGGATCGCGAGGAAGGGGCCGCCGCGGGCAAAGTTACCCGCGAGCGTCGCCAGCGCGTTGATGCTCATGGGTTCGTCGCGTCGGGTCTCGTAGAGGCTGGCCTCCGAGCGCAACGTTCGGATGAACGACTGCGCACCGCCGACCGAGCCCACGAGCGTCATGGCTGCCGTCGGGTGGATCTCCTCGACCTTGACGACGTTCTTGTTCGAGACGAACCGGCCGCCGAGACTCGCGCGGCGGTCGGTCGCGATGACGACGCCGTCGTCGGTCGAGAGGCCGACGGTCGTCGTGCCGGTCTTCGTGACGTTCTCGCCGTCGCCCTCATCGGTCGCGATTTCGCCGAGTTCGGGTGCGTAGGGGTCTGTCTGTCCGCCGTCGTGGGGATGCATGTTCAGATTCGGGTTCATTCGTCGTCACCTCCGAGCAGGTCGCTCTCTTCGAGGTGCTCCTCGATCACGTCCTGACTCACGCCGAGGACGCCCTCCTCGTCGACCGTCTGGAGGTCGACGCCGTCGGGATCGAGCCCGTCTTCGTTTGGCTCGGCGAGTGCCTCCAGGGCGAGACCGACGCCCTGCTCTAAGGTCATGCCGTCCTCGTATTCCTCCTCCAGGTAGTTCTGGATCTCCTCGCGACCACCGCCGATTGCCAGCGCCGACCACTCGTAGGGCGTCCCCGACGGGTCGGTCTCGAAGAGGCGAGGTTCGCCGTTCTCCATCCCGCCGACGATCAGCGCGACACCGAAAGGGCGCGCGCCACCGGTCTGGGTGTACTCCTGGATCGTGTCGGTGATGGACTTCGTGAGCGCCTCGACGCCCATCGGCTGGTCGTACCGGAGGCGTTCGACCTGCGCACGTCGGCGCGCGAAGTCGATGAGCTTGCGCGCGTCGGCGACGTGACCGGCGCTCGCGATGGCGATGTGGTCGTCGACCTTGTGTGTCTTCTCGATGCTGTCGCGCTCGATGAGCGGCGAGCGCGTCTGTCGGTCCGCCGCCAGCACGACGCCCTCGTCGGTTCGAACACCGACGCTTGCGCTCCCGCGTTTGACGGCTTCCCGCGCGTACTCGACCTGATAGAGCCGGCCGTCCGGCGAGAAGATCGTAATCCCGCGATCGTAGGCCTGCTGTTGTTGGTTCCCTTGCATACTCGTAGCCTCGTAATGTGTTCACCCCGAGTTAGGGCAGATACCACATAAACCTTTCAGTAAGAGATAAATAGGTCGATTGAATGCGGTACATCGGTTCGGCCCCGGGACGACGACAACTCAATACAGCGAGAGGTCTCCCGTAACGCGGTCGATGATGTCCTCGCTGGCAGGGCCGACGGCGAGCGCCGAGACGGTGCCCGGTTCGAGTTCGGTGTGGCCGGCGTCCCGGACGATGGCGTGTGGGAGTCCCGCACGTTCGGCGTCGTCGGCGAGTTTGAACAGCGTCGCTTCGCCGTCAGCCTGAAGCACGACCTTCTTCTGGCCGCTCCCTTTCCAGGTCGACTGGGTTTGTCTGTCGGCGTCCTCGTAGGCCATGAGGGCGGCGTGGGCGACCTGGGCCGCGAGTTTTCCCGCGCCCATGTTCAGATCCGCGCGTGCGACGATCGCCTGCTTCATGGCATCTCCTTGACCGGGGCGGGTAAAGGCGTGCTGTTCCAGCTATCGTCGGGAACGTGAGGGCGGCGGTATATATTCCCCGCCCGGTAACGACGGGTATGCAGCGGACCACGCGCGAGCGCATCGCCGATCAATTGCGGGGGGAGTCGCTGTCCGCCACGGCGCTTGCCGCGGCGTTCGAACTCTCGACGGCGACGGTGATCGACCACGTCGAGCACATCGCACGATCACTCGATGATACCGACGAACAACTGCTGGTCGCGCCACCGACGTGTAAGGACTGTGGATTCGACGGGTTCGACGACCGGCTGAACGAACCGAGTCGCTGCCCCGAGTGTCACAGCGAGAACGTCTCCCCGCCAGTCTTCCGAATCGAGTGAGACGAGCGGCCAGGAGAGGGGTGCCCGGAACATGGGCGGGCGTTGTGGCCACCCCACGCGGACACTTAACTCCCTGGCGCGAGTGGCCACGGATGCAATGACTGACAGCAGGGACTACGGCAACGAGGACTACCGGATCGAGGCCGACAGCCTCGGCGAGATCAAAGTGCCCGGCGACGCCTACTGGGGCGCACAGACCCAGCGCGCGATCGAGAACTTCCCGATCAGCGACCAGCGCTTCGGACGGCGATTCATCCGGGCGCTCGGCGTCGTCAAGAAGGGTGCGGCACAGGCAAACCGGGATCTCGGGCTGCTGGACGAGGGGACGGCTGACGCCATCGTGGCGGCCGCCGACGAGGTGATCGCCGGCGATCACGACGACCAGTTCCCGGTCGACATCTTCCAGACGGGTTCCGGCACCTCGACGAACATGAACGCCAACGAGGTGATCGCCAATCGGGCGACGGAGATCGTCGGCGGTGAGATCGGTTCGAAGGAGATCCACCCAAACGACCACGTCAACTACGGCCAATCGAGCAACGACGTCATTCCGACGGCGATGCACGTCGCGGTCCTCGAGGCCATCGAACGCGACGTCCTGCCGGGTCTGGAGACGCTCCGGGAAGAACTTGAACGCAAAGAGGAAGAGTTCGACGACGTAGTCAAGACCGGGCGGACGCATCTTCAGGACGCGACGCCGATCCGGCTGGGCCAGGAGTTCTCGGGCTACCGGACCCAGGTCGAGAAAGGGATCGCCCGCATCGAGGAGACGCGCGAGCGGGCCGCCGAACTGGCGCTTGGCGGGACAGCCGTCGGGACCGGTCTCAACACCCACCCGGAGTTCCCCGAACTCGCGGCCGAGTACATCAGCGAGGAGACGTTACTCACGTTCCGGGAGGCCGACAACCACTACGAGGCCCAGGCTGCCCACGATGCGATGAGCGAGGTCCACGGCGCGCTCAGGACCGTGGCGGGATCACTCCAGAAGATCGCCAACGACCTCCGGCTGCTCGCCTCCGGCCCGCGCAACGGCCTCGGCGAGCTCGACCAGCCCGAGAACCAGCCCGGCTCCTCGATCATGCCGGGGAAGATCAATCCCGTGGTCGCGGAGTCGGTCAACCAGGTGTACGCCCAGGTCGTCGGCAACGACGCCACCGTCTCGACCGGCGCAGCGAACGGCCAGATCGATCTGAACCTCTACAAACCGGTGATCGCGGCGAACGTCCTGGAGTCGGCCCGACTGATCGCGAACGTCAGCGGTGCCTTCGCGACGAAGTTCGTCGCCAAACTGGAAGCCGATCGCGAGCACTGCAGGGAGCGCGTCGAACAGAGCATGGCCCTCGCAACGGCACTCAACCCCGCGATCGGGTACGACAAGGCCAGCGAGGTCGCCAAGGAGGCGATGAAGACCGGAAAAACCATCCGAGAAGTCGCCGTCGAGAACGGCTATCTCACCGAGGAGGAAGCCAACGAAGTGCTCGACCCGGCGACGATGACCGAGCGCGTCATCCTCGGCGACGAGTGAGGACGACTGAGAGACAGGAAATCAGCCGGCGGAGACGTTCGCTCTGGCCTCGGCGACCCACGACGGCTCGTCGACGGTCACGTTGCCGATCTGCTCGAACTGGAAGGCGTACTCGATTCGCTCGACGGAGTCGCCGTTCGTCAGGGTGTACTGCGTCGAGAGGTTCCAGACGAGTCCGTCCGGGGTCACGTCTGCCGTGACAGTGTAGTTGCTGACTGTGGCACCGACCGTGTCGGGTATCGTGTGTCCCTCGACGCGATAGCGTGTCTCGCCGTCGACCTGAACGGCCTCGAGGGTGGCGGCGTCGACGTTCAGATACTGGAATATCGGGACGGTCGTCTGTTGAATCAGCCGATAGCTCGCGTTCGAGACCGGCATGCGGGCGTACTCCGTCCCAGCCGACGTGAACTCGTCGGCCCGGACGAAGCGGTAGCTCCCGTTGCCGTACTCGCTAAACCGGGAGTAGATCGACTGGCTCAGGTGGCCGATCGCCTGGTCGGTGTCCCTGACGTATCGGGTCGGGCTCTCGACGGCGATGACGTGGAACGAATCGACGTCCGAGGAGACGTTCCCGACCTGCCCGGTCCAGTTGCGCGTTGCCCGCCACGCGAAGGACTGATTCGCGAGTGCGTCCTGGTGAGCGTCGACCAGCCACGTGAGGTCGATCTCGCCGTCGGGATAGAGTCCCGGTGCAGGCATCGACTCCGGGCCGCCCTCGGGGACGTCGGACGGCACTGGTGCAGGGGTGAGCGTCTCTGCCTCCTCCGAGCCGGTCAACGTCGTACACCCGGCTGTCCCAACCAGCACTGCGACTACCAGGACACGCCACCACATACCACACGCTAGTCGGGCCAGCAACAAAAACGCGTGGAGACCGGCAAAGCACCCCTCACCGTCTCGTTCGGTTTCATGCACGACGGATCTGGTAGGGCGACGCCCTCGGCTCCAGGCGAGTGTCCACCGATGGACCACCGCGGACGGCGTCGACAACGGTGCGTTTTTCCCCGCCGGCGTGTCACTCCCCGGTAATGACTGACGACTTCGACTACGAGGCTCTCGGACTGGTCGCGGGCCTCGAGATCCACCAGCAACTCGACACGGCGACGAAGCTGTTCTGTGGTTGCCCGACGACGCTCCGAGAGCCGGACGGATCGACGAAGACCATCACGCGGTACCTCCACCCGACGAAGAGCGAACTCGGCGAACTCGACGAGGCTGCACTCGAAGAGAGTCAGGTCGAACGCGAGTTCGAGTATCTCACCTACGACTCGACCTGTCTGGTCGAGGCCGACGACGAGCCGCCACATCGGGTCGACGACGAGGCGTTGGCCGTCGCCATGGAGATCGCTCAGCTGCTGGACATGCGTGCCGTCGACCAGGTACACGTCATGCGCAAACTCGTCATCGACGGCTCGAACACCTCCGGATTCCAGCGGACCATGCTGGTCGCGACCGACGGCGAGATCGAGACCAGCGAGGGGCCGGTCGGCGTCGAGGACCTCATGCTCGAAGAGGAGAGCGCCCAGCGCGTCGAGGAGACCGACTCGGGCGTCAGATATAGCCTCGACCGCCTCGGCATCCCCTTAGTCGAGATCGGCACCGACCCGGACATCCGGTCGCCGGCACAGGCCCAGGAGGCCGCCGAGCGCATCGGGATGCTCCTGCGCTCGACCGGCCAGGTCCGCCGTGGACTGGGGACGATCCGCCAGGACGTCAACGTCTCGATCGCCGAGGGCGCACGCGTCGAGATCAAAGGGGTCCAGAGCCTCGAAGACATCGAGGACCTCGTTCGCAACGAAGTCGGCCGCCAGGTCGAACTGCTCGACATCGCCGACGAACTCACCGATCGTGATGCGAGCATCGGCGACCCGCAAGACGTGACCGAGGTCTTCAAGGGGACAGACAGCGGCGTCATCCAGGGCGCACTCACTGATGGCGGCGAGGTCCGGGCCGTCGCCCTGCCTGGTTTCGGCGGGCTCGTCGGGCGGGAAATCCAGCCCGACCGCCGCCTGGGAACGGAGTTCTCCGATCACGCCAAGCGCCACGGTGCCGGCGGGATCTTCCACACCGACGAACTTCCCGCCTACGGCGTCACCGAAGGTGAAGTCGAGGCACTGGCCGAAGCCGTCGGTCTCGATCCCGATGCCGTCGCCGGCGAGGACGCCACGGACGCGGTCGCCATCGTCGCCGACGCGCCGGAGATCGCCGAAGGGGCGATCGAAGCGGTCGCCGAGCGTGCGGAGACGGCAACAGAGGGCGTTCCCGAGGAGACCCGCGACGCCACCGAGGACGCCACGACGCAGTACCTCCGTCCCCTGCCAGGTGCCGCGCGGATGTACCCCGAGACGGACGTACCGCCGGTCGAACCCGATCCCAGCGAGGTCGAGACGCCCGAACTCCTCACCGAGAAGACCGAGCGCTACCAGCGCGAGTACGATCTCGACGCTGGACTGGCCGAACAGGTCGCCTACGGGAAGCGCTGGGAACTGTTCGAGGACGCCGTCGAATCCGGTGTCGACGCGACGCTGGCCGCCCAAACAGTCGAATCGACCGTCACCGAGATCCGCCGGGACGGTGCGCCTGTCGATAACCTCACCGACGATCACTTCCGGGCAGTCTTCGCACTGCTGGCCGAGGACGAACTCGCCAAGGAGGGCGTCCCGGACCTGCTCGCCGCGCTTGCGGAGAATCCCGAGCTCAGTGCCGAGGAGGCAGCCGAACAGGAGGACCTCGGCAGTGCCGGTGAGGACGAAGTCCGGGAGGCCGTCGTCACGGTCGTCGAGCGCAACGCCGAGCAGGTCGAGGCGGAAGGGATGGGTGCCTTCTCCGGGCTGATGGGCGAGTGCATGGGCGAACTCCGGGGGAAGGCCGACGGCGACGTCGTCAGCGACGTGCTCCGCGAGGAGATCCAGAAGCGCGCCTGATCGCCCTGCCCAACCAGACGACCCTCTCCCATGTACTCACGCGCTCACGCCGCCATCTCGCTGGTCGTCGCTGTCGCGGTCGTTCTGGCCGAGTCAGCCGTTCTGGCCGGCGAACTAACGGTCGCCCCCGCCATTGCAGTGGCCTACGGCGTAGCGCTGGGCGTGCTGATCGACCTCGATCACTTCGTGCTCGCGTGGCTGCTTTCAGGGAGCCTGGACCCACTCCGTCGCGTCCTTCGGGCACCCTGGATTGTGGTCACCGATCCCACGACGATCTTCGGGGCTGACGACCTGGGACCCTACCATCGGCTGATCAGTCACGTCGTCATCGCGGGTGTCCTCGTCCCCGGCGTCTGGCTGGCTGTCGACCCGTTCGTCGGCGTTCTCTCGGCGGCAGTGTTGTACGCACACCTGCTCGCCGATCTGATCGCTGACGTTCGGAACTTCGAAACGGTCCGAAAGTAGACGGCTGGACCGCTTGACGGCTACTCCTCCAGTTTCTGCTCGACCCGCCGGAAAAGTCCCCGCAACGTCCGAACCTCCCGTCCCGTGGGATGGGCGCGACCGATCACCCGGCGGAAGAGCCGGCCGGCCTTCGCCCGTTTCTCCGCGGGATGGTCGATCGCCGCGAGGAAGCCCTCGAACTGATCGTGCAATCCCTCTATCGCGGGCTGGTCGGCCCGGTCAGTGATTTCGGGAAGTTGCGTTTCCTCGACGGTCAACTCCCGGAGTTCGTAGAGGACGATCGTCGCCGCCTGGCCCAGGTTCAAGACGGGGTAGTCGTCGCTGGCGGGGATCGAACAGATCTGGTCGACCTCGGCGAGTTCCTCGTTGGAGAGGCCGACGTCCTCGCGGCCAAAGACCAGGCAGATGTCGCTGTCGATCCCCTTGAGTTCCTCGGCGAGTTCCCGCGGCGTCACGAACGGATACCGGACGTGCTTGGTCGCGTCCTCGTTGGTGATCGCCGTCGTCGCGACGGTGTGGTAGTTCTCGACGATCTCCGCGAAGGTCACCACGTCGGCGTCGGGCATGATGTCATCGCGGGCCTGGCCGGCGTAGCCGTAAGCTTCCCCGTCGGGATCGAGTTCGGGCGGGTCGACCAGTTTGAGATCCGAGAGGCCGAAGTTCTTCATCGCGCGGGCGATCGTCCCGACGTTGCCCGGCGTCTGGGCGTCGACGACGGCGACGCTCACGTTCATTCGTCGATATCGAGGTCGAGATCCTCGACGTCGGCGTCGAGTTCCTCCCGTTCGGATTCGTCCATCGCACAGAGTTCGTCCTCCAGGGAATCGAGCGCGCCCGGATTCACGTCGGGGAGTTCGTCGCGATCCTCCTCGACGTGCTCCAGGCCGCCGTAGCCCGCCGGGGCGCGCCCGCCATCGGCGAACCACTCCTGGAAGGCGTTGGCGAGTTCCGGCTCGCCGGCGAGGTCGCTACCCCCTTCCTCGCGATACCAGTAGAGAAAGTCCGACTCGTGGGGGCCACACAGCAACACGGTCCCGGTCGGCTCGCCGTAGACGATGCTGCCGACGTTGCACTCGGCGACGTTTGCCTCGCCGTGCTCGAGGTAGCAGGCGTCACACGGTTCCCCGACCAGCGCGGTGAGCCGGAGGATGCGACTCCGGGTGTCCGGTGGCATCTCGACGAGTGTCTTGAGCGACCCATCGTCGTCGAACACGTCGTCCTCCTCGAAACGCCAGCCGCGCAACCCGATCGAAACCTTGGCCATACGCGGGGTACTCGCCTGGCGACCAAAAAGAGCGCGCTGTCGGAACGGTTGTTTCGGGCTGTGGTTCTGTGCCGGCGAATCCTACATCCAGCAACTGCCCGACTTCGTGGGTCACCATGCTGAGGAACCGATTCTGGAAGTTACTGTTCCGGAACGTGTCCATGAAGAGAAGGGTTCCGAAGTCATTCGTCGTCGTATACGCATCCCCACGTCGTGAGGCCCGGCCTGTGATCGTCGGCCGTCCCCGCACCCAATCCGTGGCCGATTTCTTCCATCAGTACTCGATGTTTGTGGGCGGGCCCACCTAAATTCTCGTCAAGCATCACGGCCCCGTGTGGTGTGTTCCAGACACCGTTGATGAACGCGATCTGTGCCGATGAGCCTGTATACCATTCCAAATTAATATTCGGATTGTCAAAAACAACTCAATTGTCTATCTCTGGAGGGAACTCTTCACCACATGTCCGTTCCTCCGATACCCAATTGCAGTCACCATCATTGCAACGGTAGTAGACGTATCCGATCTCCGTATCTTCGTCGCAAGGGGATTCGTCAGCGCTGAACGCGATGATTGTCGGTCGTTCTTCACACGTAAATCGGACTGGCTCTAATTTCCCGTTTTGATCGTTTTCGAGTATCCCGACGTCTGTTTGACAGACGAGTTGCCCGTCTTCTGCATATGCCTGTATCGTCACATTGTTGAATGCGCCCCAATCATCCGGTCCCACACTACTTTTTCGTGGGATCACCTCTACATGATACTCACTTTCATCGGCTTTTTCAACGGAGATACCTCCGACTGAGAGGTCTCGATTGGGGACTGCTGGATCATCAACCGAGATACACCCCGACACAATGCTGCCAGCACAGACACCTGTCGCAGCTACTATAGATCGCCGTGTCCATTTAGTCATCTCTGGATGGTACCTCTTCTGTATCCACTGTGAGTAGTTCTTCAATACTATACAACAGTCGCTCATGTGATAGCATCTCCGCATCATATCCATCAGTCATGATACTCCAGTCCGCTCTGGTGGGTGTAAGAGAGGTCACATACTCTGGCGTCTCGTCTTCTCCTCCACCGACGAGTTTGACACCAGCGATCGACCCTTTGACACAGTCACTCCCGCTGTAACACTCGGCAATGTGTCCGTCGCCTTTGTCGTCGAGCCAGCCGATGGAGAGAGCATGACCCAGTTCATGCATGAGTAATTTTTTCGCCTCGCTGAATGATGAAGTCTCGTTATCGAAAACGACCGTCCCGTATGGAACACGGCCGGTCGTTTCCAGCGCGGCCACCTGGCCAGGCGAGCCAGTATGTCCTTCTAACCCAATTACGTTGCCAGGGATGAATTTATCGTGAGGGATATATTCCGGCTCGTCAGACCCATATTCGTTAGCGTAGAGCAGGTGTAGCTTGCTATCATCGTCGTGATATTCGTTCTCGATAACCGAAAGTTCCTTCACGTTCAAACTATCCGGTGTGACGTAGATCGGAACTGGAACCGTTATTGTACTCCCTGGGAATAGCAGTTTCCGTTTATGGCCTTTGACGAGGTCTTGAAGTTCACTCTTTTCGATCGAGTCGCTATTGCTCTCATCGAACGTCACATTGATTCCATACAGGGCTAGATTCTTTTTTGTCGAAGAGAGTACCGTTTCGCCGCCACGGCGAATTTGGGACGGGTTGTGGCCTGTTAGCCAATCGACTTCGATTTCGAGTGAAGTTTTCTCGTCCAATTGTTCCGGATTAGGGTCAGTTGGATCCGAATCCCAGTGTAGCTCACCGAGATGAACGTTCGAATGCCGCTTTACGGAAGAGCCGGGAGAATTGTCGAGATACGCTCCGGGGTCCTCGGGGTGAACTACGTGCACACCAACCTGCTCGTCAACGCGTTCGTCATCTCCGCTAGTACCATTGCCCGACTGTAAGTGCTCCCGATAGAGGATCACGTTGTCCGAATACCCGACACCGTGGACGCCGATCCAACCGTCCCAGTAGCCGTCGCCGTCTTTCCTGAGCTTCCGAAAGATCATATTTCATAGAAATGAGTTACCGTTACCTAGAATTCTGGACTATAATCGGTGTATCCGACACGTAAAATATACTCCCCTTGCTCTTCTCTCACGACAGAGCCTTCAATATAGTACTCAGCGCCCGTTGGATTGTGTACATCGTCTACTTCTACAATGATATATTTGGGTTCCACCGAAAGCGTATGTGAGACGTTGCGAAGAGCCAAACCAGACATATTGCCAATGAAATCGGATCCGAGTCGTGTCTGATTCTCATCTAGATACGTGACTCGGACTCCAGTTACAGACACGTCCGTTGGATTACCACTCAGTTCCACCTTCCCGTCAAATTGATACTGACTGTCGGACTCAATAAGGTCCCCTTTTACTGTGAGGTGCCATGGTTGAAGGCCACCATCACATCCTGCAAGTGGAACGATCACTACCAAACAAATCATTACTAATTCTCTCTTCATTTCACTGTGTCAATTTTATTAAATTCAATTGTGAGTGATTCCTCAATCGAGAACGGGATATATTCTCCATTCATCGGCTGATTCATGATCTCAGAAGTCCATCCCATGGACATTACGCTCCATCTTTTGGTTTCAACTGAGTCTAACTTCACGTACTCTGGAGTACCGTCACTCGTCCCACTATAGACCTCTTCCGGGAGTACCACGTACTTCGATCCGTCGTCATTTCGTCCAGCACCAATCAAGTGCCCCGTTTCGTGGACAATTGTCTTCGAACCGTATACACGATACGGGCTAGAGTCCTGTGCAATGTCTTTATGGAAGACAACTGTGCCGAAATTCAATTTCCCACCCGCCCACTGATCACACCGGAGATCCGCACCTTGACAGCTAGCTACCCCGGTCGGATCACTGGTCCAATCGAATTCATCAACCAACCAGTTTCCTTCTCCACCCCCATCAGATGTGATGAACATATATGCCGAATCCTCTATATCGTGGTTTATATTCTCGTTATCGCCCGCAAAGACGGGGTTGGGTGTTCGAGCATTTTTCCAATACTGTCCTCTAAGTGTTTGATCTACTTTGCCACTCGATTCATTCACCATCCAGTCAGGGAGTTCATCAACATCTACCTTTCCACCAAACGGATCCTGCTTCGTGATGTTTTGGTCCTTTACATAATCAATATCTAACCCGTAGAGCTGATACGTTCGCTCTGCGGTCTCCAAACTTTCGTCGACAAGTTCAGTGTTAGCAACTGAACTATGATAGTCGACTTCTACAGTTAGTTGCGGATCCGGCGTGCTACCGGTGTCAGTGGGATCGGCCGTTTGACTGGGATCGAATTCTTCCCAATGCAGTTCGCCAATGTGGATATTCGAATGATACTTCGTGTCGTTACCGTATAGATATACGCCCGGATCAGCATCATCCACCTCGTGAATCCCAACCTGCTCGTCAACGCGCTCGTCACCTTCGACTCCATTTCCATCTTGTAAGTGCTCCCGATAGAGAATCACATTGTCCGAATATCCGACATCGTGGACACCGATCCAGCCATCCCAGTAGCCGTCGCCGTCCGTGTCTGGGTCAAGTGGATCGGTATTCACCTGCTGATGCTGACTGAGTCGACTCCCCTCGACCAGATACCGCTCTTCTTGTCCGTCGGTCAACCCATCATCGTCCGTGTCGGGATCCCACGGGTCGGTGCCGTTTTCGATCTCGTCTTCGTTCGAGAAGAACGTATCCGACCGCGTTGTCCCATCCAGGCCCGTGAAGATGAGTCGATCGCGCGCCTCCCCCGGCAAGACCTGCTCGGACTCGGTCGGAACTGATCCTGGCATGACAAAGTCGTAATCTGCCGTCGCATCCGTGTACCTGACGTCCCCTCGGGGGAGCCCGACTTTGTTCATCTGCCTGAACGACCCGAACGCGTCACTCACCGTTCTCTCGACACCGCCTGCAATCCCGTACGTCACGGGATCCCGTGGATCCGTATGCGTGAATTCCTTCTCCTCGGTATCATTCAGTCCGTCGCCGTCCGTATCTTTCAGCATGGGATCGGACGTGACGGTGAGCGTGGCGTCCGGATTCTCATCGACGCTGTCAGCCCACCGATAGGGCTGGCCGCTCTCGTTGATCACCGAGATGTTCCAGCCGTCGGCGTCCGAGTTGTTATCCAAATAGACTTCCTCGTGATCTTCGAGGCCATCACCGTCCGAATCGGCGCGCGTCGGATTGGATCGCAGTTCGAAGTACGAGACGATGTACTCGTGCTCGAGGTCGTTGACGACGAAATCGATGGGGTACTCTCTGTACTCCTCGGCCTCTTCACCGTCCGTGAGTTCGTCGCCGTCAGTGTGCTTGTCGGTTGCGTTGGCCGGGAGCTGTCGGAGGTCCGAGCCAGTGTGACCGATCGGCAACCCGTTTTCTTCGAGGACGTCCGGCAGTCCGTCGCCGTCGGTGTCTTTCGGCTCCACCTCTTCGGCGACTCGCGAGAAGACGTTCGGTAACTCTGAGGCGTCCTCGACGTAATTGTACGTCCCGTTGGTGATCGACGCGATATCCGAGAGTTTGTTCCCGTCGGCACCGCCGAAGCCGATCGTGTGGATCGTGATATTCCGGTCGGCGGCCGTCCGTGCCTGGGCCCGGCCGCCCTCTCCCTGGCCGTCGGTCAACAGGATCGCGACCTTCGCTCGCGAGTCGTTGCTGGCCGACGCGAAGTGCTGGTTCGCCCGGGCGACACCTCTGCCGATGTCCGTCCCACCCTGTGCGTCCAGACTCTCGATCGTGACGTTGACCGCGCCGAAGTCCGTCGTCAGCTCCTGGGCGACGTGGGCAGTGTGATCGAAGTCCACCACGCCCGCCCGGTCGCCTGGAACGAGTGCGCCGACGAACTCTTTGGCCGCTTGCTTTCGGAACTCCTGGGGGTCGTTCCAGTCCATCGATCCCGAGGAGTCGATGATGAACTGGACGTCTACGGGCTGGATCGAATCGTCCCCACTCGAGCCGTCCGACCCGTTCGACGGTCGCTCGGCCGTGACATCATCCGCCCAGTTCGAAATCGAGAAGACCGCAAACGTCGAGAAGTGCTCTGTTTCGGCCGTCACCGTGTTGTTCTCGGCGTCGATCGTCGAGTTGATCGGGACGTAGAGTTGCTTCTCGGGGTCGTAGGTGACTACCGCCAGATCCGACTCGTTGCTCGCGGCCGGCAGCGAGTCGTCGTAGGAGAGAGTGACGTTCGCCGATTCGAACTCGCGCGTGGATTCGATCTCGACGATCTCCGAGACGCTCATATTCTGTACTCGCTCACCCTCAGAGAAGCGTTCAGTCTGCTCGCCGACGGACACACCACCAGCCACGTCCCCTTGGCCAGTCAACTCGACGTCCACACCGAGACTCTCGTTGCCTGCCGTCGTCGTATACGTCTCGTTGCCATCCTCTACGCCGTCATCGTCGGTGTCGGGATCGAGCGGGTCCGTGTTGAACGGGTCGGTCGGTTCGACGCCATCGTCGAGGCCGTCGTCGTCAGTGTCGGCCTCCCACGGATCCGTCCCGTTGGCGAGTTCCTGGGGATCAGTCAGCCCGTCACCGTCGATGTCAGCGTACTGGGGCGAAGTCTCTGCGTCGTACTCCTCGGCGTTGGTCAAGCCATCGCCGTCGAGGTCTTCCTCGCCGTCAGGTGTACCGTCATCGTCTGTGTCGGCGTCGAGTGGATCCGTCCCGATCACGAACTCCTCGAACCCATCGGGCAAATCGTCACCATCCGTATCTGTCTCGAGTGGATCCGTCCCGAGTTCGCGCTCACGGATCGTCGACAACCCATCACCGTCGAAATCCTCGTGGCCGTCGATCGTGCCGTTGTCGGCTTCGTTCACCTCGGTCGACGGTGCGTCACTATCGGGATCCAGCGGATCCGTGCCCGTCACGTTATCTTCGTAGGTGTCGGGCAGGCCGTCACCGTCCAAGCGAAGCACGACCGTGCTCGCCTGGCTCTGCCCGGATGACTTGCCGCTGTTACTCTTCTTGTTCTTCTTGTTGTTTTTGCCCTTCTTACTGGTTTTCGACTGCTGGCTGTCGTCACTTTCGCCAGCCGTGATTTCGATCGTGTTTACACGCTCGGTGAGATTGATCGTTCCTGCAAAGGTTCCGTTGGAATAGCCACGGCGAAGCGGGAGATCGACCGTGCGTTCGTCGTTGACCGTCGCGGTGACGTTCACGGCGTCCAGCCCGGTCGGGTTCGTCACATTCCCAACCAACGTATACTGTGCCCGCTCGCTTCCATTGCGGATCGGATCCGTCCGCCGGGTGAGCGTCACCTCCGGGCCGACCTCGCCATCGATCATTCGCAAGGCTGTGTGGGCCTGGTTGACCGCCTGGCCGTACGTTCGGACGGCCCGCGCTGTCGTCCGAATCGACGGCGCTCCCGATTGCTCGCCAGCCCGCTCCCGAATTTGCTCGGCGCGAGCGAGTTGCCGCTGGGCGTTGTCGATGTGCGCCTCAGCACTATGTTTCATTCCCGAGCCGAGGTCCGCCTCAGTCGCCGTGAATGCGGATTCAGCATCACGGATGACTTGTCTGGAAGACTGGTTATCCGCCCGCGTCACTAACTCGACGATCTGGTCGAGTCGCTTGCTCTGATTTGTCCCAGCGAAGTCAGTCAGCGCGCGGAGTACTTCCGTATCCCGGATAAACGCGTGCTGGTCGTCGACACGTATTGGATCCTGGTAATACGCGAACGAATCGTTCAGTCGCGAGCGAGCCCGTTCCTTAGCCGACTCGAGCTGGTTCGATGAAGCCGAGAAATTCTCGATGCGTTCCATGGCTTGGGCTTTCAGTATCACTGGCGGCCCGTCCATGGATACTTCAGAAACCGGATCAGCCGTCGCTGTATTCCCCGCAGTTTCGGGAACTGTCCCGGCAGACACCGTTCCCGCCGGCAACATCGAGACGATCATAAGAACTGATGCGATCACCGCGAACAATCCCCGCCGCCCACTTGCGGACATGTTTTCCGCAATTACGTATCAATTAAATATATGTTTCGGTAGTAAACTACCCCGATATAATAGGAGTGGATTTCAATTGAAATTGAGTAGATTGGGCGTTATTCAACGACACCTTCCGATCAAACCCCTTCGCCGGGGACCAACCGTTTTTGCCCGTCCCGGTCGTCGCACCCACTATGCACAACGTGGACGCCGCAGGGCTCGGGATCGGCGACGACCACCCACCCCGGATCATGGGCGTGCTCAA
>ENA-ORDC01000935-ORDC01000935.1-marine-metagenome-genome-assembly--contig:-NODE-935-length-24298-cov-3.891788_pt1 | contig 24298 bp, 21 predicted proteins | sample MGYA00237783_ERZ508515 | MGnify/ENA primary metagenome ERZ508515 (study PRJEB26186, sample SAMN06268792) | marine metagenome | isolation source: Eden Landing Ponds, San Francisco, CA, USA | place... | reverse complement strand
CCGGGTTGGTGGTCTAGTCTGGTTATGACACCTCCTTGACATGGAGGAGGCCGGCAGTTCAAATCTGCCCCAACCCACTACTTTCTCGCGACGAGTTATCTACCGAGCACCGCGTAGCGTGTGCTCGGTGCCACGAGTCGCGTGCAATCGTGTCGCGGGTCAGATTTGAACGTACGAGTGAGTGAGCCATGCGAACGAAACGAGTGCAGTTCAAATCTGCCCCAACCCACTTTCTGGTACCTCGCAACGACGAGCGACAGCGAGGCGTCCGTGGTGCCGAAAGTGGTGACGGCGGATTCGAAGCAGGGAGCGAACGAAGTGAGCGACCGAGGTTCGAATCCGGCCCGGCCCATCCGTCTTCCTGACAGGCGTCAATCGACAGACAGCGGCGAGTATATTATAAAAAGAAAAGCGTGTTCGCGCTGGATTGGGCTGTCCCGAAGACGGTATCAGGCGAGTTCGTCGTACTTCTCCAGTACCATCTCGAAGTAGGCGTCGTTCATCAGGCGGGGACTTTGCACCTGATGGAAGTCCTCCAGCACGAAGGCGGTCTGTTCCCGGTCGAGACCGTAGGCGTGGAACGCGGCGGCGTCGAGTTCGGCCTGTACCTCCCGGCGCTCGTCCATGTCCGTCGCCGGCTCGATACCACCCAGTCGTTCGCGCATCTCCTCGAAGGCGTCCCCGTAGCAGTTGAGCCGGGCGGCGCGAGTCCAGATGTAGTCGAACCAGTCGTCGCCTTCGGTGAGGTCGGGTACTTGAGTTTCTTTGAAACTGTATATCGGGATGCTGTTGTCCACTTTCCTACGGATAAGGAAGTCAAACGGGATGCTGTTGAAGAGACCCATTGCGACGAATAATTCGCGGTCTGTAAAGATGCGGTCGTACACATCATGAAGTGGCGACTTGAACAAATCGTCCCAGTCTGGATGTATCTCAAACGGTTCAACCACGTAGAAACTGTAATCACAAACTGGCCCCGGAGGTACAACCGCTGAAATCATCGTTCGTTCGTCTGTGCCTCTTGCGACTCGGCGGAATCCTATGCGGTATTCCGTAGATGGGAGAAGCACGTCTTCGGTTGACAGCGGCTCACCCCGCTCATCTTCAAGCAAGTCGTTTACGAACCCTTTCATCGATCCCGTGCCGTCAAACTCTTCGAAGAGCCGCCTCTTCAGCACCCGCACCTTCTTTTCTCTGATTCGCTGTTTTCCACTCCGTTCTGGGTCTTTTTCTTCATCAACACTCCACTGGAATGGAGGCTCTAAACCTTCGTAGAAGGTCGGGTCGTGACAGAAGTTATAGAAGTTCCTCCCGGTGAGTATAGGGTAATCACATCCCTCTGGTGAATCGAAGAAGCGTTTCTTGTCGCTTGTTTTGTGGAGTGGATAGAATGGGTTTGCGTACCAATCGCGTTCTTCATCTCCGATAGACGGGAAGGACACAGCGGCCTTTAACACCCCTAAGTCATCTTCTGATTTGATTCGTGGGAATAGTAGAGAAGATGGCGCAAAGCGTGTCAGAACATCACGAGGTATCTCAACTAACCATTCATCGGGTTCGATGAGGATTCCCAAGTCTCTTTGTTCAAAAACACCCTTCAAAACGTCTGTGTAACCCGAATTTCTGAATGTAACGACACCAAAATTGTACCGATTATCAATCCCATCAAAAATCCCGTGGTTCTCAAAGCTGACAAGTGAGGAGACCTCGGAGTTATCCAGCATATGAGAACGAAGAGACTTGGTGGGCGCACCGTGGAAAACCCGGCCGGGAAGAACCTGAGAGACGTAACCATCGTCCCGGGCAATGTCAAAGACCCGTTCGAAGAAGAGTGAAGAGAGGTCGTTTTCAGAGGATTGTGTTCTGCCTGCCACGGTCGAGCGTTGTTTCGTAAAGGCTTCTCCCTCGTTGAAGAACGTCGCTTGTATCTCAATCTCCTGTTGATATTTTTTCCATGCTTGGTCAATTGAATCGTCCTCAAGCAACTCCTCTATTCTGTCGTCTTTTTTGTTAGTCGACAGTGTGCGGAAATCGGTGTCGTACCGTGAGAAGAAATCGTCACGATTCGGTTTCACACGCTCCCACGGCGGGTTCCCAACAACCACATCAAACCCACCGTCTGCATACACCTCAGCAAATTCCAGTACCCAATTGAATGGCTGTAAGTCTGCGACCGTCTCGGAAGTAATATCGTCGATTCCGGCGGCGACGAAGTCACCGTGAATGTCGTCTATCAGTTCTTCACGAGCGTTCTCAAGTTTCTCAAGGGCGCTCTGCCGGTACTCCTCTGCTTTTTCGCTGTCGAGTTCCTGCTCGTGTCTCTGAATGTCCTCGATGATGTTCCGGTAGCGGTCACGGACGGTGTCCTCGCTGAAACTCCCGAGGGTGTACTCCCCGTTGTCGGTCGTTTCGGGGAAGCCGGTGTACCCGATGAGGCTGTTCCCGGCGCGGAGGTTGAACGCGATGTTCGGGAGCGCGAGCGCGTCGTCGTCGGCGAGTTCGTCCACGTTCTCTTCGGTCAGTTCGGAGATGACCGAGAGCCACAGACGGAGTTTCCCGATTTCGACCGCCGGGCCGACGATATCGACGCCGTAGACGTTGTTGAGAACGGTCGTCTTCTTCAGGCGGTACTCGTCGGGGTACTGCTCGTTGCGGGCGTACAGCGCCTTCCGGATGTTGACGATTTCTTCGAGCACCGACGTGAGGAAGTGTCCACTCCCCATCGCGGGGTCGACGACGCGGAAGTCGTCCACCGTGGCGAGAAGGGCACTAATCGTTCCCCAGCGTCCCGGCAGTTCGTCGATGAGTTCGTACACCGATTCGAACCCGGTGACGGAGTGTTCGGGCCAGTCGCACGCTTCGACCAGCGTGGTCTGGAAGCGGTCTAACAGCGCCGGGCGAACGGTCTCTTCGGCACAGAAGCGGGTTATCTCGCTCGGGGTGTAGTACGCGCCGAGTTCCTTGTTGGTGTCGGCGTTGTCGCTCGTGATGTAGTTGATGGTCTTCTCGAAGACGTTGCCGAGGATACTGGGGTCGAGGTCGGTCGGGGCACCGCCCGCGGAGAAACTGTACCCTTCCAGCAGGTCGATGATGGAGTAGAGGACGGAGTTTCGAACGTCGAAGTCCGCTTCGTCGAAGTCTTCCCCGTTGATGGTTGGCCGGAAGAGACCGCCGTTGAGATACGGGATGCCCTTGAACAGGTCGATGTTCTGGACGGTCGATGGCCGGTCTCCCGGCTTGTTGTTCATCACGTCGTAAAAGAGCAGTTGCAGGAACTCGTCGTAGAAGGTACCCCCGTAGATGCCGTTTTCGTAGGTGTCTTTCAGCGTCCGAAGCAGGTTCGGCTGGACGAGAGACTTGTCTTCGAGGAACTTGATGAAGATGAGCCGGTTCATCAGTTCGACCGCGAACAGGCGGGTGTCCTCTTCGGTCGCCTCCTCGGGGGGCATGACGCCGTCGCCGATGAGCGAGCGAGACGTCGTCTCGTCGTCGCTGACGACGCCGAAGACGAACCGGATGTAGTCGTCGTAGAACTCGTCGGTAATCTCCTCTTGGGTCTGCTTGATGACCTGCCGGGCGTCCCCCGCGATGGACGTGAAGTTCTCGAACTCGAAGGTGCGGATGAGTCGGACGACCCGTTCCCGGTCGGCGTCGAAGAGGGCTTCTGTCGGTGGTTCTTGCTTGCCGGTCTGGTTCTCGAAGAGGGCGACGAAAACCGGCTGTAAGTCCACTTCCTCGATGATGTTGTGGGTGTAGGTGTCCGGATCGTATCGGACGAAGTACCATCGGAGACCGTCGGTGGCGAAGCCGAAGTCGGATTCGAACTCCCGTTGGCTCAGCCAGTCTCGAACCTGCCCGACGCCGTGTTCCCGGCTATCGAGGTCTTTGTTGATGGGTTCGGCCTCGATGAGCAGGCGCGTGGAGTCGATATCGGCGTAGTCCCGAAGGGAGACGGTGTAATCGGCGACCATCGTCCGGCCCCCGGAGAGTCCCCCTGCCTCGGTCGAATACTCGTGGCCGAGCGCGTCGAGAAGCGGGTTGATGACGGCGTCTTGGGTGAAGGACTCGGGTTGGAGACCGTCCCGGGTCATATTCCCTCGAAGCAGGTAGGAACCGGCTCCGGCGCGAAGCATCTTCCCGAGCGTTTCGTCTTTGATTTGCTTCCGGAGGTTCGAAATCGTCTCGTCGAGTACGTCGATGAGTTCGGTGACTTCGTCGTCGGAAACCTTCGTCTCGAAGGCCTCTTGAACGAACTCAGTAGGTGAAGGAGATGATGTGGATGACATGGACTGGGAGGGGGCTTCTGGGTTGGTAGTATCGTGATATCAATCCCAGATAAACCTACGTGATGACAGATTCTGTCAGACCTCCCGTGCCGGTGGCGTCGAACGCGGGGGAACGCGCTTTACTCCGGGAACGTCCACCTATATTCTAATATAAACACGTTCTCATCAACCCCTCGTCTACCGAGCGGCAGTCAATCAAAACTATCTTTCTTCGAGGAGAGAATCCCGCCGTAAACGGCGGGAGTGAATCCGACACTTCCTACACAGTCCACCGTCGATGGCAGGCTGGATATTCCACGCTCATCCAAGTCATTAAGTGAGATTTTCCTACATAGGCTATGTATGGCGATTCAGGTCACTCGCACCTACGTTGGTTCCATCCAGAACCACCAACAGGTCTGCGATGGCCTCGACTCGCTCGGAGATTCTGCCTCGAAAATCTGGAACGTCGCACGATGGACAGCAGACCGCGTGTGGGACGAGGTTGGCAAAATCCCACACGAAGGTCCGCTCAAATCGTACATGAAGAACCAAGCGTGCTGGAAAGACTTGAACGCACAATCCAGTCAGAAAGTCATCGAAGAACTTTCTGACGCTTTCCAGTCATGGTTCGACCTGCGACACAAAGACTCGAAGTCGAATCCGCCCAGCTACCGAAAAAACGGCGACAAACGGCCACGTTCCACGGTCACGTTCAAAGCAGACGGCTTCAAACACGACCCTGAGAACAATCGGGTTCGACTCAGCAAAGGCTCGAACCTCAAAGAGCATTTCTCGGACTTCATCCTCTGTGAGTACCAGACTCGCCCGGACGTTGACCTCTCGGAAGTCGATAGGGTACAGAACGTTCGCGCCGTCTGGAACGGCGACGAATGGGAACTGCACTTCGTCTGCAAGGTCGAACTCGAAACCAACGACTCAGCAGGCGACGAAGTGGCAGGTATCGACCTCGGCATCAAGAACATCGCCACAGTCGCCTTCCCCGATGAATACGTTCTCTACCCCGGCAACTCGCTCAAACAGGACAAGCACTACTTCAAACGGGCTGAGTACAACACTGAGGGCGAGAACGGCCCGTCTGAGAAGTCGATGTGGGCGCGTCGAAAACTTTCAGAGCGCGAAACGCACTTCTACCACACACTTACTGACGCCATCATCACAGAGTGTGTCGAGCGTGATGTTGGTACGCTCGCGGTGAGTTGGCCCGAAGACGTTCGTGACTCAGATTGGGGCAAGACTGGCAACAAGAAGCTTCATACGTGGGCGTTCGACCGCATCTATCAGTACCTCGAATACAAAGGCGATATTCGTGGCGTTGAGGTGCTGAAAGAGAACGAGTGGAACACCTCAAAGACGTGTTCACGATGTGGCGACGACACAAAGTCCAACCGCAAGCACCGTGGGTTGTACGTCTGTCAGTCGTGTGGGTTGGTCGGGAACGCGGATTGCAACGGGGCGGAGAATATGCGGCAGAAGATAACTCCGAGTCCTCATGGTGAGGATAGGAGTAACGGCTGTGTGGCACAGCCATCGGTACACCTGTTCGACTCAGAGAGCGGTTGCTTTGCACCGCGAGAACAGGTCGTGTCGTAGACCAGCAAATATCCCACCTGCGGTACGGGAAGCCCCGTCGTTCACGACGGGGAGGATGTCACAGAGCTCAGGTTCTCGATGAAGTGTTTCCTGACGACGTTTGAACCACGATACGTGACTCCCAAGCGACCTTCTGAGGCGAGTTCCTCAACAACCACGAAAAACAAGAAAGCCCCCAGCCGAGCGCCTACGCGATATCGTCCAGCGAGACGGCGCTCCCGCGGTCGACCGTAATCCACGAGGTGGTCAACTCCTCCGCTTTCGGGGAGAAGACCGTCAGTGCGGTCGGGTTCTCCGGGTCGTCGTAGATGCATTCGAGGTCGAACACCGGCGCGTCAGCCAACTCGTCGGAACTGTGGGGTGCGACCGTACTCATCAGATGGAGACGTCCGTCTTGCAACTCGCACACAGCGCGTCGCCGACCGCCTCCGTCGGGACCGAGGTCCCGCATCGAGGGCACCGAGAACGGGTGCGCGAGTACTCCGTGTGCGGTGCGATCCGCGAATTCTCGTTGGATTCGCTCATACACGACCAGATACGACACGAGTACAAGAAGTTTTTGGATATTGTGAGAAATACGCCGTGTTCGAACCCGAATATGACGACAATGCCGATTATGGTTCCCACTTCTCAATATAGAAGGCCAATCGGTACCCGAGTAGGAAGTGGGCAGATGGCAGTCCCGAGCGACCCGCGAGGGAGACAGCGATTCGACACCGTCCCAGTTTCGAAACGCTCAGTCGACCGCGTCACTCAAACTGTCAAGACGGTCGCATAAACGAGAGACTACCCAGTTAGCTTCGGCGACTTACTCGCTTTTCTGACAGTTAACGCGTATCGTCTCCCGTGAAATATCGTGTGTCGTGAACTGTTGCGAGAAAGTCGGTCGGGAGGCCACCGGTATCGGAATCAGAGACAGACTAACCGCCTACACCGTCAGGTAAATTGACAGCCCACGCGCGAAACTATTGAAACTATCTCGTCAGCTTTTGCCCGCGGCGTCGGTAGACTGTCATCGCAGACACATGAAAACACAAACACGTATCGCCGGCATTCTCATCGTCGTCGTCGCTCTCGTCGCGGCGGCGACGGGGACGGGACTGGCGGCGGTCGACACACGGCAGGCACAGGTAGAACAACCGACGCAGACACAGGCACAGACGCAGACACAGACACAGACACAGACGCAGTACTGCACGTATCCGAGCAACGGGACCTACGAGTCGTTCGGGGTGAGCAACCTCTCTGCCCCGTCCGACGTCGAACCGGGCGAACCGGTGACGGTGTCGGCGGACATCACCAACCCGAACGACGTGCCGATGATTCAGTGCGTCGAGTTCCGACTCGAAGGTGACGTGGTCGTCCGAACCGGCTGGGCGCTGAACCCGAACGAGACCGAGACCATCGAGTTCGACGTCAACACGACGGATCTCGAAGACGGGACGTACATCCACGGTATCGAGACGCGCGACTTCGGCGAGCTGACGACGCTCACCGTGGCCGAACCGTCCGAGCCCGAACCCGAGGAGCCGACCGCGTCGCTCCAGTTCGACGACCAAGAGTCCGACGGGAGTAACGTGACCGTCGCGAGCGCGAATCTCTCCGAGGGCGGCTACATCGCCATCCTCGACGAGAACGGTTCGGTCGTCGGTGCGACCGACTACCTCGAACCCGGTGAGCAGGAGAACGTCACCGTGCCGCTCCTCGAACCGCTGAACGACAACGAGAGCGTGAACCTCACGGCGCAGGCGCACCTCGACACCAACGACAACCAGACGCTCGATTTCCTCACGTCTAACGGAACCGAGGACGGTCCGTACACGATGAACGGCACGCCCGTCACCGACGATGCAGTCGTGACAGTCGGCGAGGAGCCGACGACGGAGGAGCCGACGACTACTGACCAACCGGACGAGACAACGACTACTGAAGAACCAACAGACGAGACGACGACCGCTGACGAAACAACGACCGCTGACGAGACAACGACTGCCGACGAAACAACGACCGCTGACGAGACAACGACCGCTGACGAAACAACCACTACTGAAGAAACAACCACTACTGACGAGACAACAACTACTCACGAACCGACGGACGAGACAACGACCACCGACGAATCGATGAGTGAGACTCCGCCACCGTCGGAGACGCCGATTCACAACGAAACGGAGAACTGAGCCGACGACCACCGACCGGCTCGGTCCCCACCGCCGAGTCGGTTCGGAGCTATTTTTTCGAGGCGGGATCCCCGGTCCGCGCGCCCCGGCCGCAGTCAGCGACCGAGCGCCGCGAGCAGGCCGTCGGGAACGCTGAGGAAGCCGAACCAAATCAACAGCACCACGAGCGCGGTGTACCCGATGGAGATGGCGAAGTCCTTGGCGAATCGCCGGCGGGTGTACGGGTGTGATTCGGCCGATACCGCGTCGACTGCGCCCTTGTGGAGCAACACGAACCCGACCACGTTCGTCAGCCAGTAGCCCGCGACGACGCCCGGGAGAAACCAGCTTCGGGAGATAAGACTCACCGCGACGCCGAACGCGTAGGCCAACGGGAGGTTGACCACGAGGTCGTTCCACCACGAAAGCGGAGACAGAACGAACCCGATAAAGGCCAGAATACCGCCTTTCACGCGCCGCCGTTCCATCCCACTAGATTGACGGCCAACGATAATAGTATTGTGAGTATACAGCATCCGAATCCGCGGCGGTCGGGAGCCGCGACGGTCAGTCCGCCGCACTTGGGCCGCCGTCGACGAGCGCGTCGACGAGCGTCGTGAGGTCGGGGACGGCGAGGTCGGGTTCCGGCCCGAACGGTTCCCACGGCGAGTCCTTGCGGTCGACCCAGACACCCTGCATCCCGGCGTGTTGGCCCCCCATCACGTCGAACCAGCCGGCGGTCGCGTGGGCGATTTCGTCGATGGGCGTCCCGGTTCGGGCGGCCGCGTGGCGGTAGAGTTCCGCGTCGGGTTTGAACACCCCGACCTCGTCGGCGCTGACGACGCCGTCGAGGAGGTCGCGGATGTCGGCGTGGTCGACCATCGAGTCGAGCATCTCGGGGTTCCCGTTCGAGACGACGTAGCAGTCGTAGCCGGCGTCGCGGAGGCGGCCGACCGCGTCGCGCACGTCGTCGAACACGTCGAGTTCGTGGTACACCGAGAGAATCTCGTCGCGCTCGCTCGCCGAGATCGGCACGCCGTGGGCGTCCAGCGCGTACTGGAGCGCCGCGCGGTTGACCTCGTAGAAGGGTTCGTACTCGTCGACTTGGTTGCCGACGAACGTGTATTCGAGCGACCGCGACCGCCACAGCTTCGAGACGGGTTCGGGGTCGGCGACGCGCTCGGCGAGCGCTTTCTCGGCGGCATCGACGTCGACGAGGGTGCTGTACGAGTCGAACGTGACCGTCGAGACGCGGTCCGGGGCGAACGACATACGCGGCCCTACGGCGGCGCGGGTGTTAACGATACGGCGGTCGCGCGGACGCGACGCAAAAAAGACCGAAAGAATGGGTCGGCGCTCCTGACGAGCGCGAGTGGTGGCTGGTGGCGGCCGGGTCAGTCACCTCCCTCCCCGTCCTCCCAGAGGGTCACGAGAATGACGACGTCCTGCATGTCGAAGGCCGGACTGCGCGTGTTCGTCGTCCCTAGTTCGAACAGGAAGATGGCCTGATTGCTGTCGAGTTCCATCGTCTCCCCGTCGTCGCTGATGTAGGGGGCGACGAACTCGGCGGCGTCGTCCTGTCCGTTGTAGCCTCGTATCTCCGGGACCGGGTCGCCGTCGCGGAGGACCGCGACCTGTCGGTGGTCGACCGACGAGTCGGCGGTGACGTAGCCGTCGGTGGCGGCGACGATGGAGAGCGTGTCGCCGGAATCGCCAGCCACGCTGAACGAATGGGACCGGCGGTCGTTCACGTCGTCCCAGCCCGCAGAGTGGTGCGACTCGCCGTCGACGACGAAGGTGACGGAGACGGGGACGTCGCGCCACCCGTTCGTGATGGCGCTCCCGAGCAGTTCGAACTCGCCCGTGAAGTCGACCGATGGGACGACTTCACCGTCGTCGATGCTGAAGTCGTCTTCGGGCTCGGGCGTCGTCGGGGCGGTGTTTCGGACCTCGTAGCTCTCGCCCGTCCCGCGGACTTCCAGCGGGATGGTGACCGTCGCGCCGGGGCCGGACGCCCCGTCGAGGGTGACAGTGACGCTGTCGTGTTCGACGTCGGTCACGTCGTCGGGCGCGGTGTACGTGAAGCTCGCGCGGCCGGATTCGTCGGTGACGGCGGTCGCCCCGGCGGTCGGGGAGACGGTGCCGCCGAGCGGGGTCGACGGGCTGACGGTCAGCGTCGCGCCCGCGGCGGGCGCACCGTAGCGGTCGAACGCGCGGACGGTGAGCGTCTCGCGGCCGCCCGAGGGGACCGCGGCGTCCTCGCCTTCGACCGCGACCGCGTAGGCGGCGGGGTCGGGTTCGACCGCCTCGCCGACGCTGAGGCGGGCGACGCGGAAGTCGTAGCGGACGCCGGCGTCGAGTTCGATAGTGACGACCGCGTGGTCGCCGCTGGCGACGTGGGAGACGACCCGTGCGTGGGGTTCCTCGGCCATGAGGTCGGCCCACGCGTCCTCCGAGAGGTAGGTCGGCACCGAGATGCGAACCGGGTCGGTGGCGTTGTACACCGGCAACGACTCGGAGCGCACGGAGACGGGCGCGAGCGCCACGGTGTCGCCGGCGGTCGTGTGGCCGTCGAGGTCGCCCTCGAAGAACACGAGCGTGACGGTCGTGCCGCGGACGAGCGACTGGCGGTGGACGACGGGGTCCCCGCCGGTTTCGAGGTACGAGACGCCGCTTTCGAGCACTATTCGCGCCTCGTCGCGCTCGGCGTAGTTGGCCTCGTAGACGATGGCACCCGTCTCGTAGGTGCGGGTCGTGCCGTCCCAGAACACCGCTTCGGGACCGACCGCGGAGACGCCCGTGACCGTCACGGCGTCCGCGCCGTCGACCCGGAAGGTCCCGGCGCTGTCGGGCGGCGAGACCACGAGGTACCGCTCGGGGTACGACACCTCCGAGTCGACCGCGACGCGACTGCCGGACTCGGCGCCCGAGGCGCGGAAGACCTGCGAGTCGAGCGACGCGAGGTCGGTCGAGACGCTGGCGCTGTGGTCGGCCTCGTCGCCGGCGGTCCAGACGGGCGTGCCCGCGAGTTGGACCATCGAGATGACCGACACGACCAGCCCGAACGCGAAGACCAGCCCGAGGATTTCCGAGACGCCGCGGGAGTCGAGGGAGAGATGAGGCACGGCTCAGACCTCCTTCTCGGGCGCGTTCAGTTCGGGCGTGTCCTCGTCTTCGATAGAGGAGTCGGGCAGGTAGATGCGGACCGCCGCGGTGATGGTCACGTCGTCCTCGGCGGAGATGGCGGCCTCGCGGCCGCTGACCATCCCGCTGTCGGAGGTTATCACCACGTCCGTCTTGGTCGAGGCGATGTTCGCGCCGACGACGAAGACGTTGCCCTCGGCGTCGACGACGATATCGCCGTCGCCGAGCATGACCACGCCGTTGAGGTTGACCCCGCCGCGCGCGGAGACGACGTCGAGCGCGCCGTTGTCTTTGACCCCCGAGAGGCCGGCTCCGGCGAGGTCGACGCCGTCCGCGCCGTCGATGCGGACGTCGCCTTTCCCGCTGATGTCGGCGCTCCGGGCGCTGACGAAGCCGTTCGTCGAGACGATACGGAGGCTGTTGCTGTCCTGTGCGACCGTCACCCCGGCGTTGTCGAGGGTGATGTCGCCGCCGGCCTCGATTGAGAGGCTGTCTTTGCTTCCCTGCGTAATCGACGCCCCCGAGAGGTCGATTTCGTCGCCCGCAGTGACGGTGATGTCCTTCCCCGACACCGAGGTGACGCTCACGCCGACCGCGGCCAGCGAGCCGCGCGGCGGCTTGACGCGCAGCTTGCGGATGGTGGCGCGCAGCCGGTCGATGTGCGCTTGCCACAGCGCCGACGCGCCCGGGTCGCCCGCTCCGGAGGCGAGCTGGTCGTCCAGCGCCGACAGCGGCCGGTGCTGCAGCCCGCTGTCGCGCTCCAGCCGGCGGCGGGCGTCCTCGTCGGTCGGCAGCACGATGCGCCGCGCGCCGCGCCACAGTGTCCAGCTAAACGCGCCCAGGAAGGCCAGCAGGGCCAGCCCGTGGCCCCAGGGCCCGAGCGCCGGCAGCAGGTCGACGAAGGCGGCGGCGAGGAACAGCGCCACGACCGAGGCGGCCGGCCAGATGTTCGGCCAGACGCGCTCCCAGGCGACCGCGAGGCGGGCGACCTGCAGGCGCCAGTTCAAGCCCGCGGGCGGCCGCGGGCCGGTCCGGTTCGGGCCGTTTGGGGTCGGCGTGTGGCTCATGTCAGGCGGGTCCGCGGCATGGCGGTCTCCCTCGCGCCGGTTGCGCGCCCGTCGTCCGCCGCCGGTCCGTCAGTCGCGGACCGGGCCGGCGGGCTCCGTGCCGGCTAGCCCGCGCCGCGCGCGGGCGCCTCGGCCGCCGGCTGCAGCCACTCGGGACTGCGCTCGGCCGCCATCGTCTCCTCGAAGGTGGGGCGCGGGCGGACGATGGCAAATCGATCCCCGCGCACCAGCACCTCGGGCACCGGCAGTCTGGAATTATACGCCGAAGCCATGCACGCACCATAGGCCCCGGCGGAAAAAAACGCGAGCAGGTCGCCGGCGGTCACGGGCGGCAGCAGGCGCGCGCGGGCGAAGGTGTCGGCGGTTTCGCAGACCGGACCGACGATGTCCATCTGCCGCGCCTCGCCCGTCGGCTGCGGCGCCGCGACCGGCTTGAGCTCGTGCCAGGCGTCGTAGAGCGCCGGCCGGATCAGGTCGTTCATCGCCGCGTCGACCACGACGATCGGCCGCACCCGGCCCTGCTTCACGTAGAGCGTGCGGGTCAGCAGCACGCCGGCGTTGCCGACCAGATGGCGGCCCGGCTCGAAGGCGATCTCGGCGTCCAGGTGGCCCACCGTCTCGCCGACGATGGCGGCGTAGCCCTCGACATCGGGCGCCGGCTCGTCGCGGTAGACGATGCCCAGGCCGCCGCCCAGGTCGAGCCGCTGCAGCGGCCAGCCGTCGGCTTGCAGCTCGGCGTACAGCTCGGCCAGGCGGGTGAAGGCCTGGCGGAACGGCGCGTCCTCGGTGATCTGCGAGCCGATGTGCACCGCCAGGCCTTCCAGGGCCACGTGGGTCAGGCCGCGCAGACGCTCCAGCACCTGCGGCACCGCGTCGGCGTCGATGCCGAACTTGTCCTCGGCGCGGCCGGTGGAGATCTTGTGGTGGGTCCGCGCGTCGACGTCCGGGTTGATGCGCAGCGCCACCGGCGCCACCCGGCCCATCTCGGCGGCGACCGCGTCGATCGTTTCCAGCTCCGGCACGCTCTCGGCGTTGAACTGCTGGATGCCGGCCTTGAGCGCGGCGGCGATCTCGCCGCGGCTCTTGCCGACGCCGGCGAAGACGATCTTGTGCGGCGGCACGCCGGCCGCCAGCGCCCGCCGCAGCTCGCCCTCGCTGACCACATCGGCGCCGGCGCCGCGGTCGGCCAGCACGCGCGTCACCGCGACGTTCGGGTTCGCCTTCATGGCGTAGCACACCAGTGTGCGCGAGGCGCCCAGCACGTCTTCCAGCGCGCCCGCGAAGCGGTCGTAGGCGGCTTCGATGGTGCCTTGCGAGTAGACGTAGACCGGCGTGCCGACGGCCTCGGCGATCCGCGCCAGGGGCACGTCCTCGCAGTGCAGCGCGCCGTCGCGGGTGGGGAAGGGGGTCACTGGGAGTCGTCCCCCTCGTCCTCGGCCGGCGGCAGCACGCTGTCCGGCGGCGGGTACTGGCCGGGATAGGTGTTCTCGGCGTCGCTCGGCGCGCGCACCGGGCCGACCTTGCCGCATGCGGCGAGCAGCCCGGCCAGCCCGGCCAGCGCGGCCAGCAGGATCAGGCGTCGAATCGCGGTCACAGGTAGAGCTCCCGGGCCGCCGCGACGGCGGCGCGCACGTTGGCGGGGGCGGTGCCGCCGTAGGAGGTGCGGCTGGCCACCGCCTTGTCCACCGTCAGCACCTCGAAGACGCCGGCGTCGATGCGCGCGTCGACCTCCTGCATCCGCGCCAGCGGCAGGTCGGCGAGGTCGCCGCCCGCCTGTTCCGCCAGCTTCACCAGACGGCCGGTGACGTGGTGCGCCTCGCGGAACGGCAGGTTGCCGACCCGCACCAGCCAGTCGGCCAGGTCGGTCGCGGTCAGGAAGCCCTTCTGCGTGGCGCGGCGCAGGTTGTCGGCGTTCGGCCGCAGGTCGCCGACCATGCCGGCGGTGCAGGCCAGGCACAGCTCCAGCGTGTCGCAGGCGTCGAACAGCGGCTCCTTGTCCTCCTGCATGTCCTTGCCGTAGCTCAGCGGCAGGCCCTTCATCACGGTGAACAGGCTGACCAGCCCGCCGATCACCCGGCCGGCCTTGGCGCGCACCAGTTCGGCGCCGTCCGGGTTCTTCTTCTGCGGCATGATCGAGCTGCCGGTGGTGAAGGCGTCGGACAGCTCGACGAAGGCGAAGCCCTCGTTGCACCAGATCACCAGCTCCTCGCACAGCCGCGACAGGTGCATCGCCAGGATCGATCCGGCCGACAGCACCTCCAGCGCGAAGTCGCGGTCGGCGACCGAGTCCATCGAGTTTGCCGTGGGCCGGTCGAAGCCGAGCTCGCGCGCCGTCATTTCGCGGTCGATCGGGAACGAGGTGCCGGCCAGCGCCGCCGCGCCCAGCGGGCACTCGTTGAGCCGCCGGCGCGCGTCGGCCAGCCGGCCGCGGTCGCGGCCCAGCATCTCGACGTAGGCCAGCAGGTGGTGGCCGAAGGTCACCGGCTGCGCCGCCTGCAGGTGGGTGTAGCCGGGCATGACGAGCTCGGCGCCGGCCTCCGCCTGCTCGATCAGCGCGCGCTGCACCGCCTGCGCCTGCGCGTCCAGCCGGTCGACGGCGTCGCGCGCCCACAGCCGGGTGTCGGTTGCCACCTGATCGTTGCGCGAGCGCGCCGTGTGCAGCCGCCCGGCGGGCTCGCCGATCAGCTCCTTGAGGCGCGCCTCCACGTTCATGTGGATGTCCTCGAGGGCGCTCTGGAACTGGAAGCCGCCGCTCTCGATCTCGTGCAGGATCGTGTCTAGACCGGCCAGGATCGCCTCCCCATCTTCGGGGGCGACGATAGCTTGGCGCACCAGCATGCGGCAGTGTGCCTTGGAGGCGGCGATGTCCTGGGCGTAGAGGCGGCGGTCGAAGCCGATCGACGGATTGATCGCGGCCATCGCCTCGGCCGGCCCGCCGGAGAAGCGGCCGCCCCACATGGTGTTGGCGGCCGATCCGTCGGACCCGGGGTTCGCCCCGCCCTGGTCGCCGGCGCCGCGGGCGCTATGGTCGGAAGGATTGGTCATGGAACGGCAAGGGATAGCGAAAGCGATGCCGCAAGGAAAGGGTCGGCGCGCCGGTCTGCGCGCGGTGGCGGCGGTTTTGGCGCTCGCCGCGGCGGCGCTGATGGGCTCAGGGCCGGCACGGGCCGACGGACCGCCGCTGCAGGGCGCCTTCGGCAAGGCGTTCACGCTGGCCGACGAGCCCTATCCGGCACCGGACGTCGCCTTCCGGACCCGTGACGGTTCGGAGGTGACGCTGCAGGACTTCCGCGGCCGCGTGGTGCTGCTGAACTTCTGGGCCACCTGGTGTGCCCCCTGCGTCGAGGAGATGCCCACGCTGGACGCGCTGGAGGCCGACCTGAAGGACGAGGGCCTGAGCGTGCTCGCGATCTCGCAGGATCGCGGCGGGCTGGACACGGTGCAGCCGTTCCTGCGCGACGAGCTCGAGGTGCAGGAGCTGGGCATCTACCTCGACCCCAAGGGCCGGCTGGCCCAAGCCTTCGGCTTGCGCGGCATGCCCACCACCTACCTGATCGACGCGCGCGGCCGGGTCGTCGGCGGCATGGAGGGCCCGGCCGACTGGAACGCGCCGGAGGTCAAGGCGCTGGTCCGCCACTTCCTGCAGCGCGGCCGGGAGAGCGGGGTGATCGAGACCGGCGGGTAGATCGCCGAGCACGTTTGCGTATGTGCAATCAATGCGGAATTTGCGCGGCGGCCACGGCGTTTTCACAGCTGCTTAAAGCGTAACGGCGCACTATCTATTGCAACGACGCGTGCGGTCGCTCGATACGGGAGCGGCCGACGCGTGTCCTTATCGTCATAGGGGCGGCCGGGCGTCCGGCGTGCTTGGGAGTGTCTGGCGATGTTCGCTCCGGTGCGTGCGGCCTGGGCGCTGTTCCTCGGCGTCGCCCTGATGATGCTGGGCGGCGGTCTGCAGAGTTCGCTGCTCGGCGTGCGCGCAGAGCTGGAAGGGTTCCCGACCACCGCGACCGGCGTCATCATGTCGGCCTATTTCGTCGGCTTCCTGCTGGGCAGTCTGATCGTGCCGCGGCTGATCGGCCGGGTCGGCCACGTGCGGGTGTTCGCGGCGCTGGCCTCGCTGGCCTCGGCGTCGGCGCTGGCGCACGTGATCTTCATCGAGCCGGCGACCTGGACGGCGATGCGCCTGATCACCGGGTTCGCCTACGCCGGCCTGTACATCGTCGCCGAGAGCTGGCTGAACGACCGCGCCACCAACCGCACCCGCGGCGGCCTGCTGGCGGTCTACATGGTGGTGCTGATGGGCGGCACCGCCGGCGGTCACCTGCTGCTGAACCTGGACAGCCCGTCCGGCTTTCACCTGTTTGCGCTGGTGTCGGTGCTGGTGTCGGTGTCGCTGATCCCGCTGCTGCTGGCCCGGGCGCCGGCGCCCGCGTTCGGGCGGCCGCATCCGGTCGGTCTGGGCGAGCTCTACCGCGCCTCGCCGCTGGGCGTGGTGGGCTGTTTCGGCACCGGCATCGTGCATGGCGCCGCGCTCGGCATGGGTGCGGTCTACGCCGGCTCGGCCGGGCTCAGCGTCGCAGAGATCTCGGTCTTCATGGGGGCGGTCTACCTCGGCGGCATGCTGTTGCAGTGGCCGATCGGCCGCCTGTCCGACCGCTTCGACCGCCGGCTGGTGCTGACCGGCACCACGCTGCTGGCGGCGGCCGCGGCGGTGGGCGCGCTGGCCGCGGCGCAGGTCTCGACCTCGGCGCTGATCGCGCTGATCGGCCTGTTCGGCGGGCTGACGCTGCCGATGTACGCGCTGTGCATCAGCCACACCAACGACTTCCTGCGCCCCGAGCAGATGACCGCGGCCAGCGGCCGACTCTACATGGTGACCGGCGTCGGCTCGACGCTGGGGCCGATCGGCGTGGCGCAGGCGATGGGGCTCGTCGGGCCGCAAGGCTATTTCGTGTTCCTCGCCGGCGTGCACACGGCGATCGGCGTGTTCGCGCTGTGGCGCATGACCCGCCGGGCGGCGCGCCCGCTGGCCGAGCAGGGCCATTGCGCCACGATCGCCGCCGCCGGCGCCCAGGTCGCCGTCGCCATGGCGGCCGAGGACGCGGCCGAGCATCAGCTGGACGCGGACGTCGCCAAGACCGACGCGTCGCGCGACGGCTGGATGGCCGAGGCCGACGCCGCCGTCTTGCGCGCGACGCTGGATCCCACGGCTCCGCTGCCACAGCCGGCGAACGACACCGGTGAAAGCGAGCGGGTGGCGTAAGCGGGAAGCCGGTTCGACGTCGGACCGCGAGAGCGTAGGGCGAAGTCGGAGCGCAGCGACACTCCGCCGACCGCCGTAGCGGGCGGCACCGCCGGTCGGCGGGCTGCTTCGCGAGCCCGCCCTACCGCGTCGGCACCGGGGTCTCGCCGTTGTAGTCGTAGAAGCCGCGGCCGGCCTTGCGGCCGAGCCAGCCGGCCTCGACGTACTTCACCAACAGCGGGCAGGGGCGGTACTTGCTGTCGGCGAGACCGTCGTACAGCACGTGCATCACCGCCAGGCAGGTGTCCAGGCCAATGAAGTCGGCCAGCTCCAGCGGGCCCATCGGGTGGTTCGCGCCCAGCCGCATCGCGGTGTCGATGCTCTCCACGCCGCCGACGCCCTCGTACAGGGTGTAGACCGCCTCGTTGATCATCGGCAGCAGGATGCGGTTGACGATGAAAGCCGGGAAGTCCTCGGCCACCGCCGGCGTCTTGCCGAGATGGTCGGTCAGGGTGCGCACCGCCTGGAAGGTGTCCTCGTCGGTGGCGATGCCGCGGATCAGCTCGACCAGCTTCATCACCGGCACCGGGTTCATGAAGTGCATGCCCATGAACCGGCCCGGACGGTCGGTGACCGAGGCCAGGCGGGTGATCGAGATCGACGAGGTGTTGGTGGCGATCACCGCGTCGGCGCGCAGGTGCGGCACCAGCGCCTTCAGGATCTGGCGCTTGACGTCCTCGTTCTCGGTCGCCGCCTCGATCACGAAGTTGCAATCCGAGAACATCGCGTAGTCGGTGCCGGTCTGGATCCGCTCCAGCGCGGCGCGCTTGTCGTCCTCGCTGAGCTTGCCGCGCTGCACGGCGCGGTCCAGCCGCTCGGCGATCTTCTCGACGCCGCCGTCGGCGCTCTCCTGATCGACGTCTGTGATCTTCACGTCGTAGCCGGCCTGCGCCATCACCTGGGCGATGCCGCTGCCCATCTGGCCGGCGCCGATCACGCCGACGGTCTCGAACTCGGGAATCGGCGGATGGTCGCCGCCGCTCAAGCCCTGCTTCTGCGCCATACCGGTCGTATGCCTTTTGTCGTTCGCTGCGCTCGCGGTCGGGCGATCGCTCGGATTAGCCCTTCACCCGGTCGATTTCCTGCTCCAGCTCCGGCACCGCCTGGAACAGGTCGGCGACCAGGCCGTAGTCGGCGACCTGGAAGATCGGCGCCTCTTCGTCCTTGTTGATCGCCGCGATCACCTTGGAGTCCTTCATGCCGGCGAGATGCTGGATGGCGCCAGAGATGCCGACCGCGATGTACAGGTCGGGCGCCACCACCTTGCCGGTCTGGCCGACCTGGTAGTCGTTCGGCACGAAGCCGGCGTCCACCGCCGCGCGGCTGGCGCCGACGGCCGCGCCCAGCTTGTCGGCCACCTTCTCCAGCAGCTGGAAGTTCTCGCCGCTGCCCAGGCCGCGGCCGCCGGAGATAACGATCTTCGCCGAGGCCAGTTCGGGCCGGTCAGACTTGGTGAGCTCCTGGCCCAGGAAGGTGCTCATGCCCTGGTCGCCCGTCGCCTCGACCTCCTCGACGGTGGCGCTGCCGCCCTCGGCGGCGGCGTCCTCGAAGGCCGTCGGGCGGACCGTGATCAGCTTGATCTTGTCGGCGCTCTTCACCGTGGCGAAGGCGTTGCCGGCATAGATCGGCCGGCGGAACGTGTCGGGCCCGTCGACGCCGGTGATGTCGGAGATCTGCTGCACGTCCAGCAGCGCCGCCGCGCGCGGCAGCACGTTTTTGCCCAGTGTGGTGGCGCCGGCCAGGACGTGGCTGTAGCCCTCGGCCAGCTTGACCAGCAGCGGCGCCAGGTTCTCCGCCGGGCTGTGCGCGTATTCGGCGCCGTCGGCCAGCAGCACCTTGGCGACGCCGTCGACCTTGGCGGCGGCCTCGGCGGCCGCGCGGCAATCCTGGCCGACGATCAGCACGTGCAGGTCGGAGTCGCCGAGCTGCTTGGCGGCGGTGACCGCGGAGAGGGCCGACGTGGCCAGGCTCTGGTTGTCGTGATCGGCGAGGACCAGGACGCTCATGACGCCACCTTCGACGGGCTAGAGGGCGGTTTCGCACGGGCGGACGGCCGGGGATGCGGCGGCGGTCCGCGCGGCGGGACGGTTATTGTGCGGGCGCACAATAGAAACCGCCCCACCCCCTGTCAATCGCGTGACAGCGCCGGTAAATCCCCGGATTCCGCCGTCTTCAGCGGTGCTCGCCGGGCTTCCACAGCACGTCGCCGGCGCCGCGGTCGTTGGCGTAGCGCGCCAGCACGAACAGCAGGTCGGACAGGCGGTTCAGGTAGCGCAGAGCCTCCGCGTTGATCGGCTCCTGCTCGCCCAGAAGGGTGATCTCGCGCTCGGCCCGGCGGGTCACCGTGCGGGCGACGTGCAAGTAGGCGCTGGCCGGGCTGCCGCCGGGCAGCACGAACGACTTCAGCGGCTGCAGTTCGCCGTTCAGCCGGTCGATCTGCTGCTCCAACCAGTCGACCTGCGGCGCGGTCACGCGCAGCGGCTCGAACTCGGGCTCGTCCTCCGCCGGGGTGCACAGATCGGCGCCGACGTCGAACAGGTCGTTCTGGACCCGCGCCAGCATCTGGTCAATGTCCGGGGCGACGTGCAGCCGGGCCAGACCGAGCGTGGCGTTGGCCTCGTCCACGGTGCCGTAGGCGGCGACTCGCGCGTCGTGCTTGAGCACGCGGCGGCCGCTGCCCAGCGAGGTCTTTCCCTTGTCGCCGCCGCGGGTGTAGATCCGGGTGAGCTGCACCATGGAGAGGGTCCGTCCCGTCCTGTCGGAGCCGAGTGTTGCCGGGGCGCCGGCGGTTCGGCCACCTAGTTCAGCAACGCCGCCAGCGCGATCAGGGCCAGCGCGATGCCCTGGGAGATGATGCGCCAGCGCATCAGCTTGTTGCCGTATTTGCGGTTCACCTCGCCACCCCGCGCCATCACGAACAGGCCGGAGAACAAGACGCCGAGCGTCATCAGCATGGCGATGACGATCAGGATGGCGGTGAACGTGGTCATCGCGCCCCATATAGACCCGCGACGCCGGCATGGCCAGAGCCGCGACTTGAGACCGCGACGCCGCCGATGTCACGCTTGCGCAGCGATTCCCGGCTTGGCCGCCCGGCGTCAGTCGGCTCGAAATGAAGCGTCAGGGCGACCGTCATGCCGCACAGCCCCACCCTCTACACCGTCGGCCACTCGAACCATCCGATCGACGCGTTCCTGGGCCTGCTGCGGCGGCACGGCGTCGACACGCTGGTCGACGTGCGCACGGTGCCGCATTCGCGCCGGCACCCGCAGTTCCGCAAGCGCGACCTGGCGCGCAGTTGTGTCGAGGCCGGCATCGCCTACCGCTGGCACGGCGACGCGCTGGGCGGCATCAAGCGCGACTCCGACTGCCGCACCTTCGAGGAGGCGGCGGCTCGTCCCGGCTTCGCCGACGCCCTGGGCGAGCTGGTCGCCCTGGCCCGCGACGGCGCCCCGGCCCTGATGTGCGCCGAGAAGGAGCCGATGGACTGCCACCGCACCGTGCTGGTCTGCCGCCACCTCGCCAAGCGCCCGGAGGCCGGCGGGCTGGCGATCCGGCACATCCGGACCGACGGGTCGCTGGAGGCGCACAGCGACTTCGAGCGCCGCCTGGTCGCGGCGATGGGAACGGCGGCGCCGGACCTGTTCGCGGGCGACCCCGTCGAGGCGGCCTACGGCGCCCGCGCGGCGAAAATGCTCGGGCAGCGGTGACGCATCAGGAGGGTTACCCCAACGGGCCCGCAGATCACGACCAAGAAAATCTTTACCACTGAGGCACAGAGACACAGAGAAGAAGAGTCATGCGCGCTGCGCGCCTATCCCCAGACGTCGAATGAGGCAAATCTTGAACTCTGTGTCTCAGTGCCTCTGTGGTTCGTCTTCCTACGTTGACCCCCTCTTCATGTTCGTCGTGCCCTTAGCGGCGACCAGCGCGTCCAGGGCCTGCGCCAAGCCGGCGGCGGCCGAGTCGATCTCGGCTTCGGGCACGGCGGCGTAGCCGAGCAGCAGGCCCTGGCGGTCGGGTGGGCCGAGGTGGTAGGCGCTCAGCGGCGGCGCGGCGATCCCGGCGGCGGCCGCCGCCTCGGCACAGGCGCGGTCGTCGGCGCGTGCGGCCAGGGCCGGGGCCAGGCCTGCGACCAGATGCATGCCGGCGGCGTCGGGCGCCAGCTCCAGCAGGCCGTCGAGATGGCGCCGGCCGGCGGCCAGCAGCGCCTCCTGGCGGGCGGCGTAGAGCCGGCGCATGCGGCGCAGGTGCTGGGCGAAGTGGCCCTCCTCCAGGAACGCCGCCAGCGCCGGCTGCACCACCGTCGAGGGGTGGTCGTCCAGCGCCCGGCGGGCGCGCGCGAGCGGCTCCGCCAGATCGGCCGGCACCACCAGGTAGCCCAGCCGCAGGCCGGGAAACAGGATCTTCGAAAAGGTGCCCAGGTAGATCGTCCGGCCGCCGCCCCGCGCGGTGCCGCGGTCCAGGCTGGCCAGCGCCGCCAGCGGCCGGCCGGCGTAGCGGAAGTCGCTGTCGTAGTCGTCCTCGACGATCCAAGCTCCCGCCTCCGCCGCCCAGTCCAGCAGTTCCAGCCGGCGTCCCAGGCTCATCACCGTGCCCAGCGGGTAGGCGTGCGACGGCGCCACCACCGCCAGCCGCGCGTCCGGCGCGATGCGGCGGCCCTCGGCCACCGACAGTCCGTCGCCGTCCAGCGGCACCGGCACCGTCTCCGCGGTCGCCGCGGTCAGCGCGCCGCGCAGGCCGGGATAGCCGGGGTCCTCGACCCAGGCCCGCGCGCCGGGATCCAGCAGCACCCGCGCCACCAGGTCGAGCGCGTGCTGCGCGCCGTTGGTGACCAGCACCTGCTCGAGCTCGCAGGCCAGGCCGCGGGCGCGCCGCAGGTGCTCGGCGATGGCCCGGCGCAGGGCCGGGTCGCCGCCGGCGGGGCCGTGCATCATCTGGCTCCGCGTCGGCGTCCGCCAGGTCCGGGCCAGCAGCCGGCTCCAGACCTCGAACGGGAACTCGGCGAGGTCGGGTTCGCCGGGGTTGAAGGCGCGCGGCCGGTCGTGCCGCGGCAGGCCGAGCCCCGCCAGTTGCCGGCCGCGCTCCGACAGCGCCCGCGGCCCGGCCGGATCGCGTCCCGCCGCGCCGGGACCGTCGACGCCCAGCAACTGGTCCGGCAGCACCCGGCTGACGTAGGTGCCGGAGCCGACCCGGCCCTCCAGGTAGCCCTCCGAGAACAGCTGCTCGAAGGCCCCGACCACGGTGTTGCGGGAGCAGCCGAGCTCGCTCGCCAGCGCGCGCGTCGAGGGCAGCCGGGTCCCGGGCCGCAGCCGTCCGGCCAGCACCGCCTGGCGCAGCTGGGCGTAGAGCTGCCGGTGCAGCGGCTCCGCCGCCGCCGGGTCCAGCGCCAGATCGAGCAGCGGCGCGCGCTCGGACGTGCGGGCCATCGGCGGATCGCTCCCTCGCGGCGGCATCGGGTGGGCGGGAACGTTAGGGCCGCGCGACGCAGCGCCGCAAGCCGCGCCGCGTCGAGCGCCTTGACCGGCGTGAAGCGCGCCTGCTAGCGCGATGGATCCGGAGGAGCCCGCCGATGATGCGCCTGTTCGTCGCGATCCCGCTGCCCGAGGCCCTGTGCACCGAACTCGCGGGCTTTGCCGGCGGGCTCGACAACACCCGCTGGGTCGATCCCGACAACATGCATCTGACGCTGCGCTTCGTGGGCGAGATCGACGGCGGCGAGATGGCCGACCTCGACGCCGCGCTGGCCGGCATCGACGCGCCGGCCTTCGACATGGAGCTGAAGGGCCTGGGCACCTTCGGCTCGTCGAAGAAGGTGCAGGCGCTGTGGGTCGGGGTGGAGGCGCCGGAGCCGCTGTACCGGCTGCAGACCAAGGTGGAACAGGCGGTGCAGCGCGCCGGCCTGCCGCCGGAGCGCCGCAAGTTCAAGCCGCACGTCACGCTGGCCCGCTTCAAGGGGCCGCCGGGGCGCAAGCTGGAGGATTTCCTGCAGCAATACGGCCTGTTCCGCAGCGGTCCGATCTACGTCGACCGCTTCCGGCTGTACTCCTCGATGCTGACCCAGAAGGGCCCGATCTACCGCACCGAGACCGAATACCCACTGCAGCCCCAGACCAGCGCCGCCGAACAGGGTGTCGGCTGAGCCCGCGGCGGATCAGGCGCCGCAGCGTGTCCGCACGATCTCCAGTGCCCGCGCGAAGGCGGCGTCGGGATTGAGCGTGCTGGTGTCGAGCTGGTCGGCGTCCGGCGCCGGACGCAGCGGCGCGGCGTCGCGCGCGGCGTCGCGCCCGTCGCGCTCGGCCAGGTTGCTCTGCACCGCGGCCAGCTCCGCCGTCTCTCCGCGCCGGTTGAGCTCGGCGTGACGGCGCCGGGCGCGCTCCTCCAGGCTGGCGGTGACGAACAGCTTGGCGCAGGCCTCCGGGCACACGACCGTGCCGATGTCGCGTCCGTCCAGCACGGCGCCGGCCCGGCCTGCCGGCGGATCGAACGCGACGGCGCGCTGGAAGTCCAGCAGCGCGGCGCGCACCTGCGGGATCGCCGACACCAACGAGGCAGCTTCGCCGATCCGCTCCTCGCGCAGATCGTCGCGGTCCAGATCGGCGGCGACCAAGTCGCGCGCCACCGTCTCCGCGGCCCGCGCGTCGGCGGGGTTGGCGCCGGCCGCCAGCAGCTTGGCGGCGACCGCGCGGTAGATCGATCCGGTGTCCAGGTAGACCAGGCCGAGCGCGTCGGCCAGCCGGCGGG
>ENA-ORDC01000934-ORDC01000934.1-marine-metagenome-genome-assembly--contig:-NODE-934-length-24317-cov-7.937087_pt1 | contig 24317 bp, 32 predicted proteins | sample MGYA00237783_ERZ508515 | MGnify/ENA primary metagenome ERZ508515 (study PRJEB26186, sample SAMN06268792) | marine metagenome | isolation source: Eden Landing Ponds, San Francisco, CA, USA | place... | reverse complement strand
GCGGAACTGCTCGACCTGGTGGACCTCCCCGACGCCGCCGACCGCGACCCCGAGAGCCTCTCGGGCGGGCAGCAGCAACGCGTCGCGATGGCCCGAGCGCTCGCGCCGGGTCCCGACCTCCTCCTCCTCGACGAGCCGATGAGCGCGCTCGACGCGCAGCTCCGCGAGCGCCTCCGGGTGCAGGTCCGAAAGATTCAGTCGGAGCTCTCGATTACAACCGTCTACGTCACCCACGACCAAGAGGAGGCGCTGGCGATTTCCGACCGCGTCGCGGTGATGCGCGACGGGCGGCCCGAGCAGGTCGCGCCCCCGCGGACGGTGTACCGGGAGCCGTCGAGCCGGTTCGTCGCCGAGTTCGTCGGCGACAACAACGTCTTCGCGGGCCGGGTGGTGGACGTGGAGGCGGGCGCGGTCGAGGGGGATGCGGTCGAGGGAGACGGCGAGCATGTCGGTCCTGAGAGCGACGTCGCCCCCCGAACCGCCGGCGTCGACGTCGGTGGAGAGACGCTCCGGGTCGCGGTCGGCAGAGAGGGAGGCGACAGCCTCGCACCCGGCGACCGCCTCACCTTCTGCGTCCGGCCCGAGTATCTGCGAATCGACGAGGGAAAAAGCCGGCTCACGGCGACCGTCGCGAGCGCGGAGTTCCTCGGCGAGACGACTCGGGTGACCCTCGACCGGGGCGGTCGCGACCTCGTGGTCCGGACGCGAGACCCGCTCTCCGGCGAGGTCGTCGTCGGTTTCGACCCCGAAGACGCGCACGTGATCGGTGTCGATGAAACGTGATCGACGTCGATGAAGCTCGGTGAAGCGCGACGATTTATAAGTGAACGAGGCGCTTTGCGCCTCGCGTCTGGGTCTTTGATGGTGTTCGCTGTCGATCCGGCGTCAACGGTTTATAAGCGAGCGGCTGGGACCCTGGAGGGATCCACCGTCGATCCGCTGTCAACGGTTTATAAACGATCGCTCGCTGAAACACGCCGATCGTCCCCGGTCACTTCCAGTGCCAGAAGTGGTCGCGACCGTCTTCGACCGGGTCGGTCCGTTCGCGGAGGTCGGCGACGTCGTCGGCGGTCGGCTCGTGGTCGTCCGGCAGCGACTCCATGCACTCGAAACAGAGGAAGAACTCGGAGCCGTCGGTGAGTTCGAGAGTCAGCCCCTGCGTCGACTCGAACGCGAAGTTCCACAGGTCGCCGATTCCGCCGGCGATCCTGACGGACCGCTCGCAGACGTCACAGGACTCCGAGGCCATACCTCCGGTTGCGGCTCCGCGCGCTAATGCGTGTCGCCGTGGACGCGTGACCGTTTTACCGCCCGCGCAGCCCCAACAACTACCGCCCGCGCAGCCCCAACAGCTCCCGTGTTTCCTCGGGCGTCGCCACGGGCCGACACAGCTCCTCGGCGATCCGCGCCGCTCGCGCCACCAACTGCTCGTTCGTCGCCAACTCGCCTCTCTCGTAGTACCGGTTATCCTCCAGTCCGACCCGGACGTGCCCGCCGAGGAGGATCGACTGCGTCGTCAGCGGGAGTTGGTGCGGCCCGAACCCGATCACGTTGAACTCGACGCCCTCGGGGAGAGCCTCGACCCGGTTCATCAGGTTCCGCGGGTGCGGCGGCGACGTCGTCCCGCCGCCGAACAGGAAGTTGAGGTACGGCGGGTCCTCCAACTCGTCGAGGATCGCCAGCGACTCGTTAAAATGCCCGTCGTTGAACACCTCCAGTTCGGGCTTAATCGAACGCTCTCGCATCTCCGCGTGCAGCGACGCCACCAGCCCGCGGGTGTTCTCGGAGGTGAGCCGCTCGTAGCGGTTGAGCGGTCCCATGTCGAGCGACGCCATCTCGGGGGTGGGATCGGTCAGCAGGGGCTCGTGGCGGAGGGCGTCGGGCGCGCCGGTCCCGCCGGTGGAGTGCTGGAGGACCGCCTTGTCGGTGGCCTCGCGGACCGCGTCGGCGACTGCCTGAAAGCGCTCGGTCGAGAAGGCGCGCTCGCCGTTGTCGCGGCGCGCGTGCAGGTGGAGGACGCTCGCGCCCGCGTCCTCGCAGGCGGCCGCTGCGGTCGCGATCTCCCCGGGCGCCTCGGGGAGATCCGGGTGGGCCTCCTTGCCGTGGACGCCGCCCGTCAGCGCCGCGGTGATGACGACCGGTTTCCCGTCGCGGTAGTCCTCGTAGGTCATCGGTCGCGGTCGCCGGTCTCGCTCCCGTCGGGCGACGACTCCGCCTCGACGTAGAACTCGCAGTCCGTCTCCGGATCGAGGCCGTACCGGGCGTTACAGACGTCGGCGCGCATCGGCTGCACGAACGACCCGGTCACCGTACAGAACGCGCGAGCCTCGTCGAAGACCATCCCGTCTCCCGCCTCGCGGTACGTCAGGTGGTGACACTTCTCGGTCATGGCGGACGGAGGCGGGCGAGCGGCTTGAAACCATGCGTCGGGGCGGGTGACCCCTCCTGACCGACGGTGTTTAACCGAACGCCCGAAAAGGGGGCGACATGGAGCCGGTCGACGACTGGCAGGCGGCGATCGCAGAGGCCGGGGAGTTGTCCGGTCCGATCGCTGCCGCTATCGTCGACGAGCACGGCGACCGCGGGAAACGCGCCATCGAGGCAGTCGGCGAGGGGCGGGTGAAACGGTACCGCGATTTCACCGTCGTCGTCGGCCACGACGACGAGTACGTGGTCGAGGAGGGCGAGTGCACCTGCGCGGACGCGACCTACAACCTCGACGCCGACGACCCCTCCGAGCGCTGCTGGCACGCGATCGCGGTCGACGTCGCCGACGCGGTCGGTGCGGTCGACCACCACGACATGTGGTACTCCGAGGTCCGCGAGTTCCTGTGAGCCGGGTTCGCTCGCTAACCGAGGCGGAGCGCCGGGGCAGCTACCGTTCGGCCGGGTGAGCCGCCGATACGCCTGATTTTCCGCCCGGCCAGTCGAAAACGTTTCAACGGCGGCCGGTCTGCCCTACGGTATGGCGGACTGTCCACTCGCCGACGACTGCCCCAGTTTCGACGAACGAATCGAGGGGATGGGGTGTCAACACTACGGCAACAAGGGCGGCGCGGAGTGGTGTAACCACTACGACATGCCCATCTACGAGCTGAAACAGCAGCCGGTCCAGCCCGGCGAAGAGGTCGTCGTCGAGGTCGACGACATCCACGAGAGCGGCGCGGGCGTCGGCCGCACCGACGACGGCTTCATCGTCCTCGTCGACGGCCTGCTTCCCCCGGCGCGCGCCGAGGTCCGGATCCATCGCGTGAAATCGAGCCACGCGACCGCACAGGACGTCGTCGAACGCCTCCCCGACGACCCGGAGGAGGACGACGATGACGGCCCCGAAAACGCCGCTGACGCCGGCGGCGACGAAGACGAGGACGAGGACGAGGACGACGAGGGCGGCCGGCGCCGAGACCGCCCCGACCGCGAGCGGCTCGGCAGCCGCGAGAACTTCTGGGGCAAATAGGACAGTGAGTGCGAACTTTGTTCGCACAACATCCCTGGCGAGTGAACACACTGGTTAGTTGAGCTACACTTTTACTTACCTCCCGCCCCTTTATCGAAGTGTAATGTCTGATAGCGAGGAGTCTTCAGCGGGTAGCGACGGCAATAGCAAAACAGGCACTAACACCACCGTAGGCAACCAAAACAGACCGAATAAGGTGAAATTGAAGGCGTGTGATTTAGAGGTGGAAGCCCAGTCGAACGAAATGGATGTGGACGAACTCGTGGAGGAACTTTCCCCCGAGATGGAGAGCATAATGAAACACCATCTCGCTGGAGAATACGAAGTTATCGAACAGAGAGACCTCTTCACGGCTCTGTTTGGTGAGCAGTAATGGGAGTGCTGGCGTGGGCTGTAATCATTGTTTGGTGCGGGTCGTTCGGGCTGTTTTACTGGTTACTCGGTTCGAGAGGGTGGCAACTATATTACGGGTTTATGCTGTCGCTGGTGGTGTATTTTAGCGTCTTCTCGGGGTCGTCCGTTTTGACTGGAATGGTGATGGGTTGGATGGCTCTACCTGTTGGTGTCGGAGCGGCTGGAGGTGTCTTCGGATAATGCTTCGGCGGGCATTCCTCGGAGGTGTTGGAGTTGCGTTTACAGGAGGGTTCGCTAAGTTCCTATCTGAATGGTACCAACGCCCTGAATCTGAATATGTTGAGTCGCTGTCTCTGGGTGTTCTTTCAGGTACAATCCAGATTCGATTCGTGAACGAGGAAGAGAAACGAGAGGAGGTCGTCCAGTATCTGATTTATGACGAGAAGAGTGGGGAGATAGACTCGGCTAAGATGATGGACACTCGTCTATCCCGTCAACCGATAGACGCCCCAGATAACCCTGATAACTACCGTTTTGTGTTACTCGGAGAAGGGCAGGAGGAGTTAGAAAACTTCGAACTGGACTTCGGCGTGATTTGATGCCAGAGCCTGTAATAAATCAATATCAGAGGTGGCGGTGTGGAGAGCAGAGAGTCATCTTAGGCATACGCAACGGGATTGCGATGTTCTCCCGTTGTTCGTGTAGCAGAGAGAACAGAGCGACGGACATCAAACTGGACTCTGGAAATGTCTGGTCATATGAGACCTCGTACTGCGTACACACATACACCACTCTCGCTCATTACTACGGCGAGTTTGCGAGTGCCGACCTTCCAACTGAACGAGTTTACCCTCACCAATGAACCGAAGGAAACTGATTAAAACGGCGGCAGGGGTAGGGTTCGGTATGATTTCAGCAGTTCCAGATACTTCGATTGACCTCCCAGAACGGATTGGAACCTATCGCCGCATCAGTCGTTTCTCGTCTGCTCACCCGTCAGTCATTGCTCTCTACAAATGCGAGTCGAACGGACACAGAATCACCCTATACAGGCGAGATAATGGTGCGTTTGAACTGGAAAAGAAACACTCAGGAGATGGCATACCTCGACTCTCGATTTGCCGAAATTCTGACCTCGATGTGATTCGTTCAGTCTTACGAAAATGGTGTAGGGAAGAGGATTAGAAGCCACTAACTCCCTGTAACTGCCGTTCTATCTGTTCGTCCGATTCTTCGAAGTAGTGTTCTCGAAAGGTCTCATAGTTTTCCCACCCACCCCAGTTCATCACATTGCTCTCAGGAACTCCCTGCTGGATAAGTCCAGTCGCCCACGAGCGTCGTAAATCGTGCGGGCTTACTGGTGCCCAGTTTGGTTCGCCTGTTTTCTCTTTGAGGTCGTCAGCCGCCGTATAGACCCAGTTACGGATGGTTCGGGGAGTTACATCTACCACAGCCCCGCCGTCCTGAATGTTACTTACTGTTCGAATCTGCTGGGCGAGTGATTCAGGGATGACTGTTTCCCGTTCTCCTGCTTTTGCTTCTCGAATTTCGAGGCGTGTGAAATCGCCGTCGTCGGCAGGGTGGAGGTCGTTAGCAGTAACTCTCGGAATTTCCTCACTCCGAAGACCACCCTGAAGCATTAGACGGATAGCAACCTGTTTAATCGGGTCGTCGTCGTAGTACTCCAGCAATTGCTGTTTATCGGATTCTCGGAGCCAAACCTGTACATATCCTTTGTCCGTTGTTTCAGTTCTCATTAGAATCACCTGTATCCATCCGTTTCCGTTCGTAGAAGAGTTCGAGCGTCAGGACATACCCGAGCCAGACTAACACACCGAATCCGAATAGTAACATCTCACTCATCGGACTCACCCCGAACGAATCGGCTATTTTGAGCGACAGTTACAGCAGTATAGAGTACCAGCGAGACCGCCACGAACACCGCAACTGTCTGAACTCCACCGAGGAATCCAGTCCACAGTTCGCCGAGTCCGTAGAGGGCTAAGAGCAGTCCTGTAAACTGTCCTGCTGGTCGGTAATGTTCACGGACTACTCCTTCTACTCGTTCACCGACTGAAGAAGACGAATTCTCTTCGTCCTGTACTTCTTCGAGCCGGTCTTCAACAACTTCGAGCCGATTCTCGATAAGATTCTTTTCTTCGTTCAACACCTCCTGCCGACTTCGGTCTATGTTATTTTGCGTTGACATAGTAGTTAGTTGGTTGATATGTGTGGTTAAATATCTTTTCCGCTTTTGTATAGAAAAGAGGAAATTTTCCACGCTCAGAGAACACAAACCTCTACCCTCACACCCAAAATCAACCGTCCCGTTTCCGAAAATTCATAGGAATATCGGAACTCCCGAACTCCTTTAGGGACATACATCACTAATATGATATATGGCGATAAATGTGCTATTGACTGACGATGGAGCAAAGCCTGATGTAACATACACACAGATGGAGGAGATTCGAAATAAGACCAGATACGAACAGCGGACATTTGCCGACTTCTCGGGTGGTAACGAATGAGAATCACCCAGCCCGTAACCGACGACGACCTCGGTCTCGTGGACGACCAAACCCTCGGTTACTCCGATTACAATCGAGACGAGAAGCAAAAACAAACGGATTACGAAAACGGGCGAATCGCAGAAGTTGCCCTCGGACGACTCTTAGACCGTCAGGGAATCGAATACGAATTACTGGGTGGACAGGGAGAAGCAGACCTTCGAGTCGGACAGGCTAATGTCGATGTGAAAGCCCGCAATTGCGACACAGGACGAAACTTAATCGTGAACGATGACCAGCCTGTAAATGATATAATCGACCTGTATATCCTCGGTATCGTCCATAGAAATGTGGACGGAAAGCCTGTCGCCGTGGAGTTCGTTGGCTACATTCCTAAATCGAAGTATGAGGAGAAGAAGGAGACCTGCGAGATGGCTCGAAACGGTGGCTATGAAGACTATTGTTCGAAATCAGAAGTCCAGCACTACGAACTGGATGCTATGGCTGACTTCCTGCGGTTTATGGAACAGCGACAGCAGGCTCAAACTCCAGTTACAGCGGATTGATTTATATAAGTTCTACGCCGCTTCCTTCCTTCTCCCCTTTTGCTTCTTCAGATGATTCACCGATTTCAACGGTATAGACTCGCTCTCGGGGGATGTAGGTTTTAGAATCTTCCTCGTTCACTACCCAATGAGACTTTTTGTTTTTAATGTGATTGCTCTCAATCTCTGCCACTCCGTCTGGTGTCTCGTATTTAATGACTGCCATACATCCTACGAGTTTCCCGTTTTACATAAATCTCCCGTCCTATTCTGTGATAGAGATGGATTCGGAGACAGGCTCGCTCGTATCTCCGTTGGGTGCTTCGATGACGAGCGTAACCTCATAATCGCCCGCCTGTATTTCGTTATCCTGCCTGTCCAAAAACCACATACTCTCACTAACCCAGACGACCTCACTATCCGAATCAGGTTCGACTTCCTGCTCTCGTTCTCTCTCGACGGTTATGTCGTCGCTCTCGATTGTCCATTGCTCGGTCGTAGTGAACTCATCTCCATAATACGGTGTCTTATACCATCGAGAGAGCATCAGCCACTCCTCATCATATTGTAGAGACACCTCTTCGATTACAGGGCGTTCAATGTCTTCCTCGGTCTCGGTCTGTTCGGTCTCATCCTGTTCTGTTTCCTCTGCTGGCTCGTCCTCCGAATCTTCGCTTTCCGACTCGTCGGAACCCTCACCGATAGATACCGTACACCCACTTAGAGCAACCAATGATACAGAGAGTACCGCTCTGCGATTCATACTTCAACTAACCAGACGCTCCCGTAAATCAGTTTATCAGTATATTGTCGGTCTCATCTGGAGAGGGTTAGGCGTCAGGAATTTGTTTAATCCATTGTAGTCGTAAGTATTCGTGAATATCTTCAGGCATCTCAGACAGAACTTTATCAACCATTTTAGAATCAAAGCCTTCCACCCTAATAATCAAATAACTCCCTCCATTCTGGTAATCTGCCCCATATTTCACGACTTCCGCATCATATTTTTCTATCTCTTCAATAACACCATCCCAATACTCGTCTCTTATCGGAGTGTTCTCGAATAAGATTGTTATCCGAGTATATCCATAGTCGAAGCCCAAATATCGAAGATACCACTTTAGTTTTGACTCTGGTTTATGACAACTAATGGACTCAATATTCGCATTACTGAAATAATCTCGAACTGGTTCTCCAACATAATTACTTTGAAACCAGTCTTCTCTTTCTGGAATGCCTGTTAATTGGCGGTCTATCAGTCTCCAATAGAAGTACACGATACCCGCAACCATAGACCCGATAATCAATAGAACTTCAATAACTGGCGGGAGCATATGGCACCAGTTCTGCCAACATAAGTTAAAAACTCCCGAATAGGAGGTTGAGGAGAGAGGGAGGGGGGTTGCTATGGGGGTATAATACGCCCGTGTATGTGTGCGGAAATCTCACTTCTCCAGTTCTAAAACTACTCAGAAGCCGCCAGATTGTTGTACTAACTCAATTATCGATGTCAGTTCTCCGCTCAGAATTAGCACTAATAGTGTGGTATAGATGAGTAGAAAGCCTTTGTTTGCTATTTCCGTAGTTTCCGAGAGTTCGTATTTGGTGAAATGATTCAGGTTGTCTTTGATTTCTTCCAGAGTCTCCTCCTCACAGTTCTCCAAACTGTATGAACCGTTCGAGGTCTCTTCTCCGTGTTCCCTGACCTGCTCGTTTATGTCTAAAATCCAACTCTGTGCTGACCGTGGAGTATGGTTTAGTCTCGTGTCAGTATATGGAATTAAGTCAATAGTCTCGCCTTTCTCTATCCGCTTCTCGTTTCGTTTGTATGTTCGCCACACTTCCTCACGCTTCTCTTTTGATTTTGAAGAGGAGAAGATAGCCGAAACTGATTCTCTAACGGACATACTCGGCAGTTCGGCTAATCCGCACTTAATTTCTCGGCTGAATTTATTGTTTTGGGGGATGTTTATCACGGTTCAGTTTGTAGCGAATGTATGGCGAAATACTGGTGCGAAGAATGTCAGGAATGGTTAGAAGAAGACGAGGTAACTCACACTAAAGAACAGGTGAAGTCGGGAACTCCACCAGTTGATAGATTTGAACACGACCTTTGCGGCTTTGAAGTTAGCAAAGCCGACGAAGATAACGCAGTCTAATCCATACCCAACTGTCAGCCTCAACTGTCAACTCCAACTAACCATTACATAGTAATGGTTGACAGAATCATTTGACGCTATTCTTCTTCTCGTTCATCTGGGCTGAACTCACTAACCCAATTGCGTAAAGTCTCGTGTGTGGTGTCGTGGCGGTCTGCTACGGTTCTTAAGCCATCTTCAGAGTTTAGATAATCAACCACCGCTTCAACCTTATCGCTGTCAACCTGCGGTTTGTCGGTGTCAACCTCATCTACTGAATCGCCGTTATTGTCGCCATCAACCACGATTTCGAACGGTGTAGTGTCGTGGATGCTGTAATTAAGTTGTGTGTCTCGCACATTCAGAGAGAACTTTTCGTCTCGGAGGTCTCCACCTGCGAGGGTGTCGTAAAATACCACATTACGGCGGGCTTCTTCCAGTGTCTCGCCTTCTTTCCGAGCGTAGTAACACAGTTCGTTATTCTGGAGAGCAGGGTGCATTCCGTCTGCTCTGTGGCAGATAAGAATCATCTTCACATTGTACGGTTCCTTCCCTGCGAGCCGCACAAACGACGACATCTTCTTCTGGACACCTTCAGCCTGATGGGAATAGCCTGTTCCCCATTCGTGGGCTTCGTCCCCGATAAAGTACTTCTCGACGCCCTGATGCTCCTTACACCATTCCTTTAGGTCTTCGTCGGTCTGAGTGAAGTCTATCCAGTCGTAGTTTTCAGCGAGGCTTTTGATGTGTGTAGCGACCCTAATATTCGGAAAGAAGATAGTATAGGCGAACTCGATAAAACGGCATACAGTCGCCGTTTTGCCCGATTTAGTCGCACCTGATACATTCAGTACTAACCCTGTTTCTGTAATGAGTTCTCGGAACTTCTCATAGTCCACAATGTCGGAGTCCTCAAACCCACCTTTACCTAATCCAGTTGCGTGTTTCACCAGTCCCCACTCTTCATTTTTAACGGCTTTAGAGAGGTTTTCGCCGAGGTTCCGCCGTACTATTTCCGTGTATGTTACTGTATTATAATACCAGTAAGCATACGGGTCTTCACCCTCGGAGACCAGTTGTTCCGCCTCTTCTTCAGACAAATGTCCATACGAGAAGTGGAGTTCAGAGTTCGGTTTGTAGTGCTGGCGGTATGATTCCAGCAGGCGGATGGTGTCAGGGTCGAGAAGTCCTGCCTCTCGTAACGCAGGAAGTTCTGCCGAGATTAGTTTCTCTCGAAGTTTGGCATAGTCGTAGCCTTTAAAATCGCTACTCATCCTCTTCACCTGCCTTATCTGGCGTCTTAGCAGATTCGTGAGCCGCCCGCATCTCTTCGGTTACTTCTGGGTCTAAATCAGGGAGTTCTGATTCAACTGCTTCGAGGAAGGATTCAGGTTCTTTGAGTTCCTTCTCGACCTGATTCTGAGACATTTTTCTCCAGTATTTACCTTCCAACTGTTGACCAATAGCAGGAAGCCGAATGAACAACTGCTTCCCGAACTCAATAAATGCGTTATTACGGTGCCTCTGGCGTTCTATGGCTTCCTTCTCTCCCCAGAGTTCCCAGTCGGGAATTTCCATTCTTCGGGGTGCTTTACCCGTATTCTCATCTGGGTCAAACTCGTTAACCAGATGTACAACTTTCCCGTGAATCATCTTAGTGCGGACTACACCGTCTGTAACGGTCATATTGTCCACTTTATCAGGACTCGCCGACCACGCATCTAACACCGACTCGGAAGTTCCGTCTATCTTCGCTACGATTTCCTTTTTAGGTGAATAGATTTTAGAGATAGCCTTAGCAGTCGGTAGGTACATCACCGCCATACCACCGATAAACGCCCCAATAAAGACTATCTGGACATCCGACAGTTGCGGCATCGGGAGGCGTTCAATAATACTCGCAGCGGGCAGATACAGGAACATAAGGAGACCTGCCACACGCAGGAGTTTCCACCCGATACCGTCCAGTCTCGAACCGAAGGCGTCGAAGGCTCCCTCCAGTTTCTCCTGCGTTGTTTCGTTTGTCTGTGCCGTTTCGTTCGTGTTGTTTTGTTCACTCATAGTAATCACTCAGATATTTTTGAAGACATTCGTGTATTCGCTGTTTACCGACCTGTACTGCCTGAAAACATAGATTAAGCCGCTGACGAACACGGCTAAGGCTCCAGCAAATCCAGCCGCTGGAATCATCGCCCACTCCAGCCTGTTAATCAGTTCCTGCGTGGGATTAGAAACATAGATTGTGTCTCCTGCTCCTGCTGAAATCCAAACCGTAGCAGAGCCTGTATAAGCACTATATCCTACGGGAAACTCAACCTCAACTGTCTGCTCTCGGTTTACCGTTACGCCCTGCTGGTTAACATCTCCGACACCACTATCACCAGCACTCGCAGGGTCTGTAAGTGTAACCTGTTCTGTACGGTCTGAAGCGTGGATAAGTAGGGTTACAGTCCCCTCTTCCTCGCTAAATTGGTAGTCTCGCAGAGTGAGGTTATCGTTTATCTCCGCTACCACATCGTCGGGTGTCTCTGTTGTTTCATTCTCTGAAGTGGAAGACTCGTTAGAGGATTCAGAAGATGAAGACGAGTCGGAATTTTGGGCAGAAGAAAGCCAACTGCCTACCTGATTACGAAGGTCTTCTTCGAGGTCGTCCCCATTAGCGTAAAACCACTCCTCTACGACCGCTATTTGCTCTTCTGATGCCTCAGAAGGTGAAACAGTCTCCACTATCTCCTGCGCTCCTAAATCAGTACTCTGTGCTGATGCTGAGAACATTATAAACGGTAGCGTCATCCCGAAAATAGCAACCGTCATAATGACCAAAACAATGGTATGTCGATTATCTACTATCCATTTCATATAAGTTTAGATACATCTAAACCTTAAATAAGTACTGCTAAATAAAAATAAACTCTCGTAAGAGAGTTTAGGCAATCGAAGTGATGCGTCCAACGAGGTACAGGACTACGATAATCCCACCTGCGAAGAAGACGACACCAATACCACCAACGAACCCGATAAGACCGTCAGTAATGCGGTCTGCGGTTGAATGTCCAGCCCCTGCTGGGTCAACATCGTCCCGCTGTTCAAACGCTTCCTGAATATCCTGCGTTCGCTGGAGTTCTTCAGTCAGGTTTGAAGTGTCCGTGTAAGTCCGCTGGTTACCATCCTTATACTCCAGCGTCTGGATTTCTTCGCCACTCGAAGCGGAGGTCGCTTCGGTGATAGTGAAGGTGTCAGAGTCGGAGAGCGTCATCGTGGACGCAGAGTCACCAGACTGGTAGGCGAGCATCACGCTACCGTCAAAGTCGCCTGCTGTGTACTCTGTTCCGACTTCGAGACCCTGCGGGATACCATCCTCGGCACGGTCTTCAGAAGCGTACATAACGACAGTATCCGTTACCGTGTTACCGCTTCCGTCGTCTGATTCGAGTGTAAAGAGTGCGTAGTCCTGAGTGAGAGCAGACTCATCAACTGTTACGCTGGAGCCGTCAATACTCACACCTTCAGAGTTTGCCCCCTGAACATCTGTTACTGTGTACTGACTCTCGAACTCCACGGTGTCAGTTGCTGGTGTGTCTTCCGAGTCCGAGCTGAACGAGAAGACAGGGTTCTCGTGGGACGAAGCGAAGTTGTGCGCCTCATCGTCTGCGAGGGTGTTCCCTTCGCTTCCTGTGAGAATCATCCCTTCGTACTCCTCACCATTGACTTCAACAATCTGCTGAGTGTCGAGGTCGGTGTTAAGACCGAGGAGAGACGCCTTAGCCCCTGCGTAAGAGTAGTGCGAGTCATTCTGTGCGTACTCTTCAGAGAGAGTAGCCGCCGACACATACTCGTCTGGGTTAATCGTTCCAGTATCGTGGGTCTCGTAGAGGTCGGACACTAAGGTCTCAATCTGCCCCTGAGCGCCGTTATAGTCCTCCTCGATGGAGTTCAGGCGTTCGCTGTGAGTCTGTACCCATTGGATTTGTCGGTTATCGCTACTGTATGGGTCGTTAAACTGGTATCCGCTAACCTGATTCCCACTTTCCCACACTTCGTCGGTCGAGTTGTAGGTGTAGAAGGAAGCGCCGTTAGGCTCTTCGAGGTTCTCGGAGAGGTTATCGACCTCACTCGGGTAGAAGATAACAGCACTCTCTGTGCCGCTACTATTCTCCATCCCCTCATATCCGACTACGACTTCCATCTCCTCACCATTCGGGAGGCTAACCGTGTCGTATAGAATCTGAGAGTCTGCGGTGAACTCGTGGTACGCCGTGGTGTTATTAATCGACGCCCCACGGTCGTAGTACACCTCTACGACAGTATCCACCCCATCTGCTGTCTTCGTGGACTGCCCGATGCTAAACGCTCTCTCAGCGATTTCGTTGTGTCGAGCATATTCGGCTGAACGCTCTGCCGAATAGAAGTTCCGAATTACCTCCTGACCAGCACTCCGAGCCTGCCCTGCGTCTTCACTCGCATAGTGAGCCTCGATAATCGGCTCCTCTGCCTGCTGAAGTGCCGAGTTCTGAGCGATGTCTTCCCAGTTCGAGTATTCAGTCTGCCGCTGTTCTGCGGCGTCCTGAAGGCTAATAGCGTTATTCCACGCTTCGTTTTCTAACTGAGAAGAAGAGTCATATTCAGACGGTTCGAATGCTCCGCTCACACACTCATACCCGCCATAGACTGGGATGAGGAGACCCCACCCGCTGACATTATCCACACACTGATTTACTGCCTGTTCACCTGCCGATGTGTCCTCCTGTGCGACGACGGTGCCACTTAATCCGCCAACTAAGACGGATGACACCATCAGCATCGCCATTAGGACACGGACGGCATTCGTTCGATTTGTAAGTTTTTCTCTCATAAATATCACCTGTAAGTAAGTTTTAGAGGTCGTCGAGGTCTACAACCTGAAGTTTAGACCCGACATATCCAACCGCACACACTCCGACGCCCGCAACTACTACTGTTAGAACATCTCCAGTCCCGACGATTTCACTAATGAAACTCGTCTCGAAGAACTGTGAAGTGAAGCGGTCTCCTGCTCCTACTGCTGTTACCATACCTGTGCCAGTCTCAAAGTTGTCTTTTAATGACATAGCACTTAGATAGATTATATGATACATTAAATATGTTCTGGCTGTTCAAATATAAAATTTAGACTGGTCTAATTAGTATGAAATAAGATTCACCTGTGCCTGTGTTATACTGAAGACCTCGGGAGTAGTCCTAATTTGCCCAGAATGGTAGCATATAGAGATAACTCGGGCTGGGTCTGGTATCTGTATCCTCTCGGTCTGGACGCTCCTATTTGACACCCATATAGAGCAATCTAAGATTTGGTAGGTAATTCGCAGGTGTGTTTATCGGGGTCTGATGTAGCCCGCACCCTCAGTCTGAAACGCTTCTCGTGGGAACTCTGTCTCACTCTGGCTCGGGATTCCAGCGGAGAGATTACTACCTTACAGGTAGTATATCTCGGAGCCTGTCGGAGAAGCCACTATTCAGTAGGATTTAGCAGGTGAAAATTAGTAGGCTTTTTAGCAGGTTTCACACAGGTCTCCAATCGTCTGGTTTCTCGGGAGGATGGTGCGAATCTGGACTCACAGTCATTAGACTCATCTCGTACCAAAGCGAATCAATCTGTGCCTCTGACAGCCCGATTTTACGCTTTAACTGGCGGCGTTCTTCGAGGTCTTCTGTGTTCTTCAACTTCTTCTCGTACTCTCGGATGTCCATCACTAAATCCGCTCTCTCCGACTGCTTCTCTTCCATCTTCTGTGCGTCTGTACCTCGGACGAAACCATTTCGCATTTGTTCTGGATTCAACATATCTTAATCACCTTAGAGGTTAACCGCAATCTCCCGCATCTGGTCGTCTAACTCTGCTTCCTCCTCGCTTAGTTTCTCATCCATAAATCGCCCGCTGTGAGTGTCATCAGACGCCCACGCCCGCCGATTTCGGACATCCCGAATCGACTCAAACATCTCTGTCCACTCGTCCGAATCTGTACCTCGCACAAAGCCGTTTATGACATCAATTTGTTCTGTCATATCTATTATGTTGGGGAGGGGGTGTTAAATAAGTAACGATTGTCCAAAAATAAACTATATTGTCGTCCTATTCAATGCTAAACTAGTATTCAAAACTCAACACTGTATGGCGATTTCAACCTGAAAAAGAAAAAATCCGAACCCCTGTGTGTGTGGACTGCGTGCCCCTGTGTTTTAGATTTCGTCAACAGAAACTGTCCGAGTGTCCATATATCCGAGTGCCATCGCAACCGTCTGAATACGGTACACGAGATGGAGGTCTCCATCCTCAATCGCATCTTCCTCAGCGAAACTTAATTGAGACTGTTGGATGTCATCAAACTTATCTGCCTGCTCTGGCAGGGCGTAGCCCTCACCACCTTTTAGACTGAGAGGCAGATAGTCGTCCATACTGCTGTACTTATTTAGCCAGGTCTGAATCGGGCTATCGAGGTCTCGGGAGACTGCCCATTCAGAGTTACCATTAATCGGCTTCCACAGGTCAGCCTCGAACTCGTTACGAAGTGCCTGCTCTATCTCGTCCGAAATATCAGGGTTCACATCAACCATCTCAGCGAGTACAGCATCCCGCTTATTCCGAGCGGCATTAATTGAGTACCCGAGTTCTGTCTCCACCAGCGTCTGGATTTCCTTCTTAGAGTAAGTCTGCTGTCCCTCGTTTCGCAGGACACCGAGGATAGCATCACGCACGAGCGTTCCAGACTCTCCCTTCAACTGAGTGAGGTCATACTCTTCACGATTGACCTCTCCGCTCTCAATCGCATTGAGTAGGTCGTCGTCCACCCCAGTCGAGTGAGTCGTCCCCCCTGTGTGTGTGGACTTCGTGCCCCCCTCTACTATCTCGTCGTATAGAGCAGAGACCATATCCTTCATTTCTGAGTCATCAGTTCCAGCCCACTCTTCTGCCATCTCGTCCAATGCGTGACCCATCTTCTTCTCCGAGCCGTACCGTGTTTTTGCTTCTTCTCGAATCATCTCCTTCGTCTCAGGAGACACATTCAGGTTCATCTGTACTCTCTTCGATTCTGTTCTCGTTTCGTCTTCAACAGAGTTCTTTTCTGTCATACTTCTAACATTGATGTAGGGGGTTAAATAACTTACTACTACTTTACTAGTTTTCACCCTAATAAGATAATAACTAACAATAATAAGAAACAACTACAACACCGAAAAACAGTAGAATCCTGTAAATACAACAGCAACAGAGTACTGAAGAGGAAAACCGTAAGTGGTTAAATCGGTGTTGTTAAGGTATGCTATCCCTGTTTTCTCTCAAACTGTAATATCTCCCTGAATAGTCATCTCTCACTCGCTCAGTCAGATAGGGGGGCACGCAGTCCACACACACAGGGGTGTTGCTCTCCCCTAACACTTAAAAGGGTTTACTGTATTAGTGTTATATATGTCAGTACTACAACTACCAAAGGATGCGTGGGTGTGCCCTATGTGTAATCGGGTTAACCGTGAGAACAACGCATACTGTACAGCGTGCGGGACTGAACAGCCTACAACTTCCTGAGTATCTCGGATTCTCTGTCGTATGTCTTCGGTCTCGCCTGTTCATTCTGGATTTTTCTCGTTTCTTCTTTCAACCCGACATAGTGTGATGTAACTTCAACTGAGTGATGTCCCATAAGTTTTCTCAGTATTTCGAGATTCATCCCTGCGGCGGCTCGATGGGTCGCATATGCGTGTCGGAAATGATGAGCGGTAGGGTAATGTAAATCTCTTCCAGCGGCGTCCTCTCCGTACACCTCGCCGACTCCTGAACGGTCTGATACACGGCGTACTATGGTGTTGATATAGTTCGGTTGTACCTGTTCAGAGTTCTGTGTAACAATCAAATATGGGCTGTTCTGAGCCGTTTTAAACGCATCTCGTCCTCCATAATCTAACCACTCTCGTAACACAGGTTTGATTTCAGAAGAATATGGAATTGAGCGGGTACCATCCGACTTTTTGTTTCTGATTCTGATAACATCCTCATCCCTATCTATCCGTTGAAGGGTAAGTTCAGATAGTTCAGCCGTCCGAACTCCAGTTTCCCAGAGCATCCGTATAATCAACTCTTCTCGTGTAGTCTCACAGGCTTCCACTATGGCGATATATTGTGGAACTTCTACCCAGAGTGTTTCTTTTCCTTTAAATTTCTCTGATAAACTCTCGGTGTTGTATTTGTGGTCTCGCAGTACCTCTGCTAAATCTTCTTTGTCTGATTTGTTGAAGAAGTGGGCGAGGTTATCCGAGTGTTGTTTTATTGTGGTATCGTTGAGGTTACGCTCTTCTCGTAGGTATTCAACTAAATCGTACATATCCACGCTTTGGAGGTCTCTCCAGCCGTCTGCGTGGTCGTACCATTCTGTGAATTCGCCGAGAATGTGGAACGCCTGTCGGTAGTTGGCTTCGGTGTTAGCGTTTCCTTCGTTTTTACTTTTAACTTCCTTTACGAATTCTCGGAGGTCAGGGTCTCGAAGCCGCTTTTTCTCACTCATTTAGTTCCTCTTTTATTTCTACCGTCTGTCGTCGGTTCGCTTCGGCGATAGCCTCAAAAGACAACTCTCGCATTTCTCCTGCTGGAACCTGCTCTTCCTCAACTCGCTCTCCTATCTCTTTGACATCCTCTATAATATTCATCACTTTTCCGAACTCACTCCGCATCGTGCTGATTATCTCCTTCTGCTCTTTGGTCAGTTCACCGTCGTCTTTCTCGTTCTCTCTGGCGATAAACTCAGTTACCGAACGACGCACGAGTTCGGCTTTTGTATTCACCTTAGGGTTTTCTTCCACGAAGGATTCCCAGTTCTCGTTTGTTCCGAGGTCGAGTCTGATGGTAAACCGTAGTTCATTATTCTCATCTTCTCCGTCTTCGTCGTCTGGCATATGGTACTGTATTGTGGTACTATTCTAATAAGTCTGTGCGTACAAAGTTCGCACTGAGTAGCGTATTACTGGGGCAAGTAGGTGCGTCTCGGGGGCGGCCCCACCCCACGGACAGTCCGGACGCCGCCGATATCCGCCGATTCGCATCTCGTTTCGCATCTCGTTTCGCATCTCGTTTCGCATCTCGTTTCGGCCTCACCGTTCCATCCAGCCTCGCCGAAACCGCCGTTTTTTGAGCGCGCGTCCCCTGACGACGCGTATGGTCGCAGACGACGGGGCCTCCGATCCCGGTCCGGACCCCGATCCTGACGACATCGACGCCGAGGCGCTGTTGGAGCGCGCGGGGTTCGACGCCGACGAGAGCGTCCTCACCCGCCGACAGGCCGAGGTGCTGGCCCTCCGCGAGCGGGGGCTCCGCCAGTCCGACATCGCGGACCGGCTGGGCACGTCGCGCGCCAACGTCTCCAGCGTCGAGGCCAGCGCCCGCGACAACGTGGCGAGCGCCCGCGAGACAGTGGCGTTCGCGGAGGCGCTCGCCGCCCCGGTCCGCGTCGAGATCGAGGCGGGGACCGACCTCTACGACGCGCCGAAGCGCGTGTACGACGCCTGCGACGAGGCGGGCGTGAAGGTGAACCAGACCGCGCCCGACCTGATGAAGACGATCGGCGAGGGGGCGGGCGACGCGGTCCACGGGCGCGAGGTGCGCGACCGGCTGTTCGTCACCGTCGACGCCACGGGGACGATCCGGGTGCGGCGGCCCTAGAGCGACGACGAAAACCGTTCTTCCGCGTCAGGTCACTCCTCCAGCCGCTCTGCCACCCCCACGAGCGTCGCGCCCGCGGTCACGGTCGCCTCGCGGGCGATCGAGTAGACGATCCCGTCGCGGTCGGCCGCGGCGGTCTGGAGGGACTCGAAGGTCGTCGGGTCGTGAACGACGCCGAGCGGGTCGCCCGCCGCGACCTCGTCGCCGACCGACAGACCGCGCTCCGGGGTGAACAGCCCCGACTCGGCGGCCTCGACGCGCCCGAGGTGGTTCCGCGCGACCGTGCCGTCCCACGGCGCCGGCTTTCCGGGGAGAAGTCCCTCGTGGCGGAGCACGCCGAGCATCCCGTCGACGCCGGCGGCAACCGCCTCGGGGACGACCTCGCGGCTGTGCGCGAGTTCGGGGGTGACGGTCGGGATCCCCTCTCGGGTGGCGGCGACGCGGAGCTTGCCGGCGAAGCCGCGCTCGACCCACTCCGTGTTCGCCTCGTCATCAGAACTCGTCGAGTTCTGATCGGCTCGCAAATCTTCGGAGTTGCGATCGTCGCCCGCGGCCTCCGCGAGCAGGAGGTCGGTGCCGAACGCCTCCGCGAGCCCCCGGCAGGCCGCGTCGCCGCGCATGTACACCGCGTGGGTGAGCATCGCGGGCGAGCCGGTGTGGAGGTCGACGACCGCGTCCGCCGCGCTCGCGAACCGCCACAGCCGGGCCGCCATCCGCTCGTGGAGGGTCCCGTCGGCGTCGCCGGGCCAGCAGCGGTTCATGTTCGAGTGGATCGCGTCGAGCGACTCCGGGGTGGTGTACGAGACGCGGTCGAAGGTGAGTGGGTCAGCGACCGGGACGGTGACGAGGGTTCCGGCGAGTTCCGCGTCGACCGCGTCCTCGCTCGCTCCCGTCAGCCGCTCGTGGAGCCGCCGGAGGGCCGCCGTCCCGTTCACCTCCCGGCCGTGTTGGGCCGCCTGCGCGTAGACGACCGGGCCGCCGCCGGCGGGAACGTCGAGTTCGGGACCGTCCGGGCCGTCGACGAGGTCCCCCTCGCCGTAGACGTGAACGGTCGTGCGGATCGGGACCCCCGAGGGAAGCCGCGCGAGGACGAGGTCGCGAGCGTCGTGCATACCGAAGCGTCGGTGCTGAGAGGCTTATAAATCGGGGCGCGGAGGTCGCCGGCGCCGCGTCGCGGCCGCCGACCGGCGCCGCGCACGCGACCACCAGATCCGGCGGGGCGACCACGGACGCTAAGTCGGTGGGACGCCGACGCCGATCCGAGATGCGGGTCACCCTCCTCGGCACCGGCGACACCACCGGGACGCCGACGGTCGGCTGCGACTGCGACACCTGCGCCGCGGCGCGCGAGCGCGGGGTGTCGCGCTCGCGGTTCTCCGTCCACGTCGCCAACGAGCGCACGGGCGAGTCGCTTCTCGTCGACTTCAGCCCCGACTTCCGGAGCCAGTTCCTCGATCACGACGTGTCGCTGCCCGACGCCGGGCTCGTGACGCACATCCACTTCGACCACCTCGACGGGCTCGGCAACGTCTACCGACTGGTCGACGGGCTCCCCGTCCACGCGCCGTCGGAGACCGACCCCGCGACCGACGAGAGCGTCGCGGAGACGATCCGCGCGAAGTACGACTACCTCGAAGACCGGATCGGCGTCCACTCCCGCGAGCCGTTCGAGCCCTTCGAGACGTGCGGGTTCGAGGTCCGGTTCGTCCCCGTCGACCACCCGCCGCTCCTGTGTTACGGCGTCGTGATCGAAGACCCCGCGACGGGCGGGACGCTCGCGCTCACGGGCGACACGAGCTACGACGTGCCGGAGCGGTCTCGGGAGGCGCTGTCCGACGCCGACCTCCTGCTCGCCGACGCCATCGTCCCCGCGTCGCTCTGCGAGCACCACCCGATCGGCGGACGCCACGAGGGACCCGACAGCGTCCCCCGCACGTTCGGCACGAAGCACATGACCCGGGAGGGCGCGCTCGCGCTCGCCGACGAGCTGGACGCCGACCGAACCCGCCTCGTCCACCTCGCGCACTACTACCCGCCAGACGAGGCGTTCGAAGAGCCGCTGGCGGTGGACGGGGAAGTGTACGAGCTGTAGCCGACGAGCGGCGGCGCGGGGCGTTCGAACTGTGCCCTTTTGTCTCGGTAGCACGTAACAGGGTCGAGATGGGTACGCGATCCGGGATCGCCGGGAGGCTCCGCGACGCGCTCGACCGCGTCGAGCCGCCGCCGCGCGCGGTCGACTGGTCGCTGTTCGCGTTCGTCGTCGCCGAGGCCGTCACCGGTCTCGTCTCGTTCACGGTGGGCGTCCCCGAGGGGTGGCCGCTGTTCTGGCTCCACCGCGCGCTCGGGATCGGAATTATCGCCCTGCTCGCGTGGAAGCTCGCGCGGGTCCGACGCCGGCTCGCGGATCCCGATCTGTGGCGGCGGTCGACCGCGCTGTCGGTCCTGACGCTGGTCGCCGCCCTCGGCGCGCTCTCGACCGGGATCGCGTGGGTCTTCGGGCTCGACATGCGGCTCTCCTACTGGACGCTCCTCTCGGTCCACGTCGGCTTCGGCCTCGCCTTGGTTCCGCTCGTGGCCGCGCACGCGACGACCCGGTTCCGGCTCCCGCGCCGCGTCGACTTCGAGCGCCGCCGGACGGCGGTGCGCTACGCCGTCCTGCTGGCCGCGGGCGCGGCGACGTACCGGCTCCAGCAGGGGGTCAACGACGCCCTCGACACCGCCGGGGCGGACCGGCGGTTCACCGGGTCGCAGCCCCGCGAAGGTGACGGAAACGGGGCGTTCCCGATCACCTCGTGGGTCGCCGACGACCCCGATCCGATCGACCGGGAGTCCTACCGGTTGGCGGTCGACGGGCTCGTGAGCGATCCGGTCGAGCTGACGGCCGACGAGCTGGCGGCGGGCCACGAGACGGAGGCCCTGCTCGACTGTACCAGCGGCTGGTACACGGTCCAGGAGTGGGGCGGGATCCGGGTCGGCGACCTGCTGGACGCGGCGGGCGAACTCGACGACGACGACGCGTACGTGCGATTCGTCTCGGTGACGGGGTACCGCTGGAGCCTCCCGATCGACGAGGCCAGAGACGCCCTGCTCGCGACCCGCGTCGGCGGCGAGCGACTGAGCCACGGCCACGGCGCGCCCGCCCGGTTGGTCGCGCCCGACCGCCGCGGGTTCCAGTGGGTGAAGTGGGTGACGCGCGTGGAGGTCAGGTCGGAGTACGATCTCGGCCAGTGGGTCGTGACGCTGGTGAGCGGGTTCGAGTAGCCGGCTCGCCGGCAGTCCGGGTGGAGGGGCCGACTACTCGTACTCGCTCCCGACGACTTCGCGGATGCGCTCCGCGGTCACCTGCCCGACGCCGGTGACTTCGAGCAGATCGTCCTCGTTCGCGGTCATCACGGCCTCGACGGTGCCGAAGTGCTCCAAGAGCGACCGCGCGGTGACCGGCCCGATGTCGGCGATGGAGGAGACGACGTACTCCTGCTGTTCCGCGCGGGTCTTCGTCGTCTTCTCGCCGTGGACGCTCACCTCGCGGTCGCGCGTCTCCTGCTCCCGTTTCGCGATCGTCGCGAGCAGTTCGGTGGTGTCTCCCTCGTCTTCGGTGCGAAGGACGCTCACGTCGAAGTCGACCGCGAGCGACGCGAGCGCGCCGCGGATCGCGTTGGGTTCGATGTCGCGCTGGCCGTAGAGGTTCGTCCCCTCGACGACCATCACGGGGCGGGCGTACGCCCGCGAGAGCTCACCGACCTGCTCGAACATCGACCGGTCGGCGTCGAGCATCGAGTCGACGAAGTCGGCCGCGGACTTGCGCTCGACGGCGACGCGGTCGGAGAGCACGTAGTCGCCGACCGCGAGCGTCTCCAACCGGGTGACGAGCCCGTCGCGCGTCGAGAGGTCCTTCGCGATCGAGGAGTCGAGCTCGCGCTGATCGACGACCACCTCGACGCCCTCGTCGACGCCGGCGGTCGCGACGACGCCGTCGTCATCGGATTCCGTCTCCCCGTCGGTCGCCACGTCTTCGTCGGAGGCCTCCTCTCCGTCTCGCGCCTCTTCGGCGAAGTCGGTGAGTCCGGCGTCGGCGTCCCCATCATTGCCCTCCCCGTCGTTGTCGGCGGTTTCGCCCCCGCTATCGTCGGTGACCCCGTCGGCGTCGTCCTCGGTGGACCCGCCGGAGAACGCGTCGAGCCCCGCCTGCCCGTCGTCGCCGACGGTCTCTTCGATGTCGTCGGTGGCCTCCTTCAGCTCGGCGAGCTGGCTGGCCATCTTCTTCTCGCGGCGGCGCGAGATCCAGAAGAACGCCTCGTCGCGGGTGTCCTCGGCCATCAGGACGACCACTTTCCCTTCCGCCTGCCGGCCGGTCCGTCCCTTGCGCTGGATCGAGCGGATCGCGGTCGGAACGGGCTCGTAGAAGCAGACCAGATCGACTTCGGGGACGTCGAGCCCCTCCTCCGCGACGCTCGTGGAGACGAGCACCTCGAACTCGCCCGCCTTGAACTCGTCGAGCGTCTCCTGCTGCTGTGTCTGGCTCATGCCGTCGGAGCCCTCCTTGTCGCCCTGGCCGACGAACTTGCGGACGTCGAAGCTGGCAGAGAGGAACTCCACGAGCGCCTCGGCGGTATCGCGGGACTCGGTGAACAGGATGGCGCGCTCGCCCTCGTTGATGCCGAGGGTTTCGGCCAAGAGGATCCGGGCCTTCGAGAACTTCGGGTGGAGCCCGTCGAACGATTCCGCCTTCCGCATCGCTTCTCTCACCTTGGGGTCCGCGACCATGCGCTGGCTCGCCTTCGAGGCGCCCGACGAGCGGGCGGCCTCGCGCTGGCGCTCGAAGTAGCGCCGGACCGACTCGACGGACTGCGTCTCGACCAGTTCGGTCGCGCGCCGGAGCTTCATCACCTCCGCGTGGGTGCTCATTCCCTTGTACCCCTCCGACTGGTCGTTGTCCATCATCTGCTTCAGCTGCCCCCGCATCTTGTTGAGGTCCTTCTGCGAGAGGTCCGGGTTCGTCGTGTTCGTCACGCCGAGCGACTTCAGCTTCTCTAACCGGTCGGTGATCACCTCGTTGAGGGCGTCGCGAATGTCGAGGACCTCGTCCGGGAGCGTCACCTGCTCCCACTGGACGTCGGTGTCGTGCGTGTACTCGTCGACGTCGGCGTCGTCCTCGGTCATCACCTCGACGTTCACGAGCCCGAGGTTCTCACAGACCGTCTCGATCTCCTCGGTGTCGCCGCCGGGCGAGGCCGACATCCCGGTGACGAGGGGGTCGGCCGCGTCGGCGTGGTAGCGCTCCGCGATGTAGACGTACGCGTAGTCGCCGGTCGCGCGGTGGCACTCGTCGAAGGTGCAGTGGGTCACGTCGCGCAGCGAGATCCGATTGCCGACGAGGTCGTTCTCGACCACCTGTGGAGTCGCGATCACGATCCGGGCGTCCTCCCACAGCGCGGCGCGGTCGTCCGGCTTCACGTCGCCGGTGAACACGACGATCTCGTCGTCCGGAATCTCCAGCGCCTCGCGGTAGAAGTCGGCGTGCTGCTGGACGAGGGGTTTGGTGGGGGCTAAAAAGAGCGCCTTCCCGCCCGCCTCGTGGAGGCGCTCGGCGGTGACGAGCAGGCTGACCGTCGTCTTGCCGAGGCCGGT
>ENA-ORDC01000933-ORDC01000933.1-marine-metagenome-genome-assembly--contig:-NODE-933-length-24321-cov-3.974550_pt1 | contig 24321 bp, 25 predicted proteins | sample MGYA00237783_ERZ508515 | MGnify/ENA primary metagenome ERZ508515 (study PRJEB26186, sample SAMN06268792) | marine metagenome | isolation source: Eden Landing Ponds, San Francisco, CA, USA | place... | reverse complement strand
GCTGTCGGCGGTCGCTGTTCGGGACCCTCCTGCGGGGGCGTTCATGCTGTTCGCGGTCGCTGTCGCGTTCGTTCCAGCGGGAACACTCACACCGCTGGGGACGCCCAGACACACTGCTAGCGCAAAAATCACCGCAAACGTGAAACCGCCAGCGGCGGAACCCGTACGTATGAGCGCAGAGCAGGGCCAGCGACAGATCCGCTGTCTCGTCGCCAAGGTCGGGCTGGACGGTCACGACCGCGGCGCGCACGTCATCGCGCGGGCGCTCCGGGACGCGGGCTTCGAGGTCATCTACTCCGGGCTCCACCGCTCGCCCGACGAGGTCGTCCAGGCCGCCGTCCAGGAGGACGTCGACGTGCTGGGCATCTCCATCCTCTCGGGCGCGCACAACACGCTCATCCCGAAGATTCTCGACGGAATGGCCGAGTACGACGCCCTCAACGACACGCTGGTCGTCGTCGGTGGGATCATCCCCGACGACGACAAAGACGACCTCCGCGAAGCGGGCGTCGCCGAGATCTTCGGCCCCGGCGCGTCGATGGACGAGATGATCGCCTACATCCGCGACAACGCCCCCGAGCGACGATGAGCGAGGAGGACGCGACGGGCACGGACGCCGAACGCGTCACCGACGACGCGAACGCCAGCGGCGACGACAACGACGCGGACGCTGACGACACACCGAACGCGGTCACCGACGAACTCATCGCCGACCTGCTCGACGGGAAACACCGGGCGCTCGCCCGGACGATCACGAAAATCGAGAACCGCGCGCCGGGCTATCGAAATCTCGTCTCGCAACTCCACGCTCACACCGGCAACGCCGACGTGATCGGGATCACCGGGAGCCCGGGCGCCGGCAAGTCGACGCTCGTAGACAAACTCGCCGCCACGTACCGCGAGCAGGGGCTGACCGTCGGCGTCATCGCCATCGACCCCGCCTCGCCCTACACCGGCGGCGCGGTGCTGGGCGACCGCATCCGGATGGCGTCGAACGTCGGCGACATGGACGTGTTCTTCCGGTCCATGTCCGCTCGCGGTACCCTCGGGGGCCTCTCGACGGCGACGACGGACGCCGTCAAAGCGCTGGACGCCTTCGGCAAGGACAAAGTCATCATCGAGACGGTCGGCGCGGGACAGAACGAGATCGACATCGTCCGCACCGCAGACACCGTGGCCGTGCTCGTCCCGCCCGGCAGCGGCGACGACGTGCAGATGCTCAAGGCCGGCATCCTCGAGATCGCCGATCTGTTCATCGTCAACAAGGCCGACCTGGAGGGTGCCGACCGCACCGTCAGCGACCTCCGCGAGATGCTCCACATGCGCGGCGGCGAGTCGACGAAAGACGGGGGCCACCACGGCGGCGCCGCAGGCGACCCGGCTGACGAAACGAGTGGAGACGGCGACGACAGCGAGGGGTGGGAGCCCCGCATCCTCGAGACGGTCGCGGACCGCGGCGAGGGCGTCGCGGCGCTCATCGACGCGCTCGACGACCACCGCGCGTACCTCGAGGACTCGGGCGCACTCGACGAGAAGGCCCGCACGCGCTACGCCGAGGAGATCCGCACGCTGCTCCGCGAGGACACCCGCGAGCTACTCGCCGAGGAGATCGACGCGCGCGGCGGCCTCGACGCGGACGTCGATGCCGTCCTCGCGCGCGAGACCGATCCGTACGCCGTCGCCGACGAGATCATCGCACCGCTGGAAGCGTGCGTGCGCGAGCGTCGGCCCGATCGGGAATGACACTGCCCTCGGTCACCGGGTCGCTGTCGTTTCCAAAAGTCAGAAATACGTCACCTATAAGCGGCGCAAGCCCCTTCTCCCGGGTATGAAACTCCGGAACGTCGTCGGCGGAGCAGTCGGCGCTGTCGGTGCGACGGCCCTCGCGAATCGCGCCCTCGCGTCGCGGGCGAGCGAGCTGGAAGCGCCGCTCGACGGCACCCAGCGCACCTACCGCTGGCGCGGGTTCGACGTGGCCTACACGGAGGCCGGCGACCCCGACGACCCGGACCTGGTGCTCTTCCACGGCGTCAACGCCGCGGCCTCCAGCCACGAGTGGCGCCGCGTCTTCGACGCGCTCGCCGAGGAGTACCACGTCGTCGCGCCCGACTTGCCGGGCTTCGGCCGCTCGGACCGCCCGCCGCTGACTTACTCGGCGTCGCTGTACCAGACGTTCGTCCGCGACTTTCTCGCCGACGAGAGCGACGAGGCCGTCATCGTCGCCTCGTCGCTCGTCGGCGCGTACGTCGCCGCGGTGGCCGACGAGACCGACGCCAGCCGGCTCGTCCTCGTCTGCCCCACTGCAAGCTCGATCCCCGGCCGCCGGGTGTGGGTCCGCTCGCTGCTTCGCGCGCCCGTCGTCGGCCAGGGGATCTTCAACCTGATCGTCAGCGAGCGGGGCATCCGCTACTTCCACGACGACCACGGCTACCACGACATGGCGAATCTGGACGACGAGACGGTGGCCTACGAGTGGGGGACCGCCCACCAGCCCGGCGCGCGCTACGCGACCGCGTCCTTCCTCAGCGGCCACCTCGATCCCGACATCGACCTCGCGGCCGCGCTCGGCGACCTCGATATCCCGGTGACGCTCGTCTGGGGCCAGGAGGCCGACCTGCCCGGCCTGGAGACCGGGCGGGAACTCGCCGAGGCCGCCGACGTGGAACTGGTGTCGATCGGCGAGTCCGCGCTCTTGCCCCACGTCGAACACCCCGAGGAGTTCCTCGCGGTCGTGACCGGCGAGTGAACGTCGGCGGGCCCACCTGTTCTCCTCCGAGACGCCCAACCCCCCGGTCGCGTCGAACGTTTGCACGATCACCAACTGTAATAGCGACGAAGAATCTGTACTGTGTCAATGAGCGACGCGAGCGGGTACGAGTGGGTGGTCGTGCTGGTCGTGGTCGGGCTGGCCGTCCTCTACGCGGGGGCGGTCGTCGGTGCGCCGGGCGCGAGCAACACGGGAACGCCGACAGCGGAGGACGGCAGCGCGGCCCCCGTTACTGGCGTGTCCGCACCGGGTGGCGGTGGGTCGGGCGTAAGCGATGGGGCGACCGCCGACGCCGGGGCGGACGCCGACGACTGGTCGGTCGTCCGGGCGCAGTCGGGCGCGGCAGTCGCGACGACCGACTTCGGCGGTACGGCGACCGACTTCGGCGGCACCGCGACCAGCGCCGATGGCACTCCGACGGGGTCGGTCCGCATCAACATGACGCGGATCGGGCCGCTGAACGTGACCGTCGGCGAGGTCGTCCGAACCGACGTCGAGGTGATAAACGACGGGAGCGAGCCGGGCAGTCAGACGGTGGCCCACCACGTCGACGGCGAGGTCGTCGCCGAGCGGGTCGTCGAGCTGGCGCCCGGCGAGAGCGAGACGCTGGTGTTCGAGACGACGTTCGAGACGACGGGGACGCACTCAGTGGGAGTCAACGACTTCGCCCGAACCGATATCTCGGTGGCCGCCGAACCGACGGCGACGCCGACACCGTCGAACCGGGCGCCCGACGCCGACGCCGGCCCGGACGTGACCGTCACGGAAGGCGAGACGACCACGCTCGACGGCACCGGGTCGAGCGACCCCGACGGCGACGGCCTCGCCTACGAGTGGTCGCAGGTCTACACGGAGTCTGACCCCGCGATGGAGGTCCGCGACGCCGACAGCGCGAGGCCGACCGTCGTCGCGCCGGCGGTCGAGTCAGAGGTCGTGGTCGAGGTTCGCCTGACCGTCACCGACGGGAACGGTGCGAGCGATGCGAGCATCGTCGACGTGACCGTCCTCCCCGCGGCGACGCCCACGCCAACACCGACGTCCACGCCAACACCGACGCTCACGCCCACGCCGACCCCGACTCCCACAGCCACGCCCACGCCGACCCCGACGGCCACAGCCACCCCCACGCCGACCCCGACGCCCACAGCCACCCCCACGCCGACCCCGACGCCAACCGCGACGCCCACGCTGACTGCAACGCCCACGCCGACCCCAACACCCACGCTGACTGCAACGCCCACGCCGACCCCGACACCAACCGCGACTCCGACGGCAACGCCCACACCGACTGTGACGCCGACGGCGACTCCGACGGCAACGCCCACGCCGACGCCGGTGCGGACGAGCGCGACGGTGTCGGCCGAGGCCAACGAGACACAGACCGTCGACGTGAACGGGTCGGCGGGGAACGTCACCCTCGACTCGGTCGGCTTCGTCTCGAACGAGTCGGCGACGAGCACGGTCAACGTCACCGCGAGCGCGAACCCGCTGCCGGACGCCCCTACCTTCGACATCTCCGAGCGGACTCGCGGACTGGGCTATTTCAGCATCGACCACTCGACGGCGAACGAGGACCTGCAGAACGTCTCGCTGACCTTCCGAATCGACCGCGAGACCATCGAGCGAGAAGCCGACTCGCCCGACGAGATCGCCATGTACCGCTACACCGACGGCGAGTGGGTCGCCCAGCCGACCCGCCTCGTCGGTGGGACCGACGAATACCTCAGGTATCGGACGTTCGCCGACGGCTACTCCGAATGGGTGGCCGGCACCAACCGCCCGGAGATGCGCATCTCCGACGCGAGCGTGAGCGTCGAGGCGCGGACCGCCGCCGGGGGCGACCGCGCCCGCATCGATGCGCGCATCGCCAACGACGGCGAGGCCGACGGCGTCTACGTCACCCGACTGTTGCTCGACGACGAGGTCGTCGACGAGCGGCGGGTGACCGTCCCCGACGGCACCACGGTCCAGGTCACCTTCGACCGCTCGTTCGAGCGAAGCGGCCGGTTCCGCGTCACCGTCAACAACGTCACCGCCGGCGTCGTCGACATCAGCGAGGCGGGCAACATCACCGTCTACGACTCGGGAGCGGACGTGCCGCCGCTGACGACCGAGGGGTCGAGCGGCGGCGGACCGCTGACCCCCGCGGTCGCGCTCGCGCTCCTCCTCGCCCTCGCCGCGGGCCTCGCACTCCGTCTCCGGTCGGGACCGGAGTGAGCGAGCCGCTCGGCCTGATCGGCTCGAACGGGCCGACCAGGGCGATCAGGTCGCCTCGTCGACGACCGCCGCCGACTGCAGTTCGAGCGTGACCGTCGTCCCGCCGTCGTCGGGCACGTCGAACGAGAGTGTCCCGCCGGACTTCTCGACGACCCACGTCGCGAGGAAGAGCCCGAGCCCGCTCCCGTGCTCGAGGTCCGTCTCCTCGCCGGCCGCGACGACGCGGCGCTCGTACTCGGGAATGCCCGGCCCGTCGTCCTCGATCGAGAGCGCGACTCCGTCGACGTCCGTCTCGGCCGTGACGCGGAGGAGCGGGTCGTCGCCGTCGTGGTGTTCGAGCGCGTTCTCGCAGAGGCTCTCGACGGCGTAGTACAGCGACCCGATCCCGGCGACGGGGAGCCGGTCGGGCAGGTCCGCCTCGACGCGCGCGTCGGGGTACTCCTCGCGCAGGTCCTCGAGCACTCCCTCGACGATCCCGACGAGGTCGTGTTCGACGAGCCCCGCTTCGGCGGACTCCATCGCCTCCTCGACCTTGCGCGCTTTCTTCCCGTGAGCGACGAGGCCGTTGCCCTTCTCGAGGATGGTGTCGACGGCCTCTGCTTCCCGCTCGCCGTCGAGGTCGGGCAGCAGTTCGGCGTACGAGAGGATCACCGTCATGTCGTTTTGCAGGTTGTGTCGGAGGACGCGGTTGAGGACGCCGAGGCGCTGCTCGCGTTCGCGGATGGCCCGCTCGCGCTCGCGGAGCCCCGCGGTCATCTCGTTGAAGCCGTCGCTGATCTGTTCCCACTCCTCCGCCGACCGGAGCGAGAGGCCGTGCTCGAAGTCGCCCGACTGGAGCGCCTCGAACCCGTCGAGCAGTTTCCGCGTCTGGGTGAGGTTCGTCGAGTACTCCCAGTACCCCATCCCGAGTACCGCGCCGACGACCAGCAGGAGGCTGCCGAACTGGATCCCCTGCAGGAGCCGGATCCGGTCGTTGAGCGCCGAGCGGTCGCGCACGACCGTCAGCGTCCAGGCGTCGCCGGACTTCGCGCCGGCGGTGATCGCCGCGGTCCGGCTGATGGTCTCGTCGAACGAGCCGGCGACCTCGCGGAGGACCACCTCGTCGCCGGTGACGTTCTGCCCGACGACCCGGACCGCCTGGGTCTCGCGCTCCTGGGGCGCGATCGAGGCGAACAGCGCCCCGTTCTGGTTGATCTGCGTCTCCCGCCCGCCGGGTGCGGCGTCGACGAAAAACGCCGCGACGAAGACGCCGCCGCGCAGGTCCGCGGTCTCCCCGGACGGGTCGATCGGGACGCTGAACAGGACGAACCGCCGGTCGGTCTCGCCCGCCGCCGACGGGCGGACGAGTTCGACGAAGCGGCTCCCCGAGCTCGCCTCCGTGAAATAGGGCTGGTCGCTCACGTCGAGTCCGATGCGCTCCCGGCGTTGCTCGCTCGTCAGCACGTCCCCCGACAGCGCGACGATGGTACCGTTGGCGGCGACGACCTGCGCCTGAACGAACTCGGTCAGATTGAGGAACTGCCGGAGCTTCGCGCTCGTCTCGTCCTCGACTCCGAACTCCTCGGCCGCGTAGTTGAACATGACCGCCTTGCGGTCGAGGATCTCGGTTTCGACCTGGTCGGCAGTCAGGTTCGCCGTGTCCGCGACGTCGGCCCGCTCCTGTGCGACGGCGTCCCGCTTGAACAGCTCGACGCTCCCCAGGACGACCCCGCTCAGGACGAGCGTGACGACGACGAGCACGACGGCGAACTTCGTCCTGAGCTTCATCGCCCCCGTGTTTCGAACCGACCGACAAAAGCGTCCCGGCGCGGACGGTCGCTTTCCGCGCCCCCACGCGAGCGGCATCGAGTGCGTTCGACCCGGGTCGAACCTATTTGACCGCATCGCACCAAGCCAGAGTATGGCATCACCGGGTTCCGACGAGTCCCCCGCGATCGCCGTCGACGGCCTCGAGTTGACCTACAGCGACGGCACTCGCGCGGTCGACGGGGTCGACATGACGGTCCCGCGCGGGGAGTTTTTCGGCTTCCTCGGCCCGAACGGCGCCGGGAAGACGACGACGATCAAGGTGCTCGCGACGCTGCTCTCGCCGACCGCCGGGTCGGTGACGGTCAACGGGTTTGACGTCCGGAGCGACCCGCGCAAGGTCCGCGAGTCCATCGGCTACATGGCCCAGGAGACCAGCATCGACCCGGAACTCACCGCGGCGGAGAACGTCCGCTTCGCCTGCGAGGCTTACGGCGTACCCCGGGGCCAGCGGGCCGACCGCGTCGACGAACTGCTCGACCTCGTGGACCTCCGGGACGTGGCCGACAAGCGCGCCGAGGAGTTCTCCGGCGGGATGAAAAAACGCCTCGACGCCGCCACCGCGCTGGTCCACCGCCCGCCGCTGGTCTTCCTCGACGAGCCCACGACCGGGCTCGACCCAAAGGCCCGCAATCGCCTCTGGGACTACTTCCGGCGGATCAACGACCGCGGGACGACCATCTTCCTCACGACGCAGTACCTCGAAGAGGCCGACCAGCTCTGTGACCGCCTCGCCGTGATCCTCGACGGCGAAATCGTCGCCGAGGGCAGCCCCGCAGAACTCAAACGCGAGGTCGGTGGGGAGGTACTGGAGGTCCATTTCGAGGGCGACGACGGCGGCGAGGGTGACCGCGGTGGCGATGACGGTAACCGCGGCAGCGACCGCGAGCGCGCCGCCGAGATCGCACGCGAGTTCGACGCCTTCGCCGACGCGACCGTCGAGGTGACCGACGACGGGATCGCCGTTACAGCCCCGACCGCCCGCGAACACGGCACCGACCTGCTCGTCGCGCTCCGGGACGCCGGCCTGACCGTGACGGGGTTCAACGTCCGCGCGCCGACGCTCGACGACGTCTTCCTCGCGATCACCGGCGAGGAAGTCGAGACGGAGCGGATGGACGCCGGGCGCGAGGAGGTCCAGGCATGAGCGACGCGACCGGCGACGAGACCGCTGGCGAGGCCCGCGCCGACGGCGGAACCACGGAGTCGGCGACCGCGGGCCCGTCCGCGGCCGAGACAGCCGCCGCGGGCGTCGCGGGCGAGGGCGGCGGCCGCTCGTCGAACACCTTCCTCGGTGACGTCTGGGTGAACTTCAAGCGCTGGAACGTCAAGGCGGTCCGCAACCCCTTCGTGCTCGTCGTCTCGCTCGTCCAGCCGGTGATCTTCCTCGTGCTCTTCACCGAAGTCTTCGGGAACGTCGCCGGCCGGGCCGTCGCCGAGGGGCTGCCCGGCGTCAGTTACGAGACCTATCTCGTGCCGGCCATCGCGATCCAGGTGTCGCTCGCGGCCGCGGTCACCTCCGGGATCGGCCTCGTCAACGACATCGAGAACGGGATGTTCGAGAAGGTGCTCGTCTCGCCGATGAACCGCACCGCCGTCTTCCTCGGCAAGACCGCCGCCGAGGTGTTCCGGATCGCGATCCAGGTCGCGATCATCCTCGGCCTCGGGATGCTCCTGGGCGCCGAGATCGAGACGGGCGTCGTCGGCGCGGCAGCCATCGTCGCCACCGGCATCGTCTTCTCGCTGTGGTTCGTCGCGCTCTCGAACTCGCTCGCAGTGTTGACCCGCGACCAGGAATCCACGATCATCGGCGCGAACCTCCTGCAGTTTCCCCTCCTTTTCCTGTCGAGCGCGTTCCTCCCGCTCTCGACGCTCCCCGACTGGATCCAGACGTTCGCGCGGCTCAATCCGGTGACATACGGCGTCGACACCGCCCGCGCGCTGATGCTCGACCGCGACGTGATGACCGTCCTCGAAGTGTCCCGGTTCGACGGCGCGATGAACACCGTTATCCCCGGTTTCGCGGTGCTGCTCGGACTCGCCGTGGGTTTCGGGTCGGTCGCCGTCTTCCTCCTCTCGCGCGCGTCGAGTTCCGACGTGCAGTGAGTGAGACTGCAGTGACCGCGACCGCCCTTCACGTAGTGAGATGGAAGCCCTCGACGCGCTCGCTCACGGCGACAAGCGCCGTTCGCCGTCGAGGCCCTCCATTCGTCGAGCCTCGCACTCGCGGTCGCCGGGCGGGAGACCTGCTATCGAGCGAGTCGAGGGCGTTCCACGGTCACTTCGTCGCCGTCTGTAGCAGGGTTCGCCAGCGGCGAGGGCGCAAGGTTGGTTACGCGTGCCCGAGAGGTACCCGACATGAGCTTTCAGATCGGAGAGGCATTGAGCGAGGGATTCGACCGGGTGACGGAGCGCAACGGGCTCCTGTTCGTCGGGCTGTTCGTGGCCGTCAGCGTGGTCACGTCGGTGCTGGCGGCGGACTTCTTCTCGGCGGTGATAGCGGACCTCGTCGAGAGCGGCGACCTCGACCCCGCAGACCTCGACACCGGGGCGAACCCGCTGCTCGGCGACGACCCGACCGAACAGGTGATCGGTCTCCCCGCGTCGGTCGCGCTGTTCGGGGCAGTCCTCGGCTTTCTCGCCCAGGCGTCGGTCTCGATCGCCGCCGCGCGCACCTTCGCGAGCGACGAGACCGGGGAAATCCCGCGCGAGCACTTCACCCGGAAACTCGTGTGGTCGCTGGTCAACATCGTCGTCGGCGGGTTCCTGTTCGCGATCGCCGTCGGTATCGGGTTCGTGCTGTTGTTCGTTCCGGGGATCTTCCTGCTCGTCAGCCTCTACTTCTGGGTGTTTCCGGTCGTCCTCGACGACGAGAGCTTCATCGGGGGGTTCGCCAAGAGCTGGACGCTGACGAGCGGGAACAGACTCCCGCTGTTTTTCCTGGGTGTGATCGCGGTCGTGCTCTCGTTCGTCGTCAACACCGTCGGGAGCGTGTTCAGCGCGGCGTTCCCGCCGCTCGCCGAGGTCGCCGTCTCCGCGGTGTTCTCCGGGGCCGTGTTCGTCTTCGTCGTCGCGACGGCCGCGCGAGCGTACCGGCAACTCGAGCGCGAGCGCAGCATCGAGACAGGCGCCGCTTCCGGAGCCGAGACCGAGTCCGACACGATGTTCTGACACCGCGTTCCAGCGCGAGCCTCTGCGATCGAGCGACAGTCAGAAACCACCGTTTGGTCGCCGAGCGGCTCAGGCCGTTTGCAGTGACCGACGGAGTCTCAGTAACTCACTGTCGGCGACGCCGTGCTCTAGCGGCCGTCGCTACTCTTCGGAACCGTCGACCGATCCTTGCCCGCCGTTGGCAGTCGCAAGCGGGCCGTCGTCCGGCGAGGGCGTCGTATCGCCGTCCGGCGAGGATGGACTTTCGTCGGACAGAAGCGAGCCGTCGTCCGATGCCGTGGGACTCTCGTCGAACGAGAGCGGGTCTTCGCCCGCCCGTTTCGGCGGGGCCTCGAAGGTGTACCGGTAGCCCTCGTGGACGACGTGATACGCCTCGCCGTCGGGGTTCTCCAGCACCGGGTTGTCGCTGTCGATCGCGACGTCGACCAGGTCCGCCAGCGTCTCGGCCTCCGCGACCGGAAGGTCCTCGGCCTCGTCCGGCAGCCGGACGGTCGATATCCACTCGTCGAACTCGGCCCGGTCACCGCGATAGTCGAGCCGCTCCCACTCTGATTCGGAGAGAGCGATCGTACCGCGATATCGAGCGAACGCGAGCCCGAGAACGCCGAGCAGTCCGAGGAGTGAGACCAGCGGCCCGCCGTAACGCTGGATCGCTGTGGGTTCGTTCTCGACAGTGATCGTCTTCGTCTCGGTGAACGTTTCGGCCGTCGGACTACTCTCGACCCGGTAGATACCCGATTCCGGTGTAATAGGCAAAGAGAACGTGAAGCGGCGCATCTGTGCGCTCTCCGTCTGTCGCATCACCTCGGCAGTCACAAGTATCTTGGTCCGGATCTCCCCCGGCGACTGGAGCTGTGCACTCACATTATTGGCCTCCTGGAGCGTGCGCGTGACGTTCACTCTGAACGGAACCTGAGTCGCGTCGTCGGGCTGATGGACCGTTCGGTCGATCCCGAGAGTTCGTGTTTCACGCCAGTAGACGGTCGACGAGCCCGTGTCACCACTCGCGTCTCCGACGCTCTCGACGACGAGTCGACGGTCGATCGTGAGGTTGATCGGGGCCTCGGCACCCGGAGACCCGAACGTGAAGTTCCCGGCGAGGACGGGCATGATTCGCTGGAAGTACACACTCCGGTCTCGAACGGTCGTCCCGGGGTCGAAGGCGGTGTCGAACGACGCGTTTCGGACGGTGGAGTGGTGGCTGAACGACCCGTTCACGCTCCACTCGTCGGTGACGCGCTGTTCCTGATGCGTGCCGGGGTCGACGTACGCCCCGTGAGTGAGAACGCCGCCGACGCCCGCAACGACGAGCAAGCCCAGAACCGCGATCGTGAACCACTCGTCCAGTAGTGCTCGTGTGCGCAGGGCCCCACCCTTAGCCATGGTTCTTTGTTCTCTCCTGGACGTACTTCACTTCTGTGTACAGTTCGCCGGCTCCGGTGGCGAGGCGCTCGCACGACGGTTCGACCGGTCGTTCTCGTGAGGATTCGGGCGTAGTCATCGATTCGTTCACTTTTTCTCCGTTCCGGCGCGCGTCTCCGTTCGATACGTCAGCCGCGACCAGAGGCGACGGTGCCACGGCGGTCTGTCCTTCGACCGGGTGCGGACTCGACCGCTCCCGAGGAGGACGACGCCCAGCAGGTAGAACGGAACACCGAGCGCGAGGTCGATCGCGACGATCGGCAGCCAGGGATGGACTTCGTACAGCGTCCGGATCGTCGACTGGGGAAGGACGTGCAGGTAGCGGTGCTCGACGATGTATCGGCGGTAGTAACCTGCTTCGGGTGGCGCCGAGAGCGTCAGTGTCGCGTTGACCGTCGAGTCTGGTGGTATCACGTTCTCGCGCGGCTGGACCGCGACCCCGTCGGTCGTCGGTTCCAGATAGGTCACCATCGGTACCGCACCGCCGTTGCCGAGGATATACTGCGTCGATTCGTTCGTTCCGGCCTCGATGACACCTATTCCCGGGGAGTCAGACTCCGAACTGACCACACCGAACTCCTCTGGCCCCGACGGTGCCACCATCGTGACCGTCGCAGCGAGCACGATAGCACCCGCGAACAACACCAGTAACAGACGTGCACTCGTACCGGAATCCCGGTCTCGCTGTCGAGTGCGGCGCTGAGTGCTGCTGCCCCACAGGATGTCGGCCAGATACGCGAGTGCGGAAATGCCGATCAGGAGATATGCTAACCCCTGGGTGCCGAGTAGCGATGGCATTCCAAGTAGTCGAGCAAACGTCCGCTGGACGGTCTCTATGATGTCCTGACTGGCGGTCACCATCGTACCGATAGCGGGGATGCTGAGGACGCTCCCACCGGGTTGCCAGACGACGGCGACGACCTGGGACCGTTTGACCGGGGGTTCACCAGAGGCTTGATCGGTGAACGGGTTGTTATCACCCATCGTTATCAGCCCTCGTTCAGTTTCCCTGACAACTCGATGGGTAGTCAATTTACCGTCGTTGATCTCTTCCGCGCGGAAGACGACTACGTCACCCTCAGACACTGGACCGGCTGCTGCTGCCGGGATAGCGACGAACCCGTCCCCCTGCGCGATAGTCGGTTCCATACTGCTGGAGGTGACGAATCCGAGGAGTATGGGTTGACCAAGTACATTTCCCACTATCACTGAGAGAGCAGCTATTACGACAAGCGTCTGTATCCCAGAGGAGAGTACACGACGTACCTTCATCGCTTGTTGGCGACCGTTTCACGGCGATCATCGAAGCGGGTCCTCACACATCTGGGCAAAACTGAACAGTATGCAGATCGGTCCGCTGAGAAGGATCCGGGCCGCGGTAGGGTGAGACACAGCGAGAGAGCAGACGTCATCAACAGTACTTCTGAGTAGCGAGTTATTAAACCGGGTGCAAAGTTCAATTGATTCGATGTGGAACTTGAGAGAGATACCCTGCCAAAACCAGTGATTGCTTTCTTGCATACCACTGCCAGAACAGTCTCAATCGGCGGTTGATCGTCGTTCAATCATCGCAGTGCCGTTCAGATATCCCGTGATCGAAGGGATACCGGACGTGTGGCCTCCCACTAAACTGGGCTTGTTGATCACTCGGTCGGCGGGTGGTTTCAGCAGTCGAAGTAAATACTCAAACCGGGGAGTCACCGTCTTGCTTCCGCTGAACGAACAGGAAAGACGAATTTCTGCCGAAGAGCTCTTCTACTCGAAGTTGTCCGCGTAGATAGTAACGCTATCTAGAATGCTCACGCCGGGATCGATGTCTCGTGTATCGACGACCATGGCATATGACCACTCTTCACCGGGGCCGTATTCTGTCCGGCCACCGGACTTCTTTCCAACTGACCCACTGGTATATCCGACCGCGCCGTTTTCGTCCCCCGCATCCAGAATGTCCGCACTAATTGCATCAGGGTCAGACTGTCGGAGAGTCGCTTGCGAGTCATTTGTATAGCCATTGCGGACGAAGACAACATTCTCCGCATGTTCACCGCTAGGGTCTCCCCACACCTCTACCGAGTGATCGGCGTTGTTCTTGATCTTAAAGAGTTCGTTGACACCGGTAACTGCGTTGGGGTTGAGATTGTCGAACGTGATTTCGAGTTCACCCTCCACTCCGTCGTCAGTCACGTACTCGTCGTTGGCTCCCTCGAGTGCCAGCTCTGCACTCGCGTCACCACTGGTACTCACAGTAAAGCCACGAGATGCTTGAACGGTACTAAATGCACTAGTGCCCATTGCAGCTGCCCCGCCGGCAGCGATCGATCCCAAACCGAGTAGGACTTTGCGTCGTTTCACCATTTGTATTTCACCTTTGTTGCGCACGCTCGGCCACCCACGCCAACCTACATTCCCGCACCGCAGCAGCAGGGTGGTGCGTGCCACACCCATCGTCGGGTGTATCAGATACGTCGGGTGGTTCCCCTGTTTACATGACCCGCCAGAGGATCGGTACCGGACCCGTTGTGGCTCGGACAAGGAGTGACTGATCGACCCGATCGGTCCGACCGGACGGCCACAAGCACCCCTTGTGGAGGTGGAGAGAAACCGTGTGTTCCTCGCCGGGTCGCAGGTATCCTTCCTGAATAAAATGTGGTTTGAGCTACACTCTCAAAAACCACAATATATCTAATATGTGGTTGAAAGTGAGGTGTGCTGCTAGTGAGTTTTTAATCGAGGAGTTTTGAGCGGGTTGCCAGTGATTTTCCCCTCCATATGGTGGTCCATCAGGCCCTTCGAATGCGTGTAATGCGTCGAATAACCGGGGATCTGTGGGTGCTTGTGCCGGCCGGGACCGGTGAACTCGAGCGGGGTCTCGAAGACCCCCCATCCGAATCATGCAACTGTTTTATTACCATGTAGTCCTCAATTTTGACCTGGAAACAAATAATAGAATATCAGATAACTACCGGTGAGTTACGTGATGGGGTGACACACCGGTTGCGGACGCGGTTCGGACCGCCGTCAGTCCCGTGGGCTGTGGGTTCAGCGGTCCGTCGCAGTGAGGCCGTGTCGTCTGAGCAGCTCAGGTGACCCCTGGGGTGGAACAATGGGCACGCAAATTCAGCAGCCGACCGATAGTACAGACCCTCCGACGGTGTCCGACGAGAGCGCGAACGAGGCCGAGGACACCGAGCCGGACCGAGACGAGATGTTTCATCTGTTGCGCAATCAGCGGCGGCGCTTCGCGATACACCACCTGAAGTACAGCTCCGGTCCGATCGATATCGGCGACCTCGCGACGCAGGTCGCTGCCTGGGAGAACGATATCCCAGTGGAGGAGGTGACCTCGAAACAGCGCAGGCGCGTGTACAATTCGCTCCAGCAGACGCACATTCCGAGTCTGGACGAGAGCGACCTGATAGAAGAGAAACGGGGTGAAGTGTGTCTCACCAACGAAGCCGAGAAACTGGATATCTATCTCGAACTCGTCCCCGAAAAAGACATTCCGTGGAGCGAATACTACCTCGGCATCGGCGCCGTCGGACTCGTCGTACTCGCGGTCGCCTGGCTGAACGTCGGCCCGTTCGGGCTGCTCCCGGACATCGCGGTCGGCGTCTTCCTCGCCGTCTCGCTCATCGTCTCGTCGGTGGTCCACTACTGTTTCAACCCGCACAAGCAACTTCTCGGCGGGGAGGAGAAACCGCCGGAACTGAGGGGAGAGTAGGATGCGACGCAAGCGACTCATCGCGGTCGCGGTGCTCGTGCTGGCCGTCCCGGCGGCGACCGGGACCGGGAGCTTCAGCGCGATGACCGCGGAACGCGGCGTCGATATCGCCGTCGCCGGCGACGACAACGCCTTCCTCGGCATCTCCCAGAAGGGTGGAGAAGGTGTGGTCGGCGGCGAGTCGTTCACGCTCCTCGCGCTGACGGACCGGTTCTCCGGGGAGCTCCGTCTCAGTTCCGTCACGACCGAGAGCTCGCTGGTCACTATCGATACGTCGCCGCCCATCGACATCGGCGACGAGGAGCAGGTGACACCGGTACGGGCGAACTGTGACACTGCGGGATCCGGAGCGGTCACCGTCAGCATCGTCGCGACCGGGACAGACGCGAGCGTCGAACTGGAGCGAACCGTTGAGGTCTCTTGCAAGCACCAGCAGACCAAGACCGCTACCGCGACGCCAGAACCGTGAGCGATCCTCACAAGAGCGGATCAAAGATGCAAATATATCCTGACCGAATGGCCGAATCGGTCGAACCGGGTGACAGCGTACTCGTCCTCTGTTCGTCGTTCACCGATGACGAATCCGCGGCGTGTGCGGACCTGTTGACGCTCGATGACCCGGGGCGGACTGATGTGCTCTGGGTCGCCCTGGCGGACTCCCCGGCGGAACGGCTGACCGCCTGGGACCACCACGTCGACGAGCGGCCTTCGCGGGCCGCAGTTGTCTCGGTCGACAGCGATACTCGCTCGTACGGGAGTGCGGTGGCCGACGACCGGGCAAGCGCGCCACCGCCCAGCGGAGCGACTGTCGAGACCGTCTCCGACCCGGGTAACCTGACACGGCTCGGAGTCGCAATTACCGAGCGACTGGCGGAGTGGGAGGAAGACGAGAGGAACCGCTCCACGGCGGTCTGTTTCAAGTCGCTGACGACGCTACTCCAGTATGTCTCGGTAGAGCAGGCGTTCAAGTTCCTGCACGTGCTCACCAGCAAACCGGTCGTGGCTGAGGCGACCGGTCACTACCACCTCGACCCCACCGCGCACGACGAGCAGACCGTCGCGACGCTCGTGGAACTTTTTGACGCGGTCTGCGAATGCGGCGACAGTCCGGAATGGTCTCGATGATAGTCTCGACGACTGCTCCAACGGTGAGCCAGCGAGAGAGGGACGAGTGACGGATGACGGTGTCTCGTCGAGCGGCGTCGCTCCCGGTCGGTGTCGTCGTCTCGGTCGTCCCGAAGATGCGACTCGGAGCGCCGAAGCGAAACGTCGCCATCGGACTGTGGTACCTGCTGTTCCTCTGGGTCGTTAGCGCTCGCGCTCTCGTTCTGTTCTCGATCTGACTGGGTCATCCCGGAGAGAGATACCGCCAGGACATCCCGGCAAGCGGGCTACCGCGGTTCGAAGACGAGTGCGCGGTCGCCGGTCGTCTCGCGCTCGCCGACGGTGACGCCGACGGGCATCCCCACCTCGATGTTCTCGGGTTCGATCCCGCGCAGGAGTCCGGTCATCTGAACGGCACCGAAGTCGACGATCGCGGTGGTGTAGGGCGCGTCCTCGGCGAACGCGGGCGTGGCGACCGAAACCGTCGTGTAGGTCTCGACCTCGCCCGAATCGGGCAAGGGGGTCTCCGTCAGCTCGCGACTCCCGCACTCGGGACAGACGCGGCGGGGCGGGAGCCAGCCGTGGCCCGCGTCGCATTCGACGTAGTACCCCTCCCCCTCGGCGATGGCGTCTAAGAGGTCGTCGTACTCGCCGTCGCGCGCTTTGTCCGTCATTCCGTCACCTCCAGGACGTGGACGGTCGCGCTGGCGACGGTTCCGCCGGCGTTGTGCGCGACGCCCACCTGCGGGTCGTCGAGGTCGTCGCTCCAGGCCGACCGCCCGCGCAGGAGCTTCGCGATAGAGATGACCTGCGCGACGCCCGTCGCGCCGACGGGGTGGCCCTTCGCCTTCAGCCCGCCCGAGAGGTTCGTCGGCATCGAACCGGTGGCGTGGGTCTCGCCGTCGCGCGCGGCGGTGACGGCCTCGCCCGGTTCGTAGAGGCCGAGCGACTCCAGCGCGAGCACCTCGGCGATGGTGAAACAGTCGTGGACCTCCGCGACGTCGACGTCGGCGGGACCGACGCCCGCGTCGTCGTAGGCTTCGGCGGCGGCGTCGTCGGCCGCCGGAGTCCGCGCGTAGTACTCGCGGTCGTGCAGCGCCATGCGGTCGCCGCCCTGGCCGGTGCCCGAGATGGCGACCGGCGCGTCCAGCCCCTCGCGCTCGGCGTACTCGTCGCTGACGAGGACGACGGCGCTGGCACCGTCGCTGATCGGGCAGGCGTCGTAGAGCCCGAGCGGGTCGGCGACCATCGGCGATCCGAGCGCGTCGTCGACGGTGATCTCCTTGCGGATCTGGGCGTACTCGTTGGGCATCGCGTGCTCGTGGTTCTTGACCGCGATGTGAGCCAGGTCCTCGCGAGAGCCGCCGTGCTCGCGGAAGTACGAGCGGGCCATCAGCGCGTATGCGCCGGGGAACGTCATGCCGGCGCGGATCTCGTAGAGGTCGTCGGCCGCGATGGAGAGCGCGTCGGTCGCACCCGCAGTGCCGATGTTGGTCATGCGCTCGGCGCCCCCGACGAGGATGGCGTCGGCCTCGCCCGACCGGAGTCGGAAGACGGCCTCGCGGACCGCCGCTCCGCTGGAGGCACAGGCCGCCTCGTAGCGAGTGGCTGGCACGTCGAGTCCGACGGCCTCGGCCATTAGCGGTGCCTGGTGGCCCTGGTGCTCGGCGAGTTCGCCCATGAAGTTGCCGTAAAACAGGGCCTCGATATCGTCGGGCGGCACGCCGGAATCGTCGAGCGCCGCGAGTCCCGCCTCGGCGAACAGGTCCCGGCCCGTCCGCTCGGAGAACTTCCCGAAGGGGGTCAGGCCGACCCCTGCGACACGTGGTGCAGTCATCGGATCGTCGTACGTGTCCCAGCGGGTAAAAGGAGCGCGTTCACTTGTGAACCGATCGCACGTTCGGTCCCGGCGACCCGAGGACGCGAGCCCGTTCTCACGGGGCCGCTCACATCCCCATGTCGGCGGCCGCGTCGGGGACGGGCAGGTCGTGTTGTGCGACCCCCAGCAGTTCGGCGGCGTGGTCCAGCGCCATGTCGAAGCCGTAGTAGCGTTCGAGTTCGTCGCCGTCGGCGGTCGGTCGCACTTTCACCATGGCGTAGCCCTCGCGGTTCTGCGCGACCGCCGCGGTCCGGCCGTCGGCCTCGAACAGGAGTCGCCGCTCGGTGTCGGTCTCCTCGTAGCGAGCGGTGATCCCGGCGCCCGTCGCGACAGTGTCGGCGTCGGTGGCGTCACCGTCGCCCGCGGTCGCTTCGGCCCCTCCGTCGGTGGCGTCGTCGGTCATCGTCGACGCTCGGGACTGGTGACAGTCGAAGGTGTCGATTCCCGCGCCGACGGCCGACGACCGACACCCGGCGACCGAAACCGCAACGACCGTGGCGATGGCGCTCACAGCGATGCCCATGACCAAGTGGCTCCAGAGCGGCCGCCGCCGGGACCTGTGTATCATCCTCACCGACGAGGGACCGCTCCACGGCCAGGCGCTGAAGTCCCGCCTCGAATCCCGCTACGACGAGCGCATCGACCCCAAATCCTTCTACGGCGCGCTCGACTCGCTGGTCGAGACCGGCCACCTGGAGGTCCGCGAGGCGGGCATCCACGACGAGTACGCGCTCACCGACGCCGGCCGCCGGATGGTCCGCGAGCAGTTCGACTGGATGCGCGAGCACGTCGAGGAGTGAGCACGAGAGCGCGACACCACCCCCGCTGGCGAACAATCAAGAGTCGAGGCGCCGAAGGTCGGGTATGGATTTCGCCCTGACACAGGAACAGCGACAGATCCGCGATATGGTCGCGGAGTTCGTCGACGAGGAGGTCGTCCCGCGCGCCGCGGAGATCGACGAGACCGACGAGTTCCCGCAGGATCTGGTCGACCAGATGGCCGAGCTCGGGCTCATGGGCATGCCCATCCCCGAAGAGTACGGCGGCGCCGGCCTCGACTACCACGCCTACCCCGAAGCGCTCGTCGAGATTTCCAGGGGGTCGGGCGGTCTCGGCACCATCGTCGCCGCGCACATCTCGCTGGCCTGCAACATGGTCTACGAGTTCGGGAACGAGGCCCAGCGCGAGCAGTACCTCACACCGATGGCCGAGGGAAGTGAGATCGGCGCGTTCGCGCTCTCGGAGGCCGGCGCGGGCAGCGACGTGCCCGCGATGGAGACGACCGCCGAACCCGTCGGCGGCGACGTCGGCGGCGGGGCCGACCCGGACAGCTACGTCGTCGACGGCGGGAAGCTATGGATCTCCAACGGCTCCGTCGCGGACACCGTCGTCGTGTTCGCCAAGACCGACCCGAGCGCCGACGGCGGCGGCATCTCCTCCTTTATCGTTCGGCCCGACGAGGACGACGGCTTCCACGTCGAGGGCACCGAACACAAACTCGGCGACAAGGGCTGTCCCACCGCGGAACTGCGCTTCGACGAGATGGAGATCCCCGCCGACCGGCGACTCGGCGAGGAGGGTGCCGGGTTCGTCCAGGCGCTGAAGACGCTCAACGGCGGGCGCATCACCATCGCCGCGCGGTCGATCGGGCTCGCGCAGGCCGCGCTCGACGACGCGCTCGAATACGCCCAGGACCGCGAGCAGTTCGACCAGCCCATCTCGGAGTTCCAGGCCATCCAGCACAAGCTCGCGGACATGGACACCAAGATCCAGGCCGCGCGCTACCTGATGCACGCGGCGGCAGACAAGAAAATGCGTGGCGAGCGCTACATCAAGGAGGCCGCCCAGGCCAAACTGTACGCCTCCGAGATCGGTCGGGAGGTCACCAACGAGGCCATCCAGATCTACGGCGGCTACGGCTACACCAAGGACTTCCCCGTCGAACGGTACTACCGCGACGCCAAGCTCAACGAGATCTACGAGGGGACCAGCGAGGTGCTCCGGAACACGATCGCCGACCAGCTGCTGGATTGAGCGGCGACCGGAAGAATCGGAACGCGGGTACTACTCTTCGGCGGTCGGGACGGGACCGGTGCCGACCACGTCGCGGACGGCGGCAGTGAACTCGTGGCGACTCTCGAAGTAGGGGACGTCGACGTCGGCGAGGACGTCGGCGACGTCCTGTGGCCCGTCGGGCGTGCGGATCGTGGTCTCGCCCTCGCGAGCGACGACTTCGCTGTGTTTCATGCCCCAGTTCAGTCGGGAGGCGACGCGCGCGAGCGGTGCGCCCTCGACGGGCTCACCGGAGCCCAGTTCCACGGCGGGTCCCTCCTCGTCCTCGGAGTCGTCGGCCATGCCCGCGGGTTCGACGGGCCGGCGATTAGTGCTTTCGCTTCCGAACGAGGCCGATCCGACGGATCGAACGGACGCCGCCCACCGACGGGCTTATACGGTCGGTTGTAACGATTTACCAGTGATTCGCCGGGCGGTCCGGCGAATCCCGAAAATGACTTACAACCGACTGTATCAGAACAGGTCGTCGAGCTCCTCGTTCTCGAAGGCGGCGCTGGGGTCGTTGCCGGCCTCGGGGCGGTTCTCCTGGGCCTCGCGGGCGCGCTCCATGAACTCGTTGATGCGGTTGGAGCGCTCGACGCCCCCGAGGAGGACGAGCGAGGCGATCCGGTCCGAATCGAGCGGGAAGTCCCCGCCGCGGACCTGCATACTCCCGGTCTCCTCCTCAACCCACGACCGGGCGCGCTCGACGCCCTTGCGGGAGATGCGTTCCGGTTCGCCGGCGACGACCAAAAGCGCCGTCTCGGCCTTGACGACGTTCGGGACGCTCGTGCCGGTCAGGAGCGCGTTGCGCGTCGTCGAGGTGATCGTGTTGACGTTCTCGCCGGCGTCCTCGCTGGCGGCGGCGCTGGCGTAGCCCAGCACCGCCATCCCGCCGGGCCGGAGCGTGTTGATGATCTCCGAGGAGTCGACGACCGATTCGGCTATCTCGTCGACGGCCTCGATCTCGCCGGAGGCAAAGAGCAGGCCCACGCGCTGGGCGATGTTGTCGTTGATCTCGGCGAAGCCCTCCTCCATCGACTCGCCGGCCGAGCGCCAGGCGTCGTTGTCGATGAGCAACAGCGAGTCGGCCTCGCGAGCGATGGTCTTGAGCGAGCGGCCGGCGTTGGCCTGGTAGATAGAGCCCTCGTCGCGGCCGGGGAGGATGCCGAGCACGTAGATCGGGACGTCGTAGATGCGGTTGAGTTCGCGGGCGAGCGCGGGGGCGCCGCCGGAACCAGTGCCCCCACCGAGGCCGGCGACGATGACGACGGCCTCGGCGTCGGTGGCGAGGCGCTCGTCGAGACCGTCCATCACTTCGGTGGCCTCGTCTTGCATGATCTCCGCGCCGAGTTCGTTGTCGCCGCCGACGCCGTGGCCTTTCACCCGGTCGCGGCCGATGAGCATCGTGTCGATGTCCAGGTCCTGGAGGTCGGTTTTCGCGGTGTTGACCGCGATAGCGCCCTGGACTGCGCCGAATCCCATATCGTAGTCGTACTCGGCCAGCCGCTGAGTGACTTTCCCCCCGGCCTGGCCGATACCGATCAGGACGACCTTCATACCCGTACCCTCGGCACAGTGGGTATTGAACGTTGGGTCGCGGCGAAGGTTCAAGTGCGAACCCGAGCCCAGGCCCGCCCATGTCCGAGACGGACCTCGACGCCAGACTCGACGCCGTCGAGCGCGCCCTGACCGACGACGAGACCGACCTGACCGACGTGCGCGAGGCCGCCGCGCTCGCCGCGACGGTCGAGGATCTCGAAGCCCGCGTCGACGATCTGGAGGAAACGGTCGCGGAACTCGACGCCGGTCTCCAGGCGGTCCGGGGCTACGCCGGCAACGTCCGCGCGGTCAACCGCGAGGTCGAACGCCGCGCCAGCGCCGCCCTCGCCAAGGTCGAGACGCTCGAATCCTCGCTCGACGAACGAGCACACACCGACCGGCCAAGTACCGACCAGCGCACGTCCCGCCGAGCGCTCGATACCGACGACCCCGACGAGCCCGGACGCGACCGCGTCGACCGCGAGTCCCACACCGGACGGCGCGACACCCGGCGCGACGCCGGCACGGACCGCGCCTTCGCGATCGAGGGCGAACGCTCGCCGGTCGAGCCCGGTAGCGGCCGAACGGACCGGAGCGATCGGACGGACCAGGGTGACCGCACAGACCGGGACAGGCCCGCGGACCTGGGCGACCAAGCGGACCGGGCCGGGCGGGTGGACCGGCCCGACCGCGCGGACCGGGCCGGACGGGGAGACCCGGGCGACCGTGACGGAGACGACGAATCCGACGACGGCACGGAGCAGTTCATCCAGCGGGTACGCGAGGCGCTGTGAGGGCGTGCTCCGAGTCGTCTTCACGGTCGCACTCGCCGTCGCCGTCCTCGCCGTGGCCGCTCCCGCCGTCGAGCAGGCGGGCGTGCAGCGCAGCGATACCGCGGTCGGCGCGACCGTCGAGCGACTCGACACCGCGGCGCGCGAACTCGCTGCGGGTAATCCCGCGCTCCCGCCCGGGTCCGACCCCGCGCGACAGACGGTCACAGTCGAGTTCCCCGACGGCGGGTTCGCGAGCGCGTCGCTCCGGAACTTCAGCGTCGGGCCACCGCCCGACGGGCGCGACGACGTCGACCCGACCGCGCTCGGGCCGGACGCGACGCGGTTCACCTGGCGCGTCGCCGGCGGGACGCGACACGCGCGGACCGTCGACGAGATACGGATCCGCCCTGACACGACAGCGACGACGCGCGTCGCTGGCGGTGGCGAGATCCACTTCCTCCTCGAACTCGTCTCCGTCGACGGCGAGCGGGTCGTCCGGGTTTCGCGGCGGAACGGGTGAACTGTGGTGCCCCCGAGGGTCGCGCGAACGTCCAGTTGCGAGCTATCATCGACACTGCAACCATTCGAACCGCGACCGCATCCGCAGACGATCCTGAGTGCTGAAAGCCTTCGGCCCGCTCGCTAGCTGTCTTTTCCACCACAAACGGCACCGCGACCGCACTCGATCCTGTGTGTTGAAAGCCCTCGGCCCGCTCGCGGTCGCTCCGGGACATATCCGCGCTCTCGGCACCGCCCGCGCGGATAGGGGTCCCGGAGGCGACTACACGAGCGCGAGCGGGCCTCGCCCTTTCAGTCCACCAGGAAAACATAGCTGCACAGGCCGATTCGACGGTGAAGGTTGCACAGGTTCGACTTTGAAGATTGGATCGGCCGATTCGACGTGGAACGGGCGACCGCTCGATGCCACACACAGATCCCCGGCGGACCGGGAGGGCGAGGCGTGCGAGGCGCGTGCGCCTCGAAGCGAACGGCTCCGCCGTGAGCGGGCGGTGCGGAGAGCGAGAATATCCCGCTTGGTTCGAGAGAGCGGAGCTCTCTCGTCATCCCGGAAATCTTTGATTTCCGGAGACAGCGACCGCGAGCGCGGCGAGGGCTTCCATCTCACTACGATGAGCGCGGTGACGGTACTGTCTGGGGTTGAACCAACAGCTAGCGAGCGCGGCGAGGGCTTCCAGCTCACTACGATGAGCGCGGTGGCGGTACTGTCTGCGGTCACTCTACCTCGAAGCGAACGGCCCCATCGTTTCAGTCCACCAGGGCCGTACTACCCCGAACCACACCACCCCACACAGTCCCACGCTCGCGCCGAACGTTGAAATACCGGGAGGCGACCAGCGCGGCCCATGTACGAACTGCTGTCGCGACTGCCCGGGGCGGGCGACGGGGGGGATTCCGACTGCGAGTGTCGGCCCGACGCGGACGGCGACCGTCTCGTCGTCGACGCGAGCGACTGTCCGGCGGACGGGCAAGTCGAGCGCTCGCCCGACTGTCGCGCGACGGTCGTCGACGCGCTCGCCGAGCGTGACGTGGAGACGGTCGTGACGCGGACCGAGGGGACGGTTCGGGCCTACGAGGACGGCGCGGCCGCGTTGCTGGTGGCGGCCGGGCGCTTCGTCGAGGCCGCGGGGTTTCACGACGAGCGACTGGCCGAGCGCGCGCGGACCGACCCGCTGGCGGCCGCGCGGGAGGCGACCGGCCGCGCCGGCCCCGTCGCGCGTATCGCGGCCGAGACCGGACTCGCGGAGTCTGCGGCCCGCGCCGACGGCTACGAGGGCGCGCTCCGCCCGTTCGTCGGTCTGCGGGTGAGCCGCTCCCGCGTGGCGGCTCGCCCGCCGAACGACGCGCG
>ENA-ORDC01000927-ORDC01000927.1-marine-metagenome-genome-assembly--contig:-NODE-927-length-24458-cov-5.905992_pt1 | contig 24458 bp, 21 predicted proteins | sample MGYA00237783_ERZ508515 | MGnify/ENA primary metagenome ERZ508515 (study PRJEB26186, sample SAMN06268792) | marine metagenome | isolation source: Eden Landing Ponds, San Francisco, CA, USA | place... | reverse complement strand
CGGGATTCGGAACGCGATAGCCACCTTCGCCCTGTATCGGCTCGAGGATGAGGAACGCGACTTCCTCGGGCGGGATGTGGCCGGTGTCTGCGTCGAGTTTCGAACGGAGGCGCTCGACGCCAGCCTCGGAGTACTCCACGTCGTGAATCCCGCTGATTTCGGGGAATTTCCGGCGATAGACGGATTTCGAACGGTTCAGCGAAAGCGCCCCCAGCGTCCGACCGTGGAACGCGCCGTCGAAGGTAATGCCGTACTTCGGCGTCTCGCAGTTATCGTAACAGATCTTCATCGCGTTCTCGACGGCCTCGGCACCGGAGTTCGAGAGGAAGACGGTGTCGAAGTCGTACTGGCTGGTAATATCGGTCAGTTTGTCCATCAGGTGGGCGGGTCCCGGTAGCGACGTTTCGTCGGGTGAGCCGCCGGTGCTGATGTAGAAGTCCTGGCCGGCGATCTTCAGCGGGTCGACCATGTCGAACTCGTCGGCACGGTCGAGCACCTTCGGGTTGTTGTATCCGAGCGGCGACGCGGCGACGTGGCACGTGAAATCCAGCAGGACGTTGCCGTCCGCGTCTGTACAGAACGGACCGATTGCGTCCTCAGTGATGTCCCAGACGAAGTCGTACACATACGTGCTCGGCGCGGCGGTTTCGTGATGGTACTCGACCCACTCGCTGCTCTGTGGGCCAGGCATACTATCGACACATGGCTCTGCAGTATCGCGGTCCATGCTAGCATAATCGAAATCATCAGTAATAAATCACTGTGTTCCGGGCCCGCGTACCGGCCGCATAACTGGGTCCTTGCTGCGGTTCGAAACGGGCTACAGGATCCGCTTGCCGAATGCGCTGGCGGCGAGTTCGGCCGCTCGCTCGCCCGTCGTGTTGCGCTGGTCGAGGATGGGGTTGACCTCGACGACATCGAGCGAGCGCAGCACGGATTCGGCGGCGTCGCGGTCGGCGACCCGTTCCATCGCAGTGTGTGCCTCCCGGTACGTGACACCGCCCGGAACCGGTGTCCCGACCCCCGGCGCGTCGTCCGGGTCGAGCCAGTCCAAATCGAGGCTGACGTGGATGTCGTCGACGCCGTCGGTCGCGATGTCGAGTGCCTCTTCGGTTACGGGGCCGATACCCCGCTTGTCGATGTCGGCCATGGTAAAGACGGTTATCTCGCTCTCCCGGAGAACCGCTCGCTCGTCGGCGTCAAGGCTGCGCGCCCCGACGATGACGGTGTTCTCCGCGGCGACGTTCGGGGCGGTGGCCCACGGTATCTCGGCGAAGTCACCGTAGCCGTGGGCGGCCGCGAGCGGCATGCCATGGACGTTGCCGCTGGGCGAACTGGTCGGGGTGTTGTAGTCGCCGTGGGCGTCGAACCAGACGACGCCGATTTCGGCCGCCCGGGCCGCGCCGCGCATGGTGCCCATCGCGATAGAGTGGTCACCTCCCAGCACGAGCGGGACACTCCCGTCGGCGATTTCGGTCGCCACCCGACCGGCGAGCGTCTCGGTCATTTCGGCGATGGCGTCGAGGTACTTCGCACCGGCGTCGGGTGGCGCCGACTGGGTCCGTAGCGTCGGCAGTGATAGGTCACCAACGTCGGTGTAGTCGACGCCGGCCGTATCGAGCGCGGCACTGAGGCCGCCGTAGCGAATTGCCGACGGTCCCATGTCGACGCCGAACCGGTCAGCGCCGAGGTCGAACGGGACACCGAGTACCGCGACGGGTGACTCGGATCTGTGGTCTCGCGAGTGGGTGGATTGCAGCGACATCCGTTGCTACGGCCATAGCCCGCGGGCGTTCATAGCGTCACCGATTCGCGAGAGCGCGACGATGTATGCGGCCGTTCGCCACGTGACGCCGCGGTCCTCCACCTCGGCTCGAAGCGCGTCCCAGGCGTCAAGCATCTCGGTTTCGAGTTCGTCGTTGACTTCCTCGCGGGACCAACTCCGTCGGTTGATGTGCTGAAGCCATTCGAAATAGCTCGCGGTGACGCCACCGGCGTTGGCGAGGATGTCCGGGATGACTGGGATGTCGCGCTCTTCGAACACCGTATCGGCTGCCGTCGTTGTCGGGCCGTTCGCCCCTTCGACAATGATGCTCGCCTGCACGTCCGCCGCATTGTCCCTGGTCAGGACGTTGCCGACCGCTGCAGGGATGAGGATATCGACATCGAGTTCCAGCAGTTCGGCGTTGGATAGCTGACGTGGCGCGTCAACATCCTCTAGCTGGCCGTGCTCGTCGCTATCAGTGGGAATCGATGCAACATCGAGACCGGACTCGTCGTAAATGCCGCCGTCGACATCGCTGACAGCGACGACGGAGCCGCCCCAGGCGTCGAGGAGGCGTGCAGCGTTCGCGCCCACAGCGCCAAAGCCCTGCACGGCCACAGTGGCTCCCGCAATGCTCCCGCCGTAGTAGTCGAGCGCTTCCCGGGCGACGATAGCGACGCTCCGGCCGGGTGCTTCCTCACGACCGTGTGTCCCGCCGACGGCCGTCGGTTTCCCGGTTACGATGCCGGGGACCGTCTCGCCCTCTTGCATCGAATACGCGTCCATGAACCAGGCGACAGTCTGTTCGTCGGTCCCCATATCGGGTGCGGGGATGTCCTTCGTCGGCCCGACGACCTCGCGTAGCTCTTCGGCGAACCGACGGGTCAGTTGCTCGGTCTCCTGTGCGTTGAGCGTCGACGGATCGACGACGATCCCGCCCTTTGCGCCGCCGAAGGGAAGGTCCATCACCGCACACTTCCACGTCATCAACATCGCCAGTGCCGTACACTCCTCGGCGGAGACGCTGGGGTGGTATCGCATGCCGCCCTTGTACGGCCCTCTGACCTCGAAGTGCTGGACGCGATAGCCGTTGAACACCTCGACGCTCCCGTCGGTTCGGCGGATCGGCACAGACACCTCGACGGTTTTCGATGGATGGCGAAGCTGTTCAAGCAGCCCCTCGGAGAGATCGAGGTGTTCGGCCGCCCGCTCGAGTTGGTAGCGGGCAGTCTCGATTGGCGATTCGTCCTCGTCCGGCGCTTGCTCTGTCGGCTCCTTGTGTGTGCTCATGATTTGCTGATGGATTCGGCTGTCGGTGCCGCTGCGTACGCCCATTCGCGTCGGGATGGGATCGCACTGGGCCGGTACGCAGAGTGGTTCGGCACGCGGCTTCCGTAGTGACTGTCAGCATCCGACGGCTGGAGTGAGACAGTGTATCCGCACAGATACCGGTATTGTTAATAAATATTTGGGAGTGTCTGTGAGGCGGATGGTTTGAACATAACAAACTGGCCATTAGTCCCATCGAACCGTCTTATTAGGTCCGAGGAGTGTGTATGACGGTCCGTGCGCCGGATAATCCACAAATTCTGATTTGATACTATCAATGTGGTATGGGCACACTGTACAGGTGAAGGCGAGTCTGTCGGTTCAGAACGTGACGTAAGAACACTGTACTGTGGTCTGGCCAACGAAAGCCACCAGTCGGTGTTTCGACTGTCTCAAATGGGGCCGCGGTAACACAGCAGCGGGGCCCTATACGGGGACAGATCGGCGGCTACACCCGACAGCCACGCAGTGACCCGTTGTAGACTGTCTGCACGGGCGGCTATCGGGGCCGGCGGGCTATCGTAGCTCCTCTGCTAACGATGGTACGACTGTTATTGTCGCTCGCTCAGCGGACCGCTCGCCCCGGATGAACGTCACAGTAGCGCAGCCGCGATTTGAGCTATCCAAATGTCGAAGCTGTCGACAAGCTGGCTGTGCGCAGTCGTTGTTTAGTGGTCGCCGCCGATACATGGCGGCGGGTCTGTCGCGCCCCTGTCACGTGCCGCGGTCAAACGAGGTCATTTCGAGATTGACTTCGATCAGATTCGCGGCCTCCATCACCATCTCGGGGATTTCGGTGTCGAAGCGGTCACCCTTCAGGCGGCTGGTCGGTGCCGTCACACTGACCGCGCCGACGACGCTCCCATCGTTGTCCAGAATCGGCGCTCCGACCGCCCGGAGGCCCCGGATCTCTTCCTCGTCGTTCGTCGCGTACCCCCGGTCCTGGATGGTTTCCAGTTCTTCGCGAAGCGCCGCTCGGTCGGTGATCGTGTGCTGTGTCTGGCTTGAGAGGCCCTCCCGGTCGATTATTTCGTCGACGCGCTCGGCCGGGAGACACGCGAGGATCGCCTTCCCCGAAGCGCTGTCGTGGAGGTGCTGTGGGGCCTCCCGCAACTGGAGGTGATAGTCCATCCCGACGGCGTGTTCGCCTCGCCGCTCGTAGATGGCGACCTCGCGGCCGTCGTTTTCGACGACCAGGTGGACGTACTCGCCGGACTTGTCCGCCAGTTTGTCCACTTCCTCCTGTCCGGCGGTGTAGAGCTCGGTCTCGTTGCGAACGTGTTCACCCATGGTGACGAACCGGAAGCCGAGCTGGTACGTGTCGTCGTCCTTCGTGAGAAATCCGCAGTCAGTCAGCGTTGCCAGATACGTGTGAAGCGTTCCTTGTGAAAGCTCGATTCGCTGGCTCAGTTCCTGCAACGTCACACTGTTTGACTGCTGGACGACCTCGATAATCTCACAGGCGTTCTCCACGGACTGTATCCGGCGGCCCGTGTTTTGTGTGTCGGCGTCGTCGGTCATTGTCCAAGTAGAGTTGCCGTCGTTATTTAAAAAACCCGGATGTGGGCTATGAACGGCCGGAACAACCAGATCGTCTCCCGACCGGCGGAGGGCGACGACCAGCGGTCCTGGGTTGTCCCGGGTAGCCGTCCGCAGAATTGCCAACCGACCGACAACGATCATGTACTCTGTGTGTCAGTCCTCGAAAAACCTCTCCTCGGAAAATGCAGCCACAAATACGGGCAATTTAGTCACACAAATACCAAAGTGGGAGTATTAGCTGGATTGTATACGTGTAAATCTCGATAATTACGTATAATCGAATGTAACTTCCGAAAGCAGCTCTAAATATTTCGTATTTAGGTCAGTTTTTCAGACATCGATATAGATGGTGGTATCAATGTCCGTTTACCGGTGCTGAGACTATCGGTCGAGGTGAAACCGCCCGACGAGTTGCGGGAGCAGGAGTACCTGGAACGGCAGGGTATATAAATAGCCCTCCAGAACACAGCGGTGTTGTCCGGTAACTAAAACACTTATTGTTGTTACCGGACGATACACTAGCATGTCAACGACGCCTGCGCAGGACGGCACGCAGTGGTTCCTGCATACATGGCGAGACCACATTCTCGAGCCGGTAGAGACGGCTCTCACCGTGCTTGACGTGGAGCATACGGAGCTTGCGGCCGAGCAAAGTGGTCTCGAAGACTTTCTTCAGCGCCTGCGTGCCGTCGATCCCGCCGGACAGCCCTCCTCCCCCGTCGGCGCGCGAAGCCGACAATCCGTCTCCGATCCCGTCGAAGCGTTGCGGGACGCCTACGCTGACACGGTCCTCGCTGTCGACCACTACGAGTCAGTGTACGACGAATCGCTGGTCGAGAACGTGGCCATCGAGTTCGGTCCGGACTACGCGGCGCTGTTCCATCCTGAGACGAACGTCAGCTTTTCGCCGCCGCTCAAACGCTCGCTGGTGGCCGCGGCTGAGCAAGCAATCGACGAACGAGCCTCGCTGGACCGCGCTGTCAGAATCGAGCAGGAGTCGATGCAGGAGTACCGAGGGCGCCTCGAAGAAATCATCGATACGCTCGATAGCACAGTCGTGCCCGAGTGGTATCGCGAGACGTTCCAGAACGACGTCACAACGCTCCTGGAAGACCGCCAGGACCAACTACATTCCAGCGTTCATCGGTTCGAGACACACGAGTTCTGTACGTACATGTACGAAGAACAGCTCTGGACGTATCCGGTGTTGACCAGTCTCGCGAGGTTACAGGAGTCCGTGGACAGCTGAGCTACTGGAAGCGGCACTAGTTCCCGCACGCGGGCGTGTGTCTGTCCGACGCTTCCAACAGGAGACTCTTTTCGCTACGGCGCGAAACCCATCGTATGGTCCTCCCCCTGGAGATGGGCTGGCGGCAGTTGCTGTTCGAGAACTGGCCGGTCGACCCCGAACTGATGGACGCCCATCTCCCGGCGTCGCTCGACGCCGACCGCTACGACGGGTCGGCGTGGCTCTCGGTCGTTCCGTTCACCAACGTCGCCGTCCGGCCGAAGGGATTCCCCCGGTCGCTCGGCGTTCGGCTTCCGGAGATCAACGTCCGGACGTACGTCACCCGCGACGGCGTCCCCAGCGTCTACTTCTTCAGCCTCGACGCACAGGGGCTGGCAAGCGTCGTCGGCGCGCGCCTGTTTCACCACCTCCCGTACTACTACGCCCGTATCTCCCTGCGGTTTCGCGACGGGCGCGTACAGTTCGACAGCCGACGGCGGCATCCCGGGGCACGTCCCGGCGTGTACGAGGCGACGTACTGGCCGACGGACGACCCGTTCATCGCCACCGCGGATTCGCTGGCCGAATTCCTGGTCGAACGCTATCGTTTCTACACCGAGGCCCCGGACGGATCGCTCCGGTACACCGACGTGAGCCACGACACCTGGACGCTATACCCGGCGTCGGCGACCGTCGAGACCGATACGTTGCTGCGAGCCGACGGGTTCGCCCGTCCCGACGATGACCCTGTGTGCTACTATAGCCCCGGGGTAGACGTTGTCGCATCCCGGAGCAAGCCGATGTGAGCCACCCCTCTTCGAGGCCTGAACCGGACACTTCCGACTCACCTGTTCAGGCAGCTCGACAGTCGGTGGATTCCGACGGAATACCGGTGTGAATTCTCGGTACACTATTTAGCGGCGAACATATTCGCCCGGCTTCCTGCGAAATGGGAGTACGGTTCCCTATATATACAGGTTGGTCTTCGAGTTGCAGCCGTGAGCTACCATGGAAACGCGTAGAACATTCGTGCGCGGTCTGGGCCTCGCGGCCGGAGTCGCGCTGGCTGGCTGTTCGTCGAGCGGCGAGTCCGATAGTAGTGGTGATGGCGACTCCAGCAGTGGCGGTGACGGGTCAGACGGCGGCGACACCGAGTCCAGTGACGGCGGGAGCGGGTCCGAGTGGACCGAGACAAGCACCGTCGAAATGACGGACGGGCTGGCATACGAGCCGAAGAAAATCCAGGTCGAGGCGGGCACGACGGTCACATTCGAGAACGTCGGCAGCATCGGCCACACGGTGACAGCCTACGAGGGCAAGATTCCCGATGGCGCGGACTACTTCGCGTCCGGCGGGTTCGACTCCCAGCAAGCCGCGAAAGACGGCTACAGCAACGGACAGGAGGGCAACATCCCGAAAGGCGAGAGCTACGAGGTCACGCTGGAGACGACGGGGACGTACGAGTACTACTGCATCCCCCACGAGATGAACGGGATGGTCGGCACAATCAAGGTGGTCTGATATGAGCAAGAACGAAACCCCACGCGATCCGAACGAAGTCCTTGAAGAGTACGAAGAAACCCTCGACTCGGTACTGGCGGAGGTCGAGTCCCCCGACGAATCGACGGCGGACGACGACCTCTCGCTGGGACTGCCCGGCCTCTCGCTCGGTCGCCGAGACTTCATGAAGGCCGGCGTGGCCGCTGGTGCGATGGGCTCCGTTGCGGGCTGTTCGGCGCTGACCGGCGGCGATGGCAGCGCTGGCAGCCAGTCGACACCCTCGGGCAGCGGCGCGAGCCACACGGTCGAACCGGGCGAACACGACGAATACTACGGCTTCTGGTCCGGCGGCCACTCCGGCGAACTGCGGGTCATCGGCATCCCGTCGATGCGGGAGCTCACCCGCATTCCGGTGTTCAACACCGACTGTGCGTCGGGCTATGGCTTCACCGATGGGACCCAGGAACTGCTCGAAGAAGGCGGTGGCTACAGCTGGGGTGACAACCACCACCCGAACCTCTCGGAGACGGACGGCGACTACGACGGCGAGTACCTGTACGTCAACGACAAGGCCAACGGCCGCATCGCCCGCGTGAATCTCACGTACTTCGAAACGGACGCCATCACGGACGTCCCGAACATGCAGGCCATCCACGGCTGTTGTGTCCTCTCGCCGGACACGAAGTACGTGCTTGGCAACGGTGAGTTCCGCGCGCCGCTCCCGAACGACGGGACCGACGTGAAGAACCCGGACAACTACACGTCGCTGTTCGTCGCCGTCGACCCCGAGTCGATGGAGACCCAGTGGCAGGTCAAGGTCGATGGTAATCTCGACATCGTCGACACCGGCAAAGAGGGTCGGTGGGCCATCTCCTCGGCGTACAACAGCGAGGAGGCCACCGACATCCAGGGCATGACGAAAGACGACCGGGACAACGTCAAGGCGTTCGACATTCCGGCCATCGAGCAGGCCGTCGAGAACGGCAACTACGAGGAGGTCAACGGCATCCCCGTCGTCGACGGCACGCAGGGAAGTTCGCTCAACCAGGGCGACCGCCCCATCGTGAAGTACATTCCGACGCCGAAAAGCCCCCACTGTGTCGAGGTCGGCCCGAACGGCGACTACGCCTTCGTCGCGGGGAAACTCTCGCCGACGGTGACGATGATCGACCTGAACGCGCTGGCCGATTCCTCCGACCCCGAGGATGTCGTCGCCGGACGACCACGCGTCGGACTCGGCCCGCTGCACACTACCTTCGACGGCAACGGACACGCCTACACGTCGCTGTTCATCGACTCACAGGCCGTCAAGTGGGACATCGAGGCGGCCGTCGAGGCCGAAGAGGGGTCCGAGGACCCCATCATCGAGAAGCAGGACGTCCACTACAACCCCGGGCACATCCAGGCCCTCGAGGCGATGACGACCGACCCCGACGGGGAGTGGCTCGTCAGCCTCAACAAACTCTCCAAGGACCGGTTCCTCCCGGTCGGCCCGATCATGCCTGACAACGACCAGCTCATCCACATCGGCCAGGGCGAGGAGGAGATGGAACTGGTCGCGGACCACCCGGCCTACCCCGAGCCACACGACTGCGTGTTCGCCCACAAGGACAAGATCGACGCCAAGAAGGTGTACGACAAGGACGACTACGAGGAGACCTACATCACCGAGGAGGACTCCGGCGTCGAGCGCACGGGCGAGAACAGCGTCCACGTCAAAATGACGACCAAGCGCTCGGAGTTCGGCCTGCCGGACTTCACGGTCCAGGAGGGCGACGAGGTGAAACTCTCCACGACCAACATCGAGGGCGTGCAGGACATCATCCACGGCGTCGCCATCCCCGAGCACGACATCAACTACGCCGTGGCCCCACAGGACACCCGCGAGGTCACGTTCACGGCTGACGACCCCGGGGTGTACTGGATCTACTGCACGTACTTCTGTAGCGCCCTGCACCTGGAGATGCGCAGCCGGATGATCGTCGAACCGGCGGAGGGGTAGCGCCACAACCCATTTCGGAGGTGTCCAGCCATGCAACGACCCACTTTCGACGACTTCCGCGAGATTCGACGGGGCCTCCCCGTGGTAGCGGCGCTGCTGTTCGTCGCGGCGCTCGCGTTCCCGATGTGGCACATCAGCGTCGACGCGGTCCAGTATCCGAGCACGACGCTTCACGTCTCCCTGTACGCCTACCCCCACCTGACTGGGGATTTCATCGAGATGGCGCGGCTGAACCACTACGTCGGGTTCTACTTCCCCGACCCGGTGTTAGTCGAGCCCAACTTCCCCGTTGAGGAGAACGCCATCGACGTGCCCGAGTGGGCGCTCGGGCCCGTTGCGTTCATCGGCGTGTCACTGCTGTCGGTGTTCGTCGCCGTCGCACCGACTACCGAGAAGCTCAAGCGCGGCCTGAAATACCAGTTCGGCGGCACCGTGCTGGTGTTCACCGTGATGCTGGCCGATATCCAGTACCGGCTCTGGCAGGCCGGCCACACGCTCGATCCCGGTGCGCCGGTGATGGGCGTCGACGGCTTCACGCCGCCGCTGTGGGGCCAGTATCAGGTCGCCAACATCACCAGCGTCTCCCGGTTCGGCCTCGGCGCGTACATGGCCGCCACGGCTGCTGGGCTGCTCGCAGTCGCGTACTACTACCGTGACGAGTCAGCCACGTTCGACGAACTCCCGACCCGACTACGCGACGGACTTCGGGACCTCCCCGACGCTGTACGGGACCGCCTCGGCCGTGACGGCGACACCGACGACGATGAGGACGCCCCGCACCGCCCGACGACCACCGCAGCCGAACCTGACCAACCCGAAACCCACTCATGAGCCCACTGTCCCACGATTTCGAGCGTGCGTTCGCCATCGGTACCGCAGTCCTGCTCGTGCTGTCGGTCGTGGCTGTCGGGATGGCCAGCGCCGGCCCGACCGGCAGCGACGACCTCGCCTTTGACCCCGACGTGCCCGACACCGAGTCGTTCACCGCCCCGTCGGCCGACGGCACCGCAACGGTCGACGGCGAGACGTACGGCAGCGCGCAGGCGGCAGTCGACGCGGCGGACCCCGGCGATACCGTCACGCTTGACGGTCGCTTCGACGAGACTCTCGTCGTGACGACGCCGAACGTCACGCTGGCCGGGAGCGGTCCCGGGTCGGCGCTGCTGCACGGCGACGGCGAGGGCGACGTCCTCGCCATCGAAGCCCAGGGCGTTACCGTGGCGGACCTCTGGGTCCGCAACAGCGGCTACAGCACCGCGACGAACGACGCCGCGGTATTCGTCAACGCCAGCGATGTCACTGTCCGTAACAGCCGCGTGACCGACATGACCTTCGGCATCTGGCTCGACGGCGTCGACGACGCCGAGGTCCGCAACAACACCATCGTCGGCCGCGAAGAGATAACGCAGTTGACCAAGCGGGGCAACGGCGTCCAGATCTGGAAGACCGAAGACAGCGTCATCCGGAACAACGACATCACCACCGTCCGGGACGGACTCTACTTCAACTGGGCGAAAGACGTCAACGCCAGCGAGAACACGATGTGGGACCTCCGGTACGGGGTCCACTACATGTACTCGGACGACTCACACCTGCGGAACAACACCGCTTTCGGCAACGACGTCGGGTACGCGCTGATGGTGTCGAAGCACCTCGACATCGAGGGCAACGTCGCGGTGAACAACAGCGGGCAGTCCGGCCACGGCATCCTCGTCAAGAGCATCGACGACACGGACATCCGCGGCAACCACCTCGTCGACAACGAGAACGGGCTGTTCGTCTACAACTCCGTCAGCAACCGCATCGTCGGCAACCTCGTCGTCGGCAACGACATCGGCGTCCACATCGCCGCCGGCAGCACCGACGGCACCGTGACAGAGAACAGTTTCATCCGCAACAACAGGCCGGTGCTCGCGGTGATGAGCGACCAGGTCCACTGGAACGAGAGCGTCGGGAACTACTGGTCTCGGGCGAACCCGACGGACGTTGACGACGACGGCGTCGGCGACACCCGCTACCAGCCGGCCGGGACCGTCCAGCAGGTGACTGCCGAAAAGCCCGCCGCGCGAGTGTTCGCCAGCAGCCCGGCCTTCGACGCCGTTCGGCTGGCCGAGTCGTCCGTTCCGGTCGTCCAGTCGCCCGGCGTCGTCGATGCCCGCCCGCTCACCGAACCACCCCACGAGAACTGGAGGAGCTACTATGAACGTGATTGAAGTCGACGGTGTATCGAAAGCTTACGGCGATGTGCAGGCGCTTGACGGACTGAGTCTGTCTGTCGAACAGGGGGCCACCCTCGGCGTGTTCGGCACGAACGGGGCCGGCAAAACGACGCTGTTCAAACTGCTGGTCGGGCTGAACCGACCGGACGACGGCAGCGTCTCCGTCGCCGGCGCGGACCCGACCGACGGGACCGCCGTCCGCGAGCGAGTGCGCTATCTCCCCGAGCATGCCGGCTTCCCGCCGAGCCTGACCGGCCGCGAGGTACTCCGGTTCCACGCCCGGATGCGGTCGGTGCCCCGGGAAGACCGGGCACACCACGTCGAGCGCATCCTGCACACCGTCGGACTCGCGGACGCCGCGGACCGACGCGTCGGCGGCTACTCAAACGGGATGAACAGGCGGCTCGGACTCGGCACGGCACTCGTCGGCGAGCCGGCCGTGCTGATACTCGACGAACCGACCGCGGGGCTCGACCCCGACGGGATCCGGGCGTTCCACGAGGTCGTGGAATCCCTGGCGGCCGAGACGGACGTGACTATCGTCTTCTCCTCGCACGCGCTCGGGGAGATTCAGCGGCTCTGCTCGGAGGCAGTCATCGTCGCCGACGGGCGGGTCGCCACCGCGGGACCGGTCGAAGAGCTTCGCCGCGCTGCCGCCGACGAGGTGACGGTGTCGCTGTCCCTCGCGTCCGAGGCGGCTGCGAGCGACGCGGCGACCGACCTCGGGGACCACGAGGCAGTGTCCAGCGTCAGCCGCTCCGGCGCGGCGGTGACGGCACGGACTACGCCGACCGACGCCTACGACCTGCTGACCGCCGTCGGTGAGGGGTACGACATCGACCGCTTCGAGGTCCGCGAACCCGGCCTTGAGGCCGCGTTCCACGAGGCCGTCGGGGCGGACGACGGCGATGATCCCGGCTCCGACAGCACAGCGGCGGCTGCGGAGGCGGCGACCGAGGATTCGGGAGGTGAGCCAGCATGAGCGAGGGCGACTCCTCGACAGATCCGACCCCGGACGGCGGCGTCGTTTCGGTTGACGCTCCGGCTACCCGGTTGCACGACGGCGGAACCAAGCAGAACGCGACCGCAGCCGGGACCGACGACTCCGCGCTCGCCCGGCTTGCCGATAGCAGCCTGCTCACCATCGCTCGCCGGGAGTACCGGCTGGCCGTCCGGAGCCGATGGGCGCTTGGCGTGGCGCTACTGTTCGGTCTTTTCACCACCGCGGTTGTCCAGTTCGGCGCGAGTTCGGTCGGCCCGGGTCGCTTCGATGCGGTGATCGCGACTATCGCCGAACTCGGCGTTTACCTCGTGCCGCTGACCGCACTGGCGGTCGGCTACGACGCCATCGTCGGGGCGGACGAGCGCGGGTCGCTCGAACTCATGCTCGCGCTCCCGGTGACGAAAGGACGTGTCGTCGTCGGGACTGCCGTTGGCCGGGCGGCGGTGCTGTCCGGCGCAATGTTGCTGGGCTTCGTCCCCGGCGCGCTGTTGACGGTCCGCTACATCGGTCTCGCCAGCGTCGGTCAGTACGCGGCCGTCGCCCTCGCAGCGGTCCTGACCGCCTGTGCGATGCTGGGCGTGGCGGTGCTGGTCTCGACAGTCGCACGGACGAAAACCCACGCACTCGGTGCCTCCCTCGCCATCTGGCTGTGGGTCGCGCTGTTGCACGACCTGGTCGCACTGGGGGCAGTCGCAGGGTTCGACCTCGGCTCCGGCGCGATCGCCGCGGCGATACTGCTCAACCCCGTGGACTGCTTCCGCGTGCTCGCACTCTCGCAGGTGGACGTGGTCGCCGGCGGCTTCGGCAGCGTGCTGGCACAGGCCGGGCTGACCGTGCCGATGGTCGCCGCGGCGCTCGCGGCGTGGGTCGTCGTGCCCGTCGGCGTCGCTGCCAAACTCATCCAACGGCGGCGTCTCTGAAGGACCTGTTTTAGACCGACTGCAGCGCCGTTTCTTCGGGCTCCTCGAACAGGGAGGCGACCTGTTTCGTCGTCTCGGTGCGCTCGTGGGCGTTTTCCAGAAGCACGGTCTCGCTGGGGAACAACTGCTCGCCGAGTTCGAGGCCGTGTTCGCGCGCAGTCGACCCCGTGACGGTGAGGTAGACGCCGAGGCCGGTCGCCGCGATGTCTTCTTCCTCTTCGCCCCCCTCCGTGGGATACGTAAAGGAGACGCCATCGAGCGCGCTAGTTCCGAGAACGGCTTCGACGAGTCGCTCGTACCGCGGTGAGATGCAGAGTTCGCCCTCGTAATTGGTGACGAAGGCCCGGTCGAGGGGGCCGTCCTGTGAATCCAGGACTTCCGGCGTCGCGAGCAGCGTGTGGTATACCGTATCTCCCAGCCCGGTCACGACCCGCACGTCAGTGTCCAGCGGGTCGATACGGTCGTTGATCTCGTGGATAGCGGTCAGCGGCTCGTCACGCAACTGGACGACCTCTTCGAGAACGAGGTCGGCGCTGTCGAACCCGAGCGCGAACTCGTGGGTCCGGAGCGCCCGGAACGGCTCCTCGCGACCGACCAGTTGCACGTCGCCGTGTTCGGTCGGGACGGTGACGCTGTCGAAGACGATCCGCCGGGGCATCCCGTCTCGGTCGTCCCGCAGCAGCGTGTACTCCGGCTTGGAGGGCTCTTCGAGTGAGGAGTAGTCGCTGATGCGATGGTACACGTCGGCGACCGCGTCCTGTTTGCCCTTGGTGACGGCCTTCTCGTAGCGAAGCGTCGAGATGATCTCGTCGGCCAGGTCGGTGGTCCCCGTGCGCCCGGCGAGTCGCTCCAGCACTGCTTCGAGGGGCCGACCCTTGCGCGGCACGGCCACTCTCGTCGTCGTCATTATGCAGGCACAGACGGGGGACCGGTAAAACGAGTTCGGTTAGTCGCCGCCGCCGATAACCGACGACAACTGTTCGCGCCACTCCTGGAGCTCTTCTATCTCCGATTCGGTTTCGTCGATCCGGTCGGCGAGTTCGCCCTCGCCGATCTCCTCGCGGACGGCCTCGATGTCGTCTTCGAGGTCGTCGAGCTGTCCTTCCACGCTCTCGACGTCCTCGGAGAGTTCATCGACCTGTTCCGAGGCGTTCGTGGCCGTGTTCGTCGCCGACTGGATCTCGTCTTCGAACCCGTCGAGCGTCTGTTCGAAGGACTCCAGGCGTTCGCTGAACTCTTCGATCATGTCCTCGCCGGTCCCGTTCTCTTCGAGGAACTCTTCGAGCGCGTCGGTGTACGCACGGAGGTCCGCGATGTCGCTCTGGATGCGTTGGATCCGGGCGTCGTTGACGCCACCGGTGTCGCTGCCGTCCTCGGAGACGGCGTCAAGCGCGCGCTTGAGGAGTTTCACGTCTTCCGGGGAGACGTTCTGCTCGCGGATCTCCTGGGCCATCGTCGCGACGACAGCACCGGATTGTACCTCGGAATCCGCCGGTGCGGCGTTGCTCTCTTCCGGGGCTTCGACGCCTGCATCCGGGTTGTTCGGGTCCGAGAGGTCCAGCGTCTCGATGTCCTCGTCGTCATCGTCTTCGAGGCCGGGAACGCTGTCGGCGTCGCCGGCGATGACGTTTCGAACGGCGTCGTCGCCGCCACCGACGAGGTCTTCCTCGTCTTCGTCCAGGGGCGGGTCGACGGTCTCGATTTCTGGCTCCGTCAGGAACTTCTCGACGTCATCGGTGCCCGTCGCACGGATACCGTAGACGGTTGTGTAGTCGGCTTCGGGCTCTAGTTCCTTCTCGAAGGCGATCCGGTCCTCGTTGATATCCCAGTACTCGCTGCCGTACTCGGGGTGGAAGCCGAGGTCCTCGACTGCCACGTCTTCCGGGACGGTGTCGACCAGTCTGACTGTCACCGGAACGGACCGATGCGAAGTGAGATTGAACGCAATCGCGGGCACAGGGAACTCGTCCGCCTCGAACCGTTTGGTCACTGTCACGCCGTCCGAGGTGACAGTGATTTCGTCGTAGGCTTGCGAATTGCTCATGGTCTGTATGGTTTCAGCAATAGTATTAAAGGTACGTACCTGACCAACATTTACGTCTTTTTTCTATATACTATTGGTTAATATAATATTGAAGAGGTAGACTCAGTAATACGAACAGGGCGTGAGACGTGAAGGATGGACAGTTCGTACCCGTAGCGCTGGCCTAGCCGTTCTCAGTCGAGGTCGTACCGGTCGCCGATTTCAACGATTGAGAGCGACGACGGATATGCGAAGCTGTTGGCGTGGTTGTGCAGGACGGTCGGCTCAGTCGTCATCCCCTTCCACATGTCCCAGTGAGTCGGGACGAGGGTGTCCAGTTGGAGTTCGTTCGCGGCTTCGATAATCATGTTCTCGTCGTTGTACCACTGCGTTCGCGTGGGTTCGCCGGTCTCCTTGTCGTCGATCATCCCGACGGTCCCAAAGGCGAGGACGCCGACGTCGATATCGTAGCGCTCGCCAACGGTTTCGAACTCGCCGGGGCGGGCGTCGCCGCCGTGGAAGAACGTGCCGGATTCGTGTTCGAACACGTACGACACCGGATGCTCAGCGTCGGGGTCGTTGGCCGGTTCGACGTGGACCGTCAGGTCACCGATTTCGAGCGTGTCACCCTCCGTGACTTCATGCAGTTGATCGTCGGTGACGCTGTAGTTTTCCAGCCAGGCTTCCTCCCGGATGACTTCGTGACCGCTGTCGGTCGTGTAGTAGTCCGCGCCCGTCCCAGCGAGAATCGGGGCCTGAGACGGCCCGTGAACGTGGTCGGTGTGCTCGTGGGTGCCCAGAACCGCGTCGCACTCGGTGATGTCGTCGGGGTTGAACGGCACCGGGACCATCCGCACGGTCCGCGGGGGGTCGCCCGTGCCGAGATACGGGTCGATGAAGACGGTCGTCCCGCCGCTCGATTTCACGATGAAGCCGTTACAGCCCAGATACCAGATCGCCAGCCCGTCAGGCGTCGCCGACTCCACCGCACGCGGGAGCCAGTCTTCCCAATCAGATTCGACTGTCATGTGCAGAGATGCCACTCCCGGTCGCTAAGATGTTTCGAAGACGCCGGGTCATCTCCCGCTGTCTGAGAACGAGGCCCTCGGTTTATTTCCCAACTGAGAGAAATACTACCTGTATGTACGATCACATCCTCCTCGCCTCAGATGGAACAGAGGCATCGACTAACGCCGAGTCCCACGCGATTGCCCTCGCAGCGGAACACGGTGCGGCCCTCCACGCGCTGTATGTCGTCGACGAAGACGTGTACACGGCCTACAGCGGCGACGAATACGTAGATGAATCGGAGGGGCCGGAGCACGGCCTCGAAGAGACCGGACAGGAGACGCTGGCCCGGATACAGGCCGACGCGGAGGCGTCCGGCGTCGATGTGACGACGACCCTGAAACACGGACGGCCGGCCGAATCCATCATCGAAACCGCCGACGAGGCGGATGTCGATTTGCTCGTGCTCGGGACGAAGCGGCGGCCGGCGGAGTACCGGAGTCTCCTCGGCAGTATCACGGACAAAGTGCTCAGACTGACCGAACGACCAGCCGTGGTGGTGAAAACCGAAGTGGAAGAGTGATAGCAGAGTCGGTAGAGCCATGCCGCTAACGGACCACGACTGTCAGCGCCATCGGCGCTCCTGATCTGCTGATTCGGAGTCAGTGAAAACGCGACCGTGACAAATACCGGTCTTCAGTCCTCGCAGCAACCGCCGGCTTTCTGGCCGAAGTCGACAGCCAGTTCCTCGGAGACGATCTCGTTGAGTTCCTGCAGGCGCAGTTCGAGTTCGTTCTGGGCCTCCAGATAGTCACTCATCACCGGGATGTCGTGGAGTTCCTCCTGCTTCTGTTGGACCTTCCGAAGGTCCTCCTGGGAGGCGTTGCCGGTCTGGCGGGCAAGCATGAACTCCTCGCGGATCTGCTCGAACTCCTGGATGGCCTCCTGGGCCTCGTCGTGGTTTTCGACGGCGTCTTTCGTCTCCTTGAATCGCTGGTACACCGGCAGCTCGGCGATCGCTTCGCCGAACTCTGTAGCGAGCGCCTCGACGTGGTCACCGTCGATATCAGCGGCGGTATCGGTCTCGATGCTCATCACCGTGCGGTATGGACTCGGGCGGTATAGGCCTGCCGAAACCGGGTATGCTCCGGACGGGACTGGATCGGTGAGAGCGGCACCCGACAGGTCCGGAGCTTCAAGTTCCCTCGCCGAGTCGACGGTCCATGCAACTGTTCGAGGGAATCGCTGCCATCCTCGCGATATTTCTCTATATCCTCATACTGGCGGTGCTGTCGCTTGGTATCCTGTTCGGCATCGCGGTGATAATGGGTGTCGTCGGGTCGGTACTCTCGATTCCGCTCCTGTACGTCCTGCCGGACGTACGCCGGTTCCTTCTCCTCGCGTCCGGGGGCGTGCCCGACGACCAGACACCGCCGTGGCGCGTCGCCTTCCGACCCCGGTACCTCCTCCTGTCGATGGTCTTCGGCGTCAGCTACGGAGTCGTCTTCCTGCTCCTGTTCATTCCGTTCCGCGAACTGAGAGTGGTCCACGCCAGCGTCGGCCCCGTCCCACTGCTGCTTGGCATCCCGCTGTCGTTCGTCGTGCTGGCGGTTACGCTGGCGTTCGGGATCCAGCGGACGTCGACTGCCTGGAGCGGAACGACCGACAGCCGCTCGGTACTACTCCAGTGGACCGTGTTCATCACCGTCGTCGTGGCGATCGGAACCGCCGTTCCGGTGGTAGCAACGAAACTCTAGCCGGGACGGCCCGCCCGTTATCAGTTGTTGTAATTGATCGCAAAGGATATGGCCTGATCCGGGTTGATTTATGATAATGGCTAAACGAGCTACAGCGAACGAATTACTGCCGGAATCGGTAGAGGAAAGCGGGGAGTTCTGGCTCCACGCGTTTGAATCGCTTGTCGAAGATTTACCGGAAGCGGCGTTCGTGGTCGACGCAGAGGGCGATATCACACACTGGAACGACGCGGTCGAAGGCATGCTCGGACTCCCGGCGAGCGAGGCGGTCGGGATGAACGCCTACGACGTGTTCGGCACGGAGGGCGAAGACGAGACGCTCGCCCAGGAGGTCATCAGGACTGAGGAGCCGATCCGTGAGACCGAACTCCGCTCGGCCGAGCGCCCTGACGGAACGATGGCGCACGCGAGAGCGGTGGCCATTCCGCTCATGGGCCCCGGCGGCGACGCTATCGGTGCGCTGGAGTTACTGATCGATTTCAGCGATATCGTCGAACAGCGCGAAGCGCTCCAGAACCTCCAGTCGCAGATGGCGACGGACGTGGAATCGGCGGTTGGCGAACTCGGCGAATCCGCGGCGTCCGTCACCGAACAGTCCGACGAGATCAAGGAGATGACCGATGAGCAAGCCGAGAGTCTCGATGAAGTCCAGTCCGAGGTGTCCGGATTCAGCGCGACCGTCGAGGAGATCGCCTCCAGCGCCGAGGAAGTGAGCAGTCGGAGCGGCGAGGCCAGGGAACTCGCCGAGGAATCGGTTGAGACAGCGACGGAGACCATCGAACGCGTCGAGGACGCGACGGAGTCCGCCCAGCAGGTCGCGGCAGACTCGACGGAACTCCGGGGCCACATCGAGGAGATCGACGAGTTCGTCGAGGTCATCAACGACATCGCCGACCAGACGAACATGCTGGCGCTGAACGCCAACATCGAGGCCGCGCGGAGCAACAGCGACAGCGACGGGTTCGCGGTCGTCGCCGACGAGATCAAGGAACTGGCAGACGAGTCCAAACAGCACGCCGACGAGGTCGAGCGCATCGTCGGCGAGGTCCGCGAGATGGCCGACGACACCGCCGAAAACGTCGAGGAGACGACGGACGCGATCCAGCAGGCCCTCTCGGACCTTGAGACGGTGCTGGACAATCAAAAGGCCATTCTCGACGCCGCGTCCGAGACCGAACAGGGCATCGGAGAGGTCGCGGAGGCGACGGACGACCAGGCCGCAAGCGCCGAAGAAATCGCCAGCATGATCGACGAAATCGCCCGGCGTGCCGCCGAGGTTTCCGAGTCTATCGACGAACTGGCTGACGCTAACGAGACCCAACACCAGATGGCCCGAGACTTAGAGGAGAACGTCGAGCGGGTCGAACGACGGCTCTCCGAAATTATGGCGTAACTGTCGCTCACCGAAACACGGGGGTTATGCCGCTCGAACGGATACAGGGTTGCAATGAGTCAAGAGCGGACTGACGGCGACCTCCGGAACACCGGACTGTCGCTCAAACACGACCGCGAGTGGGACTACGAACTCGACCGAATCATCGAGGCCGTCGAGGAACGGGACGCCGAGAAGGTGGGGCTGCAGTTCCCCGAGGGGCTGAAACGCCGCGGCCCGGCCGTGGCCGACGACCTCCGGGAGAACCTCCCCGACGACGTGACCGTGCTGCTCTCGGGCCAGCCCTGTTACGGGGCCTGCGACCTGGATACCTACATGATGCGCCGGACGGACGTGTTCGTCCACTTCGGCCACTCGCCGATGAAGGAATCGGACAAGATCATCTACGTGCCGCTGTTCTCGAACGTCGACGTCTTCCCCATCATGGAGCAGGCCCGCGAGGAACAGCTCGCGGACCCCGAAGAGGACCCCGACGTGGGGCTGGTGACGACGGCCCAGCACATGAACAAGTTCGACGAGATGCGTGAGTGGCTGGAAGAGCGGGGCTACACCGTCCACACGCGCCGGGGCGACGAACGGCTCACCCACGAGGGACAGGTGCTGGGCTGTAACTACGCCAGCGCCGACGTGGACGCCGACCAGATGCTGTACGTCGGCGGCGGGAAGTTCCACCCCCTCGGGCTGGCGATGGAACACCCCGAAAAACACGTCGTTATCGCCGATCCCGTCAACAACGTCGTCACCGTCGCCGACACGGAGAAGTTCATGAAGCAGCGCTACGGGGCGGTTCACCGCGCGATGGACGCCGAGTCCTGGGGCGTCATCTTCTGTACCAAGATCGGCCAGGGCCGCTGGGACAAGGCCCAGGAGATCGTCGACAACAACGAGAACGCCTACCTCATAACCATGGACGAAGTCACGCCGGACCGGCTGACGAACTTCGGGATGGACGCCTACGTCAACACCGGTTGTCCCCGGATCACCACCGACGACGGCCCGCAGTTCAAGAAGCCGATGCTCACGCCCGGCGAGTACGAGATCGCCATCGGCGAGAAACCGCTCGACTCCCTGGAGTTTGACACCTTCCACGGCACCTGGTAACCACAGTTCTCACATCTGAGAACGGGAGACGTACTGTCTTGTAGCCCGGGCATCGCTACGGGGTATGGCTTCTACAGAGGGCGCTGCTATCTACCAGGATGTTTTTGAGGCGAGTCCGGACCCGATTATGGTCCATGACGCCGACACCGGAACTGTCGTCCGGGCCAACCAGGCCGCGGGCGCGCTCCTGGGGTGCGCTCCGGACGACATCGTCGGAATGCACGTGGGCGAGTTCAGCCCGCCGGGGTTCTCCACAGCGGACGCAAACGACCTGATAGCCGAGGCAGCCACGTCAGGTTCGGCGCAGGTCGAGTGGGCAACAGAGGGGCCCGACGGCACGGACCAACTGGTCGAGGTAACGCTCAAGCGAGCCGCTCTCGGCGACGAGACCCGTGTTGTGGCGTTCATTCACGATGTGACCAGCATCCGCGAGCGGGAACGAAAACACGCAGAGCAGAGCGAACAGCTCGACACCCTGATGGGGAATCTCCCTGTCGTGGTGTTTACGCTAGACCCGGACGGCGTGTTCACGTATTCAGCTGGGAAAGGGCTGGAGGGCCTGGGGTTGGAGCCCGGCGACCTCGAAGGGACATCGGTGTTCGAGACGTACAGCGAGTATCCGGACATCATCACCGCCGTCGAGGAGGCCCTCGACGGGGAGGAAGTCCGCGTGACACAGGAAATCGACGACCTCGTCTTCGAGACGTGGTATCGACCGGTGTTCGACGACAGCGGGCGGCTCAAACAGGTCGTCAGTGTGGCCAGAGATATCACCGGCCTCAAGCGCCGTGAGGAGCGCGTCGAGGCGCTCAGCGGCGCGACAAATGAACTGCTGTACAGCCGCACAGAGACTGCGGCTGCGGACAAAGTCGCACAGATTGCCCAGCGTATCGTCGACCAGCCGCTCGCCGCGATTTGGTCATACGACAGCGGCGACGACACGCTCTATCCAATCGGCGCGACGGCAAAGGCGACCGACTTCGCCGGAGTGGAAACGGCGGCGGATCTCCCACCGATGGGTCCAGACAGCGACGAGAACCGTATTTTCCACACCAGCGAGCCGACCGTTATCGAGGACTACCAGGAACTGTCGAACCCGTCAGCGCCGTCGATGCCGATGCGGACGCTCCTGTGTCTCCCGCTCGATGACCAGGGGATGCTGTGTATCGGGTCCGAGACCGTGGCGTCGTTCGACGGCGACGAGCGGTTCCTGCTGGAGATTCTCGCGAGTACAGCGGCTGCCGGGCTGGAGCGAATCGAACGCGAGACGCGGCTCAAATCAAAACAGGCGGAGCTAGAGCGCTCCAACGAGGCGCTCCAGCAGTTCGCCTACATCGCGTCCCACGACCTGCAGGAACCGCTCCGGATGGTGTCGAGCTACGTCGACCTGTTGGACAGCGAATACGGCGACGACCTCGACGAAGAGGCCGCCGAGTACATGGCCTTCGCCGTCGACGGTGCCCGCCGGATGCAGGAGATGGTCGACGCCCTGCTCCGGTACTCCCGCGTCGAGACGAACGCAGGTGACTTCGAGGAGACGGACCCGGAAGCGGTTCTCGACCGCACGCTGGACGCCTTGCGGATGCGGATAGAAGAGGTGGACGCAACCATCACAGCGGGGTCACTCCCCCGCGTCGACGCCGATCCGAATCAGGTCGGCCAGGTGTTCCAGAATCTACTGGAAAACGCCATCGAGTACGCGACGGAGGCGGACATCGAACCCCGTATCGAGGTCAGTGCCGAAGAAGACGACGACATGGTGACCTTCACCGTCTCGGACAACGGGCCAGGGATTCCGGCGGCGGACCGCGAGGAGGTGTTCAACATCTTCCACCGCGCCGGCGCCCACGACACGGAGGGCACCGGTATCGGGCTGGCCGTCTGCCAGCGAATCGTCCTGCGCCACGACGGACGCATTTGGGTCGAACCGTCCGACGACGGCGCGACATTCAAATTTACGCTGCCCGCAGTGACGGAGGTGAGCGGCGATGACTGAGTCTTCCGAGGGTCGGCCGGTCGAGATTCTGCTGGCGGAGGACAACCCCGGCGATGTCAGACTGACCGAGAAAGCCCTGGAGAAGGGGAAGGTGCTGAACAACCTTCACGTCGTCAACGACGGCGTCGAGGCGCTGGAGTTCCTCCGGCAGGAAGCGGAGTATGGCGACGCACCGCGGCCCGACCTGCTGTTGCTCGACCTCAACATGCCCCGCAAAGGGGGGCAGGAAGTCCTCGAAGCGATGAAGGGCGACGAGTCGCTCCGGCGGATTCCGGTCGTCGTTCTGACCAGTTCCGAGGCGGAAGAAGACATCATCGAATCGTACGACCTCCACGCGAACGCCTACCTGACGAAACCGGTCGACTTCGACGGCTTCGTCGACATCGTGAGCAGCGTTGAAGATTTCTTCCTCACGGTCGTCAAGCGGCCGCCGAAATAACGATGGCTGAGACGGTACATCTCGATGTACTCCTCGTCGAGGACAACCCGGGCGACGTCCGCCTGACGCGGAAGGCGTTCGAGGACGCCGGACTCGTGAACAACCTCCACGAGGTGAACGACGGCGTCGCCGCGATGGAGTATCTCCGGAAGGAGGGCGAGTACACGGACGTGGAGCGCCCGGACATGGTCCTGCTCGACTTGAACCTCCCCCGGAAGAGCGGCGAGGAGGTGTTGAGCGAGATCAAGACCGACCCCGACCTGAAACGCATCCCCGTCGTCATCCTCACCAGCTCGGACGCCGAGGAGGACATGATAAAGACGTACAACCAGCACGCGAACGCCTACCTGAAGAAGCCGGTCAAGTTCCGGGGGTTCCTCGACGTCGTCCAGCGAGCGCGCGACGGCGAGGCAGCCACGACAGCAGAACTCGCCCGCGACCTCGGGGTCGGTCACCGGGTCGGCGGGCAGGTCCAGGTCACAGAGCGTACAGCCGGTCATAGCTCTCTCACAGGGGCTGGTAGTACGGTACGGGTGGGTGCGGCAGGTGGACGCCGAGCAGCATCAGGCCGTGGGCGAGCGGCAGGTAGCCGAGGCCGAGGAAGGCGACGCCCATCGTCCGGTGCAACAGCGTTCGGTGCCGCACCGACAGCGAACCGATGGCGAGCCCGTACGCCAGCAGCGTCGGAATCGTCCCGATGCCGAGCAGCGACAACGCGAGTGCCCCACGGACCGGGTCGCCGATGACGAACGCGTACAGGTACGCCGGGTAGGTGATCGGACAGGGGAGTACCGCGTGGACCGCACCCAGTCCGACGATGCCCGTCGAGTTCGTCGCACGGTCGAGGTGGCCCGTCAGCACACCACTGACCCGTCGAAACACCCCCGAGAGCACGGGGATGGAGTTCCCGACGGCCGCACCGCCGGCGGTGCCGCGGAACAGGTAGCCGACGCCCGCGGCGAGGATGAACAGGCCGACGAGGATGCCCATACTCCCGCGCACGACGTCCGAGAGCGACGTGATTGCCGTGACGCTCCCGACGACGAGGCTGCCGGCGAGTCCGAGCACCGCGCCGACGAACGCGTAGCCAGCGGTGCGGCCGAGGTTGAACAGTCCGTGCTGGCGAACGTCGCGCACCGTCAGCTGGTCCCGTCGCCGGGCGTCGCCGCTCGCGGTGATACGGTCGGCGTACGTCGACACCAGCGGCCCACACATTCCGAGCAGTGCGCGCCG
>ENA-ORDC01000924-ORDC01000924.1-marine-metagenome-genome-assembly--contig:-NODE-924-length-24491-cov-7.803105_pt1 | contig 24491 bp, 20 predicted proteins | sample MGYA00237783_ERZ508515 | MGnify/ENA primary metagenome ERZ508515 (study PRJEB26186, sample SAMN06268792) | marine metagenome | isolation source: Eden Landing Ponds, San Francisco, CA, USA | place... | reverse complement strand
CCGAGATCTACGACGGCATGACGACCGCCTCGGTCAACGCCTGGCCCAGCCCCGAGCACGACATCGGCGCCGTCAACCAGCTGTTCTCCAAGCTGTTCCCGGCCGGCTTCTACTACAAGACCTTCAAGTGGCCGCTGAAGGCCTGGCCGGTCTACGAGCGCTTCATCCGCAAGGCCGCCGGCCTCGGCAAGTCGCCGACCGAGCCCGACCCCGACCGCTACGACAAGCGCTTCGCCCATACCGACGTGCTGGTCGCCGGCGGCGGGCCCGCCGGCATCGCCGCGGCCCTGGCGGCCGCGCGGGCCGGCGCGCGGGTCACGCTGGCCGACGAGAACCCGGAGTTCGGCGGCAGCCTGCTGGGCCTGCGCGAGACCATCGACGGCAAGCCGGCGGTCGACTGGGTCGCCGCGGCGCTTGACGAGCTGCGCGGCTACGAGGGCGTGCGCATCCTGCCGCGCACCATCGTGTTCGGCTATTACGACCACAACTGGGTCGACCTGCTGGAGAGCCTGACCGACCCCCTGGCGCAGAAGCCGGCGGACGCGCCGCGCCAGCGCATGTGGAAGGTGCGCGCCAAGCAGGTCGTGCTGGCCACCGGCTCGATCGAGCGGCCGCTGGTGTTCCGCGACAACGACCGCCCTGGCGTGATGCTGGCCGGCGCGGCGCGCACCTACGTCAACCGCTTCGGCGTGAAGCCGGGCAACCGCACTGTCGTGTTCACCAACAACGACAGCGCCTACGCCGCCGCGCTGGACCTGCAGGCCGCGGGCGTCGAGGTCGCCGCCGCGGTCGACCTGCGCGCCGAGCCGAGCGGCCCCTGCACCGACAAGGCGCGCCAGGCGGGCATCGAGATCCTGGCCGGCCACGCCGTCGTCGCCGTGCAGGGCGCGCGCCGGGTGTCCGGGATCAAGGCGGCGCCGCTGAGCGCCGACGGCAAGCGCGTCGACGGCGCGGTCAGGGCGATCGACTGCGACGTCGTCGCCATGTCGGGCGGCTGGAACCCGTCGGTGCACCTGTTCAGCCAGTCCCGCGGCAAGCTGCGCTTCGACGAGGAGACGGCCGCCTTCGTGCCCGACCGCTCGGTGCAGCAGGAGCGCTCGGCCGGCGCCTGCAAGGGCACCTGGGGCCTCAAGGGGTGCCTGAAGGACGGGCTGACCGCGGGCGCCGACGCCGCCAAGAAGGCGGGCTTCGACGGCGCCAAGGCGGGCACCACGCCGAAGGCCGGCGACGACGGCTTTCTGCCGGGCCGCTGGATCTGGACCGTGCCCTCGACCAAGCCGGTCGGCCACGGCGGCAAGCACCTGGTCGACTTCCAGAACGACGTCACCGCCGCCGACCTGCAGCTGGCCGTGCGCGAGGGCTACTCCAGCATCGAGCACGTCAAGCGCTACACCACCACCGGCATGGCGACCGACCAGGGCAAGACCTCGAACGTCAACGCCCTGGGCGTGGTCGCCGAGGTGCGCGGGCTGCCGATCCGGGAGCTCGGCGTCACCACCTTCCGCCCGCCCTACACGCCGGTCACCTTCGGCGCCTGGGGCGGCCGCGACCTGGGCGAGCTGTTCGATCCCGTGCGCAAGACGCCGATGCACTCCTGGCACGAGCTGGCCGGCGCCGAGTTCGAGAACGTCGGCCTGTGGAAGCGCCCCTGGTACTACCCTCGCAACGGCGAGAACATGCACGAGGCGGTGCAGCGCGAGTGCAAGGCGGTGCGCGACAGCGTCGGCATGCTGGACGCCACCACCCTGGGCCGGATCGACATCCAGGGACCGGACGCCGTCGAACTGCTCAACCGGGTCTACACCAACGGCTGGAAGACGCTGAAGCCGGGCGCCTGCCGCTACGGCCTGATGCTGGGCGAGGACGGCATGGTGATGGACGACGGCGTCACCGCCTGCCTGGCCGACAACCACTACCTGATGCACACGACGACGGGCGGCGCCGCCAACGTGCTGGCGCACCTGGAGGAGTACCTGCAGACCGAGTGGCCGGACCTGCGGGTCTACCTGACCAGCGTCACCGAGCAGTACGCTACCTGCGCCGTCGCCGGCCCGAACGCCCGCAAGCTGTTGGCCGAGCTGACCGACGACATCGACCTGTCGCCGGACGCCTTCCCGTTCATGAGCTTCCGCGAGGGCACCGTGGCCGGCGTGCCGGCCCGGGTGTGCCGGATCTCGTTCTCCGGCGACCTGTCGTTCGAGGTCAACGTGCCGGCGGACTACGGCCTGCACCTCTGGCAGGCGCTGATGACCGCGGGCGAGAAGTACGACATCACGCCCTACGGCACCGAGACCATGCACGTGCTGCGCGCCGAGAAGGGCTTCATCATCGTCGGCCAGGAGACCGACGGCACGGTGACGCCCTACGACCTCGGCATGGACAAGCTGTGCTCCTCGAAGAAGGACTTCATCGGCAAGCGCTCGCTCAGCCGGCCCGACATGCTGGACGCCAACCGCAAGCAGTTCGTCGGCCTACTGCCGGACGACCCGCAGGTGGTGCTGGAGGAAGGCGCGCAGCTGGTGGAGACGCTGAAGGACGCACCGCCGATGCCGATGGTCGGTCAGGTGTCGTCCAGCTACATGAGCCCGAACCTGGGCCGGGCGTTCGCGCTGGCGCTGGTCGACGGCGGCGCGAGCAAGCACGGCCAGAAGCTGGTCGCCTCGATGAGCGACGGCCGCAGCGCCTCCTGCACCATCACCTCGCCCGTGTTCTTCGATCCGGAAGGGGAACGTCTCCGTGGCTAGCACCGCATCGCTGCGCCAGTCTCCGCTGGCCCACCTGGGCCTGGCCGGCCGCGCGCAAGCCGGCCTGCAGGGCGCCGGCCTCGGCCTGAGCCTGCGCCCGCCGCGCGGCCTCGTCGACCTGCGCGTCGACCTGGACCGCGAACCGGCCGCGGCCGCGGCGGTGGAGCGCGCGCTGGGCGTCCCCCTGCCGCTGCAGCCGAACACGGCGAGTGCCGCGGCCGGCACCCGCGTGCTCTGGCTCGGTCCCGACGAGTGGCTGGTCGTGGTCGACGATCCCGACCCGCAGACCGGCCCCGACACGGTCGCCAAGCTGCGCCAGGCGCTGTCGGCGCATTTCGCTGCGGCGGTCGACGTCTCCGGCGCGCAGGCGGTGATCGGCGTCACCGGCCCGCTGGCCCGTGAGGTGCTGGAGCGCGCGGTGCCGCTCGACATGGACGCCCGCGAGTTCACCGCCGGCCAGGTCAAGCAGACCGCCTTCGGCCGCCACTGCGGCGCCACCCTGCACCTGCTGGACGCCGGCACCGGTGAATTGGGGCCGACCTTCGACCTGTACTGCCGGCGCTCCTTCGCCGAGTACGTCTGGCGCTACCTGGAAGACTGCGCCGCCGGAGCTGAGACGCAGAGCGCGGTGCTGGAGGGATAGCGCAGCGGCGCAGCCACCGCGGCGTAGAGGCCCTTCGAGACGCCCGACTGCGTCGGGTTCCTCAGGATGACACTGCCGGTGCACTCCCTTGCTGAGTGCCAGTGTCATGGTCAGGAGCACCCCGGAGGGAGGCGTCTCGAACCACGTCCCCTCACCGCTGCTTCGTCTGCCACTCCGAATTCACCCAGATCGGCGGGTCCTCGGGTGGCAGCGGGTCGTGGCCGCGGATTGCGTCGGCGAGCTTCTCGGCCAGCATGATGGTGGGCGCGTTCAGGTTGCCCGACGGGATGTCCGGCATGATCGAGGCGTCGACCACGCGCAGCCGCTCGACGCCGTGCACCCGGCCCGCGCCGTCGACCACCGCGTTGTCGTCGTAGCCCATCGGGCAGGTGCAGGAGGGATGGTAGGCGCTCTCGGCGTTCTGGCGCGCCCAGGCGTCGATCTCGGCGTCGGTCTTGACCTCGGGACCGGGCGCCAGCTCGCCCTGCGAATAGGGTGCGAAGGCCTCCTGCGCCATCACCTCGCGGGTCAGCTTGATGGAATCCCGCATTTCGCGGACGTCACGCTCGGCCTGCTGGTAGTTGAACAGGATCTCCGGCGCCTGCCGCGGGTCCGCCGAGCGGGCGCGCACGTGACCGCGGCTTTCCGGCCGCATCGGCCCGACGTGCGCCTGGTAGCCGTGATACGGCGCGGCGTCCGAGCCGTCGTAGCTCACCGCCACCGGCATGAAATGGTACTGCACGTTGGGGTGCTCCACGCCGGGCTCGGAGCGGATGAAGCCGCCGGCCTCGAAGTGGTTGGTGCCCCCCAGGCCGGACTGGAACAGCAGCCACTGCAGCCCGATCGCCAGCTTGTTCCAGGGCCGGGTCGCCGAGTACAGCGTGATCGGTTGCTTGCACTTGTGCTGGACGTAGACCTCCAGGTGGTCCTGCAGGTTCTCGCCCACCCCGGGCAGCTCGTTGACCACATCGACGCCGAGTGCCTTCAGGTGGTCGCCGGCGCCGATGCCGGACAGCTGCAGCAGCTGCGGCGAATTGATCGCGCCGCCGCACAGCAGCACCTCGCGGTCCGCGTACACCGTCTCCGCCCGACCCTTGCGCTGGACCTCGACACCGACTGCGCGCTTGCCCTCGAACAGCACCCGCCGGGTCAGCGCACGCGTACGGATCGTCAGGTTCGGGCGCGAGCGTACGGGCCGGATGTACCGGTTCGCGGTGGAGGCGCGCACGCCCTTGCGGGTGGTCCGGTCCATCGGCCCGAAGCCCTCGTTCTGGTAGCCGTTCATGTCGTCGGTGTAGGGGTAGCCGGCCTGCTGCCCGGCCTCGATGAACGCCGCGTGCAGCGGGTTGCGGCGCTCGCCGCGGGTGACGTACAGCGGGCCGTCGTCGCCGTGGTACGGGTCGCCGCCCAGCGTCTCGTGCGTCTCCGACTTCTTGAAGTACGGCAGGCAGTGCCGATAGCTCCAGCCTTCCATCCCGTTCGTGCGCGCCCAGCGGTCGTAGTCGCGCGCATGGCCGCGGATGTAGGCCATGCCGTTGATCGCGCTGGAGCCGCCCAGCGTCTTGCCGCGCGGGCAGTACATGCGGCGGCCGTCCATGTGCGGCTCGGGCTCCGACCAGTAGGCCCAGTTGAAGGTCTTGCCCTTGAGCGGCTCTGCGAAAGCGCTCGGCATATGGATGAACACGGACCAGTCCATCGGCCCCGCCTCCAGCAGCAGCACCGAGACGTCCGGGTCCTCGCTCAGGCGGTGCGCCAGCACCGCGCCGGCCGACCCCGCACCGACGATGATGTAGTCGAAGGCTTCGCGCCCGTTCTTTGCCATGGCTTTACCGCTCCATTCGCGCTTCGGCCCTGCCGCTGATGCCGTCGAGACGGCGAGTCGCGCCGCCTCGGGACGCGCCCCGGACCCGACCGACCGGCTCGTCCCGGGGAGCGGCGCAGCCGCGTCCCGACCGATCAGAACGGCGCCTCGCAGTCGCCGGTGGCGACGAAGACGCTCTTCAGCTGGGTGTAGTACTCGATCGCCTGGCGGCCGTTCTCGCGGCCCAGGCCGGACTGCTTGGCGCCGCCGAAGGTCATTTCGATCGGCGTCACGTTGTAGTGGTTGACCCAGCAAATCCCCGCCTGCAGCCGCCGGGAACAGCGGTGCGCGCGGTTCAGGTCGCGGGTGAACACGCCGGCCGCCAAGCCGTAGTGCGTGTCGTTGGCGCGCCGGATCGCGTCGTCCTCGTCGTCGAATGCCAGCACCGACATCACCGGCCCGAAGATCTCCTCACGCACGATCGTCATCTCGTCGCTGCAGCGGTCGAAGATCGTCGGCAGCACGTAGTTGCCGTCGGCCAGGTCCGGGTCCTGCGGCGCGCTGCCGCCGGTTAGCAGCCGGGCGCCCTCGTCCTTGCCCTTCTGGATGTAGTCCAGCACCAACTGCTGGTGATCGCGGCTGATCAGCGGGCCCATCTGGATTTCCGGATCGCCGGGATGGCCGATCCGGATCGCCTGGGTGCGCGCCAGCAGCTTGTCCATGAACGCGTCGTAGACGCCCTCGTGCACGAACACCCGGGTGCAGTTCGTGCAGACCTCGCCCTGGGTGGCGAAGTTGCCGAGCATCGCGCCGGACACCGCGTTGTCGAGGTCGGCGTCGTCGAACACCAGCAGCGGCGACTTGCCACCCAGCTCCATGGTGACGTGCTTCAGCGAAGAGCGCGCCGCCTCGCTGGCGACGATCTTGCCGGTGCCCGCCTCGCCGGTCAGCGATACCTTGGCGATCCCGGGATGGCGGGTCATCGCCTGGCCGGTCTCGGCGAAGCCGTGCACCACGTTGAACACGCCCGCCGGCAGGCCCGCCTCGGTGTAGATCTCCGCCAGCCGCATCGCCGACAGCGGCGTCAGCTCCGCCGGCTTGAACAGCATCGCGTTGCCGGCCGCCAGCGCCGGCGCCGACTTCCAGCAGGCGATCTGCAGCGGGTAGTTCCAGGCGCCGATGCCGGCGCACACGCCCAGCGGCTCGCGCCGGGTGTAAAAGAAGGCGTCGTCGACCTCCTGGTACTCGCCGCCCAGCTTGCTGGCCAGACCCGCGAAGTACTCCAGACAATCAGCGCCGGAATCGACGTCCGCCTCCGGCGTCTCGCTCAGCGGCTTGCCGCCGTCCAGCGTTTCCAGCCGGGCCAGCTCGTCACGGTACCGGCGCAGCAGCTCGGCGGCCTTCTGCAGCACCCGGCCGCGGGCGACGCCGCTCATCGCCGACCAAGTCTCGAAGCCCTTCTGCGCGCTCTCGACCGCGCGGTCGACGTCGTCCGGGCCGGCCAGCTGCACCCGGCAGATCGGCTTGTTGGTGGCCGGGTTCACGGTCTCGAACGTCTCGCCGGTGGCGGCGTCGACGGCGGCGCCGCCGACATAGAGTTTCTGATCAGGCCAGTCGGACATCGCGTCTCTCCCAATTGACGCCGTGGTGCGCCAGTTGCGTCTGCAGATAGTCGAAGGCGAAGGTGCGCGCGGTCGCGCGGTCCAGGCCGCGCTCCCCCATCGCGGTGCGCAGCGACAGCCCGTCGACAAAGATCGACAGGCCCATGGCGATGCGCCGGGCTTCATCGGCCGGCAGCAGGCGCCGCAGTTCGTAAACCAGGTTGCTCTTGAGGCGCGCCCGCAGCACCCGCTGCACCCGGCCGAGCTGCCGGTTGCGGTGGCTCTGCCCCCAGAAGGCGACCCAGGCGCTCAGCGTGGGACGGTCGAACGAGCGCTCCGAAAAGTTCGCCTCCAGCACCGCTGCCAGCCGGTCGCGCGGGTCGCTGCGGCCGCGCTGGGTGCGGGTCAGGTCGTGCTTCAGCTCCTCGGCGATGTGCCGCATCGTCGCCTCCAGCAGGCCGGCCTTATCGCGGAAGTAGTGCGCCACCAGCCCTTGGCTGACGCCCGCGCGTTGCGCGACCTCGGCCAGCGTGGTGCGCGGAAAGCCTACCTCGTGGATCGTCGCGATGGTGGCAGCGATCATCTGCCGCCGACGCACCGGTTCCATCCCGACCTTCGGCATACGCCCTCTCCCGGCTGAGCGCCCACCGCCGCAGCGGCGCACCCCGATATAGGGATTTTTTATTGAACAATCAATCAAAAACCCTATAGTGGGGTTCGAACCGCGGCAGGCGGGCGGCCCGCCGAACGACCGCCGCCCGCCGGCTCCAGGCGCCGGCGCGGCCGAACGACGCCGGCGGCCCGCGCGCGGTTCCGACGCACGCGACACGAAGCAAACGCGAAGCAAGCGAAGAGGGGACTTCACGATGGCGTTGAAGCACATCCTGACCGCCGGCGCTTTCGCCCTGGCGGCCACCACGGCGCTGACGACCGGCGCCGCGCAAGCGCAGGACAATGCCTGCGACACCGTGCGGCTGGAGCAGGTCAACTGGACCGGCGTGTCGGCGAAGACCGAGACGCTCGCCTGGATCCTGCGCGAGCTCGGCTACAAGACCGACCTGATCACGGCGTCCGTGCCGATCATGTTCAACTCACTCGCCAAGAACGAGCGCGACGCCTTCCTCGGCCTCTGGCTGCCGACGCAGAAGTCGATGATCCAGAAGTACATGAAGGACGGCTCGATCGATCTGCTGACCGCCAACCTGGACGGCGCCAAGTACACCGTCGCCGTGACCAAGGCGGCCTATGAGGCCGGCGTGCAGCACTTCTCCGACCTGGACGAGCACAAGGAGAAGTTCAACGGCACGATCTACGGCATCGAGGCCGGCAACGACGGCAACCAGATCATCAAGGATATGATCGCCGACGACGCCTACGGGCTGGGCGACTGGGAGCTGCTGCCGTCCTCCGAGGCCGGCATGCTGACCCAGGTGCAGAAGGACATCCGGCAGGACAAGTGGGCGGCGTTCCTGGGCTGGGAGCCGCATCCGATGAACCTGAACGTCGACATGGCCTACCTTTCCGGCGGCGAGAACTACTGGGGCCCGAACAAGGGCGGCGCGACGGTCTACACCCTAACGCGCACCGGCTACGGCTGGGATTGCCCGAACGTCGGCCAGCTGCTGCAGAACTACAGCTTCACGCTCGACGAGCAGAACCTGCTCGGCAAGTACGTCATCAACGATGAGATGACCTACCTCGAGGCGGGCAAGAAGCTGATCAAGGAGAAGCCGGAAGTGCTCGACCGCTGGTTCGACCGGGGCGGGCCCTTCGTCTTCACCGGCGTGACCACGAAGGACGGCGGCAACCCGACAAAGGCCGTCAAGCAGGCCCTGGGCATTATGTAGCCCGCGGGCACCATCCTTGAGCCTACCAGCGCCGGCCGGGCCCTGCCCCGGCCGGCTTTTTTTTCGTTGCATCCGCGTCCTTCATCCTGCGCCCACCGATGAACGCCCCGCCCCGACATCCGGGGCCGCTACCCCCATGGATAACGCTTCGTTAGCAATTCGATCATAAATTGGCGTTGCTCACTGCGGGTGATCACCGAACCGGTCCCCGCGCCCCGAACCGACCACGGCCCGAGCCGTCCCGAACCCACGGATTCGCCCGTGCAGCAGTACCGACTGACCAAGCGATTCGCCCTGGCAGCCGCAATTCTGCTGCTGGCCGCGGCGGTGAGCCTGGCGCTCGTGGTTCGGCATCTCTCGATCACTCAGATCGAACGCATGGCGGAAGCCGAGAACGCGACCTTCACGCGGACGCTCGCAAACTCCTTCTGGGGCGACTTCGAGACGTATCTCGCAGCAACCGAAGGTCTCTCGGTCGAGACGGCGCGCGATCACCCGGCGCTGCATGACTTGGCGAACTCAATCCGCGGGCATCTGCAAGACACCTCGATATTGAAGGTCAAGTTGTATGACCGGCACGGCCGCACCGGCTTTTCGACGGCGGTGGAGCAGATCGGCAGCGACTATTCCGGAAATCCACGCTTTCTGGCCGCGATGCGCGGGGAACGGGCAAGCAAACTGGAGCTGCGCGACCGCTTGGAAGGGGTGAACGGTGCCGTGACCGATGCCTGGATCCTGTCCACCTATCTGCCGGTCTACGCCGGCGGCCAGGACGTCGCCGGCGTCGCCGAAATCTACAACGACGTGTCCGGCTTCCATGCCTATGCGCAACGCATGGGGATCGTCCACATGGCGGTCGTCGGCACCGTCATGCTGATCGTGTTGCTCTTGCTCATCGTGATGGTCCATCGGGCCGAAGGCCGCATGAACAAGCACCATGCCCGCAGTCTCAAGTTGGCCGGCTCGGTCGCCCGGGCCGAAGCGGCGGCCGACGAGAAGGCCAAGTTCCTAGCCAACATGAGCCACGAGCTGCGGACGCCGCTGAACGCGATCCTCGGCTTTGCCGACCTGCTGCGCATGCAGGACGGGCCGGAGCCGCAGAATTCGCGGCGACGCGGCTACGCCAACAACATCCATGACGCCGGCCAGCACCTGCTGAAGATCATCAGCGACGTTCTGGACATGGTGGATCTGGACGCTGGCCGCTTGGAGCCGGATTGGGAGACGGTCGAGCTCGGCGCCCTGATCCGGAGCACGGCGACCCTGATGTCGCAACAGGCGGAGGAGAAGGGGCTCGTCCTGCAGGTCCACGTACCCTCGGAGCCGGTGAGGGTCACCAGCGACACGGTCAAGCTCCGGCAAACGCTGCTCAACCTGCTGTCCAATGCGCTCAAATTCACGCCGGCGGGCGGCCGCATCGACGTCGAGCTCGCCGCCCTCCGCGGCAACGCCCCCGAGGGAGAGCGGTCGCGCGCGACAGCGCTCCGCGACACGGCCCGAGAGGAGGGGATCGACGTGGTCGTCTCGGTCCACGACTTCGAGTCGACGCCCGAGCCCGCGGCGCTCGTCGACCTGCTCGCCGACGCGGCGAGAGAGGGCGACGTGGGGAAACTGGCGACGACCGCGGTCGGCCCCGAAGACGCGCTCGCGATGATCGAGGCGACCCACGAGGCGACCGCGGCGGGCCATCGCGTCGCGACGATGTGCATGGGCGAACCGGGCCGGCACACCCGCGCGGTCACGCCGATTTACGGCTCACGGATCGGATACGCGCCCGTCGACGCCGCTGACGCGACCGCGCCCGGCCAGTACCCGCTCGCGACGCTCCGCCGGCTCGTCGACGGGCTTCGTGAGGGCGGATCGGGAACATAGGGGTTGCGGCCCGCTGCACGGCCGCGACTCGACCGACGGCACCCACGCTTTTGACTCTCGGCGTTCAAATCGGGCGGTGAGATGAACCTCAGTAACGGCGCTCAGTCGTCCCTGGTCACCGCGTTCGGCCTCCTCGTCGCGATCGTCGCGATCGTCGGAACCCAGGTTCTCGGGTGGGAGTGGGGGTCCGGCCAGCTCGTTCCGACGCTCGTCGGCGTCGCAGTCGCCGGGATCGCCATCGCGGTCGTCGCCAGACGGGCGCTGAGTTGAACGCGGCGGAGCCGGGTTCCGTTTCGAGTCTCGTCCGCCCCCTCGGCTCGCTGGCTCCCCGCCTCGGGCGTCACGGAGCCAAACCGCTTTACGAGCGCCGCCGTAAGTGGCGCCAATGGCGACGTGCGACGTGTGTGGGGAGTACGAGAACCTCCCGTACCAGTGTAAACGGTGCGGCAAGACGTTCTGCGCCGAACACCGACTGCCGGAGAACCACGACTGTCCGGGGCTCGCCGGGTGGGACGACCCCGGCGGCGTCTTCGACAGCGGGTTCGACGAGAGCGTCGAGACCGGCGGGTCGGGCAGGGCGGGTTCCGGCTCGTCGACCGGCGTCACGGGCCGCATCAAGCGACGGATCGATCGCGAGACGAGCACCGGCGGGCTCGTGAGCTACCTCCGCGGGAACGCGACCTACGCCATCTTGGCGGCGATGTGGATCACGTTCCTCGCGCAGTGGGCCGTGACGCTGCTGTTCGGCGAGGCCGCCCACAGCCAGGTTTTCGTCCTCCGGTCGGACGCGCTCGGTAACGTCTGGACGTGGGTGACCTCCGTGCTCTCGCACTCGCGCATCCAGCCGTTCCACATCATCGGCAACAGCGTCGTGATCCTGTTCTTCGGTCCGCTCGTTGAGCGGGCCGTGGGTTCCCGCCGCTTCGCCGGGTTCTTCTTCGCGTCGGGGATCCTCGCCGGCCTCGGCCACGTCCTGTTCGCGATCGCGACCGGCGCGCCGACGGTCGGCGTGCTCGGCGCCAGCGGCGCCGGATTCGCGATCCTCGGCGTGCTCACCGTCTGGCGCCCGAACATGCAGGTGCTCCTCTTCTTCGTCATCCCGATGAAGATCAAGTACCTCACTTGGGGGATCGCGCTGATCTCGGCGGTGCTCGTGATCCAGACCGGGACGGGCGGCGTCGGCGGCATCGCGCACCTCGCGCACCTGATCGGCTTCGCGATCGGGCTCGCGTTCGGCAAGCGAAACGAGAGCCTCGCGCGGTCCGCGCGCGGCCCCGGCGGGATGCAGATGGGCGGCCCTGGCGGTCCCCGAGGACCGGGCGGCCCGGGCGGCCCCGGCGGGCGGTTCTGAATGGCTCCGACGCCGGACCCCCCGGATCCGGACGCCGACGAGTCGTCTCGTTTCGGCTTCGACGATATCGCACACCCCGAGTTCCTCCCGGACCCGACGCTCTCGCACGCGGAGATGGAGTCGCTCCAGCGCGAGCTGGCGGCGACGGCGACGTTCGCGGACGACCACGGGATCGATCCGGCCGCGGTCGCGATCGACGAGCCCGCGGACCTGACCGACGGGCCGCCGGACGCGCGCCAAGAGACGCTTCCGGGGACGGACGCGGACTCGGACGCGGGCGACCCCGACGCGCCGGTCGTCGTGGGGCTCGATCAGGCGTTTCTGACGCCCGACGACGGCGAGGACCGAGCCGTCTCCGCCGCGGTCGCGATCCGCGACGGCGACGTGATCGAGCACGCGAGCGCGACCACCCCACTCTCGATCCCCTACATCCCGGGACTGCTCGCGTTCAGGGAAGGAGAACCGATGCTGGCGGCGCTCGACGCCCTCGGAGTTGAGCCGGACCTCCTGGTCTGTGACGGCTCCGGTCGGATCCACTTCCGGGCGGCCGGCGTCGCGACCCACGTCGGCGTGCTGCTGGACGTGCCGAGCGTCGGCGTCGCGAAGAGCCTGCTGTGCGGCGTGCCCGACGAACCGACCGACGGGCGACCGGGGGGGTGGCGAACGCCGGTCCGAGCGGACGACTCCGTGGAGACGGCTGTCGTCGACGGCGACGCCTCCGGCGGCGACACGGCCGACGGCGACGCCCCCGCCGCGCCCGTCATCGGTCACGCCTACCAGTCCCGGCAGTACCCGAACAGCCGCCGCGTGAACCCCCTGTACGTGAGCCCCGGCCACCGGGTGTCGCCCGCGACGACCGTCGACCTCGTCGAGGCGCTGTGTGCGGGCTACAAGCTCCCGGAGCCGACGCGGATCGCGGACGCGTACGCCGACGCCGCGAAGCGGGACGCGTCATGAGCGAAGCGGGGCACGGCGCGGTCGAGAGACCGGGGGCGCGGGCGACCGCACTCTTCCGTGCCACCAGTTGCCACAGCCAGGCGGTTTATATACTCTGGACCGCGAACGCGAACGTATGGGAGACGAGGAGACCGAGGGCCCGATGTCTACCGAGGAGTTTCGATCGCTGAGGGACGGACTGGTTCGACAGAGCTCCGGCGGCGGGACCACCGTGTACAAAAACGCCGCGGGGGTCGGCTGCCCGAACCCCGACTGCGACCGCGGCGTCTTTCAGACGCTGTTCGTCAGCGATCACGGCTGGCAGCAGATCGGCGCGACCCGCGACGGGATCGATCTGTGCCTCTGTAACACCGAGTCGAAGCGGCTCGTCTTCATCCACGACGAGTGAGTCGAGCGAGCGTGGGCCGGTAGCGGGTCGGGCGGCAGCGATTCGAGCGGAATCGGGTCGGAAACGGCGGTGAGAACCCTTTTCGTGAATCACGCACCAGAGGGACGTATGCCGCGTTCCCTCCCCATCAGCGCCGAGGATATCGCCGATGCCTTCTTCATGATGGTCACGACCCTCGTCGGATTCCTCATCGGCGGGGTAATCGGCCTCGTCGTCGGTCTATTCGCCGGCTACGCGTACCTGGATCTCACGAATCGGATCGCCGATCTGGAAGCGACCGTCAACGCGCTCGTTCGGGACCGAGACGATCTCCGCGAGCGCGTCGCGGAGTTGGAAGCCGGCCGAGACGACGCGACCGATCGGGACAACCGACCGGGCGATCGATAGCCCCCCTATCGGCCGCTCGGTCGCGTGGATCGGCTTCAGTCGTCCGCCGCGGGCTCCGTCCCGGCGTCGGCCGCACACCGGTTCGGCCCGAGTTCCAACTCGATCGCCGCGGTCTCGTCCGGGGGCGAGTCGACGCCGCGGTTCGCCGCGATGACGCGCTCGTAGTTCGGCGGCTTCTCCGGCAGGGTCGCCGTGATCGTCTCCACGAACGCCTCGCGGTCGAGCCCGAGCACGTCGAGCCCCCGGCGCGCCGCGCCCACCGTCGTCGTCACCGGCTCGCCGGGCACGACGTCGCCGGTCGTCCCGTCGTTCGCGACCGCGAAGTGACCGGGACAGACGACGACGCCGTCGGGCTCCGCGAGCAGCGTCCCGTGGAGCGAGTCGTAGAGCCGCTCGGCGCCGGTAGCCGCGCCGGCGGTCTCGTTCCCTCCGTCGGCCGCGTCGCCGGAAGCGTCGCCCACGCCCGCCGCGAACTGCAGTTCCGTCCGACCGACGCTGTCGGTGAAGAGCGTGTCCCCCGTGAGCACCGCCGACCGTCCGACGAGGTAGCTCGCGCCGTCGTCGGTGTGGCCGGGAGTCGCGAGCACCTTCACGCCGACTCCGCCGACGGCGACCGTCTCGTTGCGCGCGAGCGGCTCGAACGCGTACGCCACGTCGCGCTCGGCGGCCGCCGCCGGGAGGTAGTAGGGCACGCCGAGGTCGTCGGCGAGCGCCCGACCGCCGGAGAGGTGGTCGGCGTGGACGTGAGTGTCGAGGACCGCCGCGATCGACGCGTCACGCTCGGCCGCCGCCTCCCGCCACTCCTCGCCGTGACGAGAGGCGTCGACAGCGATGGCGACGCGGTCGGGGGCGTCCGAATCGGGGACGGCGGCGCGGACGGAGTCGTCGGGAGCCGCCTCCGCTTCGGACGCCCGTCCGCCCACCACGAGGTAGCCGAGACACCCCTTCGCGCGCCGCTGGATCTGGACGATCTCGAGCGGGTCGTCGCCCGCGTCGGGGAGCGGGACCGCGGTCCGGTCGTACACGCCCGACCAGCCGCGCATCCCGTCTTCGACGACCGTCACGTCGTCGTAGCCGGCCGCCTCGAGCTCCTCGGCGAAGTCGAGCGACGCCTTTCCCTTCGCGCAGGTCGTGACGATCGCGTCGCCGGGTCCGAGCCCGGTCTCGGCCTCGAAGTCGTCGACGTCGAACTCGTGGAACGGCTTGTAGAAGTAGTGGACCGAGTCGGCGATCCGCCAGCTCTCGTAACTCTCTCGGGGGCGCGTGTCGACGACGGCGAACGACCGCTCGCCGCGGCGGCGCTCGTCGATCCTGTCGCTGAACGCGTCCGCGTCGATGACGGTTGGCATAGTCGACGCTTGGCGCCGAACGGCAAAACGCTGTCCGGTGGGATCCGGAAACCTGTCCGGTGGGATCCGGAAACCTGTCCGGTGGGATCCGGACGGCGTTCGCGCGCCCTCGCGCTCGCGATGAACAGGTTTTAGCCCGGCGACCGGACACGTCGGCGCATGGTCGAGGCGTTCGCGGTCGCCAGCGGGAAGGGCGGCACGGGGAAGACGACGAGCACGCTCGCGCTTGGGATGGCGCTCGCCGAGGAGCACGACGTCACCGTCGTCGACGCCGACACGGGGATGGCGAACCTGCTGTTCCACGCCGGACTCGACGACGCGGCGGTCACCCTTCACGACCTCCTCGTGGAGGGGACCGCGACGGCGGTCTCCGAGGCGACGTACGACCGGTTCGGGCTCTCCGTCGTCCCCTGCGGCACGTCGCTCGCGGGCTTCGAGGCGGCCGAGCCGGGGCGCCTCCGCGAGGTCGTCGCCGAACTCGCCGGCGACACCGACGTGCTGCTGCTCGACTCGCCGGCCGCGCTCGGATCGAAGTCCGCGGTGTTGCCGGTCGTCCTCGCCGACCGCGTCGTGGTCGTCGTCGAGCCGACGATCCCCGCCCTCTCTGACGGACTGAAGGTCCAGGAGTACGCGCGCTCGTACGGGACGGAGACGGCCGGCGTGCTGTTCAACAAGGTCCGCGACGACGCCGCCGACGTGGCCGAGCAGGCCGAGCGTCGCTTCGGCGGTCCCGTCCTCGCGAACGTCCCCGACAGCGACGCCGTCAGGGCGGCGCGCCGCGCGGGGGAACCCCTGCTCGCGCACGCCCCCGAGAGCGAGCCGGCCGCTAGCTACCGACGGGCCGCGGCCCGATTGGACGTGCACGACCGCGACGAGGGGGCCGTCGCCGACCGCTTCCGGAGCGCGGTCGTCCCCGACACGCCATGACGGGAACCGCGGACGCGCCGGAGCTGCGGATCCCGCGCGGGGACCTGCTGCGCTCGCGCGTCGTCTCCGACGTCGGCACGTCGCTCGCCCGGGCGCTCGACCGCGAACTGACCGGCTACGCGACCCTCGTGCCGCAGGAGACGCTCCTGTTGGAGAGCGACGCCCGCGGCGTCGTCACCTTCGCCGACGGGGTCCCCGTGCTCGCGTACAACACGGTGAGCGACAGCGGTGGCCCGGACGCCCTCGCCGAGCTCGCGGTCCCCGGGCCCTACCGCGTCGAGCTGTACGCGGTCGGCGACGGAGCGCTCGAAACGGCCCACGAGGAGGACGCGCTCCGCGTCGCGCCGGGCGCCGCGGCGACCGAGCTCGCGGACGATCAGGCGCTCGCCGACCGCACCCGCGACGCGGCCCCCGACGAGCGGCTGGACGCCGCGAGCGACGACGACGGCGACGCGGTCGCGGCGTTCCTCGAAGACGACGAGCGGATCGAGGCGATCCGCGAACAGGCGCGCTCGGAGGCTGCCGAGCGCGCGTCGGAGTGGGGACTCGACGACGCGCTCGCTGAGGGAGACGGGGACGAGTTCGACGGGTGAACCGCCCCAGCAGTTAGGTCGCTCCGTCCCGTACCGGGAGCATCACCCTCCTCCACCTCCTCCGCCTGACGGCGCCGAACGACTTCGCCGACTGGTACGCCGCGAGCCGCGCGTACACGCGCCGCGTCGCCGAGGGAATGGGATTCGGGGGAGTCGACGCGATCGACGGGGAGCAGGTCGCGGCCGACCTCCGCGGGGACCCGTCTGCGCTGTCGCCCGCGGCGGCCCGCTCCGTCGCGGCGACGCTGCTCGCCGACGGCCGCTTCTCCGAGCCGTACTGCGAGTGGCTCCCGACGTGGTACGAGCTCGCCCTGATCGCACCGGTCCGGTACGGTGAGTGGCGGCTCCGACGGGTCGCCGCCGGGGTCGCGGACGCCGCAGGCGTGACGGTGACGGCGCCGCAGTTCTCTCGGCCGCGTGACGTGACTGTCGACGGCAGACCGGCGCTCGCCCGGGCCTCCGGCTTCCGCGAGCGGTTCCTACTTGCCGACGCTCTGTTGCATCTGGAGTGGTTCGAACACGCCGCGGCCGCCGACGGTATCGAGGTCCCGACGGACCTGGCCGAGCGGACCCGCGAGGAGTCGCTGTCGTACTACGGCGGCGACCGAGAGCGCCTCTCCGAGCCGGTGCGGCGGTTCCAGCGGCTGCTGTTCGCCGACGACGCGTGGGTGCGACGGGTAGACGAGAGCTACGGGCTCGACAGCAGCCTGTTCGCCCTCTGGGAGCGACTCCTCCGGGCGGAGCGGGAACGTCTCGCGACGGCGTGACGAATCGGGCCGAAGACGGGTCGCGCCGATGGTGTTACAGCAGCTGTAACACGGTATCGGCCCTGTCGTTGGCTCGGCAGGTAAGTATTCCAGTGAAGGTACCGTAGGGAGGTGTACGAGCCGTCGACCGGTTCGTCGTTCCCCGGGGCGCTTCGGCCCTCTACCGCGTTCCCCGCCCTTACGTCGATATTCAGCGACTCCGGAGACGCCTCCATCGGACGCGCCTCGACCGGATGCGATCACTCGCGCCCGAGTAATCTTTTATTCACAGTTGCACGTGCCGGAAGCTTCATAGGTCGGCTCCCGGATCCTCCGAGCACACGAATGGCAGTACTCTGGCTTGAGGATGTCGACGCCGACGATGTCGGAACCGTCGGCGGGAAAGCGGCTTCGCTCGGTGAACTCATCGGCGCGGGACTCCCGGTTCCGCCGGGGTTCACCGTCACAGCGGGCACGTACCGCACCTTCATCGAGGAGGCGGGAATCGACGAGGAGCTGTTCACCGCGGTCGACGTTGATCCAGAGGACTCGGCCGCGCTCCGGGAAGCCGAAGAGACCGCGGCAGAGCTCATCTTGGAGACCCCGCTCCCCGACGACGTTCGCCAGGAGATCGTCGAGAGATACCGGGCGATGGGCGACGACGGCGACGAGGCGTTCGTCGCGGTGCGCTCGTCGGCGACCGCCGAAGACCTCCCGGATTCCTCCTTCGCCGGCCAGCAGGAAACGTTCCTCAACGTCCGGGAACAGGACCTGATTCGACGGGTGAAGGAGTGCTGGGCGTCGCTTTTCACCCAGCGGGCGATTTACTACCGTCAGCAGCGGGGGTTCCCGCACGCCGACGTCGACATCGCGGTCGTGGTGCAGCGGATGGTCGACGCCGAGAAGTCGGGCGTGATGTTCACCAGCCACCCCTCGACCGGCGACCCGCAGATCACGATCGAAGCGGCGTGGGGGCTCGGCGAGGCGGTCGTCTCCGGCACGGTCTCGCCCGACAACTACGTGTACGACCGCGAGCGCGGCGCCGTCGACGAGGTGACCGTCGCGGACAAGAAGGTAGAGATGGTCAAGGACGCGGAGACCGGCGAGACCGTCACGCTGGAGGTCGACGAGGAACGTCGGAACGCCCGAGTGCTGTCGGACGCAGAGATAGGGGAACTCGTCGAACTCGGAAAGCGCGTCGAAGACCACTACGGGACGCCACAGGACGTGGAGTGGGCGATCTACGACGGCGAGATCTACATGTTGCAGTCCCGGCCGATCACGACGATTCAAGAGGACTCCGGTGACGGAGAGGAGGGCGACGCGGCCGAGGCCGCGGAGGGCACCACTGGCGAGAGCGATGCGAGTGACGGTGCCGCCGCTACCAACGGGGGCGACGACGACGTACTCGTCGACGGCCTCGGCGCCAGCCCGGGCGTCGTGTCCGGGGCCGTCCGGATCGTGCACAAGCTCGATCACCTCGACCAGGTGCAGGAAGGCGACGTGATGGTGACCGAGATGACGATGCCGGACATGGTTCCCGCGATGAAGCGGGCCTCCGGGATCGTGACGGACGAGGGAGGTATGACGAGCCACGCCGCGATCATCTCCCGAGAGCTCGGTGTTCCGGCCGTCGTCGGCACCGGGAACGGGACGCGGCTCCTGAACGACGGACAGAACGTCACGCTCGACGGCGACAAGGGGACCGTCCGCGCCGGCGCCGATAAGGACGCCGAGTCCGGCGAGGAGTTCGAACCGGTCGAGGCCGCGCGACCGGAGACCCCCGTCAAGCCGATGACGGCGACGGAAGTGAAGGTAAACGTCTCGATCCCGGAAGCGGCCGAACGCGCCGCGGCGACCGGCGCCGACGGCGTCGGGCTTCTCCGGATCGAGCACATGGTTCTGTCGCTCGGGAAGACCCCCGAGAAGTACATCGCCGACCACGGCGCACGCGCGTACCAGGACGAACTCATCGAGGGCGTCCGGCGGGTCGCCGACGAATTCTATCCCCGGCCGGTTCGGGTTCGGACCATCGACGCTCCGACCGACGAGTTCCGGGAACTGGAGGGCGGCGAGGGGGAGCCCGCCGAACACAACCCGATGCTCGGCTGGCGCGGGATACGGCGGAGCCTCGACAAGCCCGAGCCGTTCCGGCAGGAACTGGCCGCGTTCGCAAGGCTCTACGAGATGGGGTACGATAACCTGGAGGTGATGTTCCCCCTCGTCAACGACGCGAGCGACATCGAGGGGATCAAGCGGCACATGCGCGAGTCCGGGATCGATCCCGAGACGCACCGCTGGGGCGTGATGATCGAGACGCCCGCGAGCGCGCTGCAGATCGAGGAGCTGGCGGCCGCCGGGATCGACTTCGCCTCCTTCGGGACGAACGACCTCACGCAGTACACGCTGGCGGTCGACCGCAACAACGAGCACGTCGCCGACCGGTTCGACGAGCTCCACCCGGCGGTGTTACAGCTCATCGGCGACACGATCGAGACGTGCCGGGAGCTGGGCGTCGACACGAGCATCTGCGGGCAGGCGGGATCGAAACCCGAGATGGTCGATTTCCTCGTCGAAGCGGGCATCTCCTCCATCTCGGCGAACATCGACGCCGTACGGGACGTGCAACACGAGGTGAAACGGACCGAACAGCGGCTCCTCCTCGACTCGGTCCGCTGACGCAGTCGCAAGCGCGAGCCGCGCGGGCGAGGGCGTCCGGAGCGGAACGGGTAAGACCCTCCGCGGCAACGTTCTGCCGAATGCAGCAGCCCGAGCCGCAGTCGTTCGACCGGGTGCTCTCCTCGATGTGTACCGAGCCGCATCCCGCAGCCCGAGAGGCGGCCGAGCGGTTTCTCGCGACGAACCCGGGCGATCCGGCCACGTACGAGGCGGTCGCGTCGCTGGAGGATCGCGCGGTCGAACTGCTCGCGACGCTCACGGACCACCCGACGCCGACCGCCGCCGCGGGGTACGTCACTTCCGGGGGCACCGAGGCGAACGTGCAGGCGGTCCGGTCCGCGCGGAACCGCCACGGCGCGAGCGACGTGAACGTCGTCGTCCCCGAGAGCGGGCACTTCTCGTTTCACAAGGCCGCGGAGCTGCTCGACGTTGAGCTCCGGACGGTGCCCGTCGACGACGACTTCCGGACCCGGACCGACGCCGTCGCGGCCGCTGTCGACGAGTCGACCGCGCTGGTCGTCGGCATCGCCGGGAGCACCGAGTACGGTCGAGTGGACCCGATCCCGGAGCTCGCCCGGATCGCGCACGAGGCGGGCGCGCGGATGCACGTCGACGCGGCGTGGGGCGGGTTCGTTCTCCCCTTCGCCGACGCCGAGTGGTCGTTCGGAGACGCGCCCGTCGACACGCTGACGATCGACCCGCACAAGTTCGGGCAGGCGGCGGTGCCGGCCGGCGGGCTCATCGCCCGCGACGAGGCGGCGCTTGACGCGCTCGCGATCGACACGCCCTACCTAGAGACGCGGTCGCAGGCGACGCTGACGGGCACGCGGAGCGGTGCCGGCGTCGCCGGGGCGGTGGCCGCGATGGAGGCGCTGTGGCCGAACGGCTACCGCGACGCGGTCGAGCGCGCGACCGCCAACGCCGAGTGGCTCGCGGCGGCGCTCGGGGATCGCGGGTACGACGTGGTCGAGCCGGAGCTGCCGCTGGTCGCCGCGGCGCTCCCGGAGAACGAGTTCGACGCGCTTCGAGAGGCGGAGTGGAAGATCTCGCGGACGAGCCGCGGCGAGCTTCGCGTCGTCTGTATGCCGCACGTGACACGGGAGACGCTTCGGGCGTTCGTGGCGGACCTCGATCGGATCCGGAAGTGATCGGCGTGGTGGTGCGGCGGCTGAGAGGGACTCCGCGGAGCGAAGCGGTCGGAGTAGCGAACGGGCGGCAAGTCGTCGATCCCGGGCGGCTCGCCGCGCGACTGCCTCGACCGCGCCGGGACAGCGGTCAGATCACGGAACGGGCTGGTCCCGGCACCCGACATAAGGGATCGGAGTGGTCGGTACGGGCGGGGTCGTGAGAGCGGCGCGGCGACAGCGGGCCTCTCGACACCCCGACCCTTTTCACCCGAACCGCGGCCACCCCCGCCGTGACTCCGTTCAGTGACCTCGCCCGCGCCGCCTACTGCCCGCGACAGCTCTACTACGCGCGCCGCGACGGCGATCGAGACGTTCCCGGCGAGGCGCGCGCACGAATCGATCTCGCGTTCCGGTATCCGTCGCTCGTCGACGCGCCGGACGCGACGCTCCGTCGGCTCCCGATACGTCGGTCGCCCGCGGCGTACCGCCGGAACCTCTCGCGGCTCCGCGAGCGCGGCGACTACGACCGGCTCTCCAATCCCGAACACCAGCTCGCGTTCCGATCCGGGAAGGACTGCCACGGGACGGTCCACAAGGTACTCACCGGCGACTCGGAGACCGACCCGCCGGTTCCCACGGTCGTCTCCCCGGGTGAGCCACCGGAAAGCGGCGTCTGGGAGCCGCAGGCGGTCAGGGCCGTCGCCGTCGCCAAGGCGGTCGCGTGGGAGCGCGAGCGAGAGGTGCCGCGGGCGCTCGTCGAGTACCCGAGCGTCGGGACCGTCCGCGAGGTCCGGCTCACGACCCGCAAAAAGGCCGCCTACCGGCGAGCACTCCGGGCCGCCCGCGCGATCGACGGCCCACCGTCGCGCGTCGACGACGATCGGTGTTCCGCCTGCGACTACCGGGAGCGGTGCGGCACCGGGCGGCGGTCGTTCCGGTCGCTACTGGGGTAAGTCGGCGGGAGAGGCGGGCCAGCGCGTTCTCATCGACACCGGCTACGGCGAGAAGGAGGTTCCGCAGTCGCTGCACGTGAACCGGAACCGCCCCTCGTCGGTCAGCTCGGTCGCGTGTGTGCGCTCCTCGCCGCACTCCCGACACTCGATCAGCGACTCGATCTGGTCCCAGTCGTGGCGCGCGCCCGGCGCGCCGAACGCCCACGCGACGACCCTCTCGTCGGCGTCCTGGCGCACGAAGCCCGACTGGAACTCCCCAGGCGCGAACCGGATCAGTTCGCCGGCTCCGACGTCGACGCGCTCGCGCGCTCGACCCACCTCGAAGATGGCGGTCCCCGAGAGCACGTAGAACACCTCCTCTTGGTCGCCGTGCGTGTGGAGTCCACCCGAGAACTCGTCTCCCGGGGCGAGCTCGAAGTAGTTCATCGCAACGTGCTCGGTACCGAGCGCTCGCGAGACCGGCTTTCGCACGTCGTGGACCTCCATCGGATTCGTGACGACGTCGACGTCGCCGCCGAGGACGCTCCTGACCAGGCGTCAGTCTCGCTCTCACCGAGGGACGTGACAGTCGGAACGGAAACCGACGTCACCGTGTCGGTGACAGACGAGCAGTCGGGTGCGGGCGTCGCGAACGCGTCGGTTGAACTTCCGGCACTCGGGCTGTCTGGCACGACTGACGGTAGCGGCACGGCGAGGCTGTCGGTCAACGCCACTACCGGCGGCGACTACGCCGTCTCGGCCACCGCGCCGGGCTACCACGACGCGTCGGCCACGCTGACCGCACAGTCCGTGAACACGACGAGCGTCGCCGTGGAACCGGTTACCCGCACAATCGGCGTCGGCGAGACGGCCGAGTACCGCGTCGCTGCGAGTGAGTACGGTGCCGGAATCGCTGCCTACGAGTTTGAGGCCAGTCTCGACAACGCGACGACGGCGACGATCACCGACGTGCAACTCGAAGGTGCCAGTGCGGACGGACTCGGGTTCGTCGACTACGTGAACGACAGTTCCAGCGTGTCAGCGGGTGCTGCCCTGGCCGATCACGACGAGGGCGTCATAGCGACGATCACTGTCACGGGCGACGAACCCGGAACGTCGGCGCTCTCGCTTGCGTCTGTCGCCGTGTCTGATCCCGTGGGAGACGAGTACACCATCGACTCGGTGACAGGCGGTACGGTCACCGTTGGCGGCGACACACTGTCGGCGATTGTCGGCGATTCGACGCCCCGAAATCCCGACGACGACGGCACGTACGAGGACATAAACGGCGACGGACGCGTCGACGTCGTCGACGTGAACGCGCTCTACGAGAATCTCGACACGAGCGCGGTACAGGATCACACGTCGAAGTTCGATTTCGACGACGACGGGGCCGTTACTATTGAAGACGTGAACAGTCTTTTCGCCGATATCACTTCGTAGCGCTCTCGGAGGATTTTCGACACGGCAGAGCGACCGACTGCACTCGGCGGGGGCTGTTATTTCAGCGACTGCCAGAGCGCTCGCACGTCGCTCATGCTGAACGACCCGCTGCCGTCGAAGTCAAACGCTTTGGTGTTGTTCGCGACGGTGGAACTCTCGCGGTGCCGGTAGAGCGCGTTCACGTCGACGATGTCGGCTTTTCCGTCGCCGTTTATGTCCTCGTACGTACCGTCACCGTTGGGATCTGTCGGAGGCGCGAATGCGTCGCCCAGCCGCGACGGCCCGTCTGAAAGTGTCGCGAAGGCGATTCCCTGGTTGCCACTCGTGAACTCGTCATTGCTCGCTTCGGCCGCGAACTTCTGTCTCGCTTCCTGTGTCTCCAGTACCGAATAAAACGTCCAGACGAGCTGCCGTCCAGCGGGGGGATCCTCGACGGTGAACGTAGACCTGACCGACCCGCTTCCGTTGGATTGCATCTCGTCGACGGACAGGACGGTTCCGTTCGTGTACCCGACGACGCCGAAGACGACGTTCGTCTCCGCCTCGGGAACCTTTGCGGTTATCTCGCCGGTCACACTGGCCTGGTCACCCGGCGTCACGTCGTCGGGAACGCTCGATAGCCACCCGGTCTGGTAGACCACTCCGTCGTCGCGCTCCCGGCGTATCACCTCGTCGAGTGCGCTCTCCGACTGCTCGTAGCCGAAGACGTACGCGGCACCTCCGTACTCACCGTGTGGCTCCTCTTCGCCCGTCGCGCCGACGAACGCCGACTGCTCGCTCAGTGCGACTGCCGCTCCGAACTGATCTTGGCTGTCCCCGTCAGACGCACTGAGTTTGCCCCGTTCCGTCCAGCCGCCCGGCCCGTTTCTGAAGACGTACACGGCACCGGCGTCTTCCGCGACCGAGGCGTCTCCGACAGCGCCGATCAGGGCGACCTCGCCGTCGGTCGCGACCGAGAGACCAAACAGCCGCTCTTCGCCGCTACCCTGCGATTTTTCGGGGGTGAGCGTCTGTTGTTGCTGCCACGAGCCCAGCGTCCGCTCGAACACGTACACTGCGCCCGCATTGTCACCTCGGTTGGGCGCGAGATCGGAAGAGCGTCGT
>ENA-ORDC01000922-ORDC01000922.1-marine-metagenome-genome-assembly--contig:-NODE-922-length-24501-cov-7.136587_pt1 | contig 24501 bp, 28 predicted proteins | sample MGYA00237783_ERZ508515 | MGnify/ENA primary metagenome ERZ508515 (study PRJEB26186, sample SAMN06268792) | marine metagenome | isolation source: Eden Landing Ponds, San Francisco, CA, USA | place... | reverse complement strand
GGCATCCACAAGTACTACTGCAACCCGCACCTCTCGGCCGGCATGAAGGGGGCGATCGTCGTCGGTGACGACGTCCCGACCGTCGAGGCGGGTGCAGCGACACCAGTCAACCCCGAACACATGGGCGTTCCGTTTCAGCCCCATTACGTTGGCATCGCCACGCTGCTGGGGATCTCATCGACACTCGCGTTCACGTTCTACCTGCTGAAATACGGCGAGTCCGCCCACTCGAAAGGGGGGAGTGACTGATGTCCTCCTCGGGCAGCACCTACGGCGACATCCACCGCTACGAACCACCGCGCGAGAGTGCGGCCGCGGCCGTCGCGATCGTTCTACTGACACTCGTCGAGGTCGCACTGGTGGGGGTGTTCACCTACGGGCTCATCAGCGGTTGGGGCATCGCGGCCAACGACGGCGGGTTCGGGAACATGTTCCTCGGCACCGTCCTGGCGACGATGTTCGTCAACCTCGCGTTCATCCTGCTTCTGTACCGCAAGGAGTTCCTCCCGGACGTCATGATCGTCAAGAAGCGACGCCGGAAGTGGGAGGATCTCTACGTCCGGGAGGAGGACGCCGACGGCGAGTCGCTGACCGACGGCGCTACCGAGAGTTTCAAACGTGCGATCTACCCCTACTACAAACGATAACTATGTCACACGAAGACAAATATCCGGAAGAATCGGGCCGGCGACGCTTCGTCAAGGGCGTCGTCGGATCGGCCGTTCTTGGGAGCGTCGCCACCGGCGGCGCGTCCGCGATCGGGCTCGCAACCACCCCGTCGGGTGTCGGTGGCGGCATCACGCCGTACATCGGCATCAAAAACGTCGACGGACCAGCACCGCGAGGGATGCCGATTGTCCCCGTCAATATCCAGGATGACGGCACGATCGCCGGTGTCTGGCCGGACACCCAGGAACGGACGATCCAGGGCCAGACTGTCACGGTCGCCGAGATGGATCTCGGTGGCATCACCTACAGTTCGACGTGGTATCAGTACTGTGGCGTCCAGACGTACGCGGGTATCAGTCCTGACGCTGAGCAGGACAACGTCTTCCGGTCCTCTTCTGGCACTTACGAGTGGCAGGCCGACCTCGAGGACGGCCAGCCCCTCTCACTTGCGGACTTCGATGATTACGAGGAGTGGGGCAACGACATCGGGAAGGGCGGACTGGGTAAACCCGCTTCGGCGAGCTGGCGCTCGGAGGGCGACAACATCCAGACTATCCCGGTCCAGGTGCTCCGAAGCCCGGAAGTCTCGCGGATGGTCGACGGGGAGGGCGAGTACAGTGAGCTCCCAGGGGACGTCCGGTCGTTCCTCGACGCCGCGACCGAGAACGACGTTATGGCCTGGCTCAACAAGTGTACCCACTTCTGCTGTGTGCCGGGATTCAAGGCCTACGGCGGCAGCGAACGCTTCGGCGCTGAAAACGAGGTCTACTGCCAGTGTCACCAGTCAGTGTACGACCCCTTCCAGCCCGTCAAAAAGCAATTCACGGCGCTCCCACGCCCGGAGGAATGATCAGATGAGTCTCGAACGCCCAGACGAGCACGATCACGACGCCTGGATGGAGCAGCGTGACTTTTCGCGGGTCGAACGCCTCTATCTGACAGTCCTCATCTGGTTCGACAAGCGTCTCCGGATCGTCGATTACCTTGAGATTCTGGAGGGGCTGTATTACAAGGTCAACATGCAGATGCCAAAGAGCCACACCGAGCAATACGGGCTCGACAACAAGTTCTGGTACTGGTACCCTCTGTACGCGCTGGGATCGTTCTCGACGCTCGCGTACATCGTGGCGGCGATCTCCGGTGCACTGCTCGGCTTCTATTACTCGCCTGGTGCCATCAGCGCGTCCGGCGATCCGTCGATGGCTTACGAGTCGATCACCTTCATCATGACCGAGTTGAACTTCGGGTTCATGCTCCGGAGCATCCACCGGTGGGCGGCCCAGGTCATGGTCGCCGCCGTCTTCTTGCACATGCTGCGGGTGTACTTCACCGGCGCATACAAGGAACCCCGGGAACTCAACTGGCTGCTCGGCATCGTCCTGATCAGCCTGACGCTGCTCTTTGGCTACTCGGGCTATCTGCTACCGTGGGACCAACTCGCCTTCTGGGCCGGCCAGATCGGCGTCGAGATGTCGCTGTCGATCCCACTCATCGGTGAGTGGGTCGCCCAGCTCATCTTCGGTGGGTTCACACCGAACCCGGCGACACTCCAGCGGATGTACATCCTCCACGTGTTCTTCCTGCCCTTCGTGGTGACCACGCTGATCGCCATTCACATCGCCATCGTCTGGATGCAGGGCATCGCCGAACCGCACTAACCATGACCGAGCCAGAACCTACCGACGACGGATCTACTGAGGAATCGACCGGGGGCGACACCCTCCGGACCGACGGGGGAGAGATGGGCATCGTCCCACCCGACGACGAGACGCCGACCTGGAGCGAGCGCAAGGAACGCCGCCAGGGACTCGCCCGGACGACCTACGAGTACTTCGAGCGTTCACGCCGGGAGGATCAGGACCTCCGCGAGGAGTCTGATTATATCGAACGCGACGTGCTCGGCTTCCCGACCTGGCCCCACGAGGTGGTCCGCAACCTCGCGCTGACGAGTTTCTTCGTCGGCATGTTGTTGTTCCTGGCGGCGGCGCTCCCGCCACACATCGGCGCACCAGCCAACTCCGGAGTCACGCCCTCGACGATCCTGCCGGACTGGTATCTCTACTGGTCGTTTGGCCTGCTGAAACTCGGGCCGCTGAACCCCGATCTGGCGCTGCTGGGCGGTCAGAAACTGATGGCCGACCGGACCTTCGGCGTGTTGGCAAATCTCGTCGTGGTCGGCGCGATCGCAGTCGTGCCATTCATCAACAAAGGGAGCGCCCGTCGCCCGGTCGAACAGCCGTTCTGGGCGGCCGTCGGTGTCTTCGGTGTCATCCTCTCGGTGACGCTTGCAGCCCTCTCGATCAAGAACCTCCTGCCGCTTGACTCCCACCTGCTGTTCGATCTGACGTTCCTGTTGCCGTTCGTGGGCGCGACCGTCACCTACGCGGCGCTGAAGTCGATGCGGGAGGGATACATGTTCGAACTTAACCGCCGGTACTACCGGCTTCGTCCACCCAAATGACAATGACGTACGCAACCCACTCAGCCGGCACGCGGACCGAATCGACGGCGACCGACGCAGGTGCCGAGACCGACCAGGCCGAGACTGCCGGGAGCGACGACGCGGGTCGACGAGACGTCGTCGTCCCGTTGCGGGTGTACAAGTCCGTGACGGTCTTCTCGACGCTGTTCGCGATCCTCGCGATCGTCATCGGGTTCGCCACGCTCGATGCGGCCACTAACCGCGGGATGGCTTCCGTCTCGGCGATCGACCCGTTGCTGGCACTCCTCGGTCTCGGTGCGATCCTCTTCGGTGCGGTCGTCTACGCCTTCTCGACGCGCTTTCGCACCGAAGGGATGGCGGGCGAGGGAGGTGAGACCGATGGCTGACGAGTTCATGAAAGGCTTCGCCATCTTCGTGACGGCCGGTCTCGGCTGGCTGGTCGTCGCCGGATGGTACAAGACGCCCTCGTTCCAGGGCCCGCAGCTCCTTGGAACGTATCCGGAGAACCCCGACTTCTACAGCCAGATCGCGATCGTCGTCGGCGAAGGACTGTTCTACTTCGCCATCCTCGGCGCACTCGTGTTTTGGGTCCTCATTCCCGTGATCAATCAGGCCCGCGAGGCCTACGCTGAACGGCAGTAATTATCACGCCCCTTCGCCCTTTTTGCGGACGTCGTCGGGTCCCTGATGGATTCGCGTCTTCCTGCAGTGTCTTAACGTCGTCGATCCAACTGCTTTCATGCCGGCGACTGGACGTTCATGAGGACCGTCGCCGCCCCGGTGACGTACACGTCAATTTGTATCGTCAGCAGTACGAACGAATTCTCGCCACGGAACCCAGGTGCGCCGCGTTCGTTCACGACCGCGATAGGTCAGTCACGAACGCACGGTCCCGGTGGCGGAAACAGCATCCGGTGACGACAGTCTCAGACGACCGCCTGCCAGGCGGGAGCGATCACGAAGAAGAGGCTCTGGTAACCGACGTATCCGAGCACGAGCAGTGACGCCGTGATTGCGCCCTTCGGCCGGTCGAGGTCGACGTCGCGGCGCGCCTCGGCCTTGCGCGCCTCGAACTCGAAGAAGTCGGTAAGGAAGAGTCCGAGGACGAGTACCGCGGTAACGAACCCGCCGTGATGATGCAGCGTCAGGTAGTAAAACGACGCCAGGACGAGCAACACGTTCGAGACGACGTGGGGAACGAATCGCGACACTTCCTCGGCACCCCCACTCGCCGCCTGGCTGACGTGACGCCTGTGAGCCAGCGCTCGCGTGACGACGTTGACGACAGCCAGCACCAGCAGGAGATACACGACGTTGCTTCCCAGGAGTGCGTCCAGTGGCCCGAACAGCGAGACGGATGGCATGTTCGAGGCCACGAGCGGTGTTCATTAGAGTGTTTTCAAACCGGCACTCCTGACGGCAAGCGTGATCGCTCGAGGACGGAACGTGGAACACCGACTGACAGGATTCGCTGTGGCTGCTCACTGTCCCTGACGCACTCACGTCTCCGCAGTGTCGACATCGAACAGCGGGTCACGCTCCGGAAGCGATACCACTGGGAGCGAAGCGCCCCGAACCACTGAGAGCCGATCCGCCGGACCGAGTCGACCGTACGTTCGATCGTCGACGAGGAGTGACACGGGGGCTTCGTCGCGTTTTATCGTTACTGAAATCGCCGGACCAGTGTCCGGAAGCGAGAGCGTCCAGTGATCTTTCGTCGTCGAGAACATACCGACCGGAACGACCGAGAGAGCGTCGCCCTCGGGGTCGAGGACGGCCCCACCGACGCGGCGAGCATAGCCGCGACTGCCGGCTGGCGTCGCGATCACGACACCGTCGGCTCGGAACGTCGCGACGGACTCCGTGGGCGTCCAGAGGGAGTACTCGGAGATGTGTGCTGGTTCGCTGGTCACTAGCATGACGTCAGCCAGGGCCGTCTCGACGTGGTCGTCGTCGACGTATACGTCGAGCGTTGCGGTTTCCTGGACGACGTACTCGCCGTCACGGATGCGCTGGATCGCTGCCTGGAGGGCGTCCGCGGGCACGCTGGCGAGCCCGTCGTCGACTGCGACCGGGAGCACCGGTGTTGCACATCCCTGCCGGGCGAGTTCGAGGACGGCTGGTTCGCCCACTGCAATCACCGTCGTCGCCGCCTCGTCGATCTCGGTTGGGGTCCCAGGGACCACCTGACTGCCAACCGATTGGACGAGTTCAGTTACGACACCGGCGTCGTCGCCGACGACGGCGACTGGCCCGTCTCGCAGGTCGTCTCTCATCACACGAATTGTCGCCGGTCGGGGGCAAAAACCCTCCGCACCAGGGTGGTCTTCCGAACGCACGCCCTGGGCGGTGTTCGAACCCGGACCGACGGCAGGGACCGCTGTCCAGGCAGCATGACGATATCCTCGGCCAGCTGAGTCCCGACGTCTCGCGGCCATCGCGGTCTGACTCGAAGCGATCGGCTCGACAGGTAGCCATCACGCTGTCCGCTGACCCGGATGCCAACCGGCGACTATTGTGAGGGCCAACATATATACTACCGGTGGGAGCAAAGCGCCGCTATGACCGACGATAGCGTCGAACTCTCGCGTCGGGCGCTCCTTCGTTCCAGTGGCGCGGCAGCGGGCGGAGCCACAGCCATTGGCGCGGTCGGCTCCGCCGCGGCGCAGGAGGGCGGGAGCGGCCGGATCGATTACGGCGGGTGGTTCTCGGACGTGAGCAACTTCTCGTCGACGGTCGACCGCCGTGGCGAGGACGCGGTCACGATCGAGGTCGGCGTCGAAGCGAACGGCAACTACTGGGGCTTCGGCCCGGCGGCGGTGTGGGTCGACTCGGGGACGACCGTGACCTGGGAGTGGACGGGGCGGGGCAACGCCCACAACGTAGTGGCCGAAAACGACGATTACTCCTCGGGATCGCCGACCGCTCAAGCGGGCACCACCTTCGAGCACACGTTCGCCGAAGCGGGCATCCACAAGTACTACTGCAACCCGCACCTCTCGGCCGGCATGAAGGGGGCGATCGTCGTCGGTGACGACGTCCCCACCGTCGAGGTCGGCGGCGCTACCGGCCCGACCGTCCCGGAGAGTGCGAAACTCCTGGGCGTGACTTCCGGGTTCGCGATGACTGCGGTGCTCGGATTGGCGTATTTCGTCATGAAATACGGCGGCGACTACGGCGACGTCGAATGACGGGGCGTTTTCACAGCCGATAACCCGTCGCGAACCTTTATACTGGTCTGAATCCGATATAAACCCAAGCGCCGTCCATCGGGTGGATCCAACTGGGTTCGTTCGGTGACGGCGATGCAGATCAACGACCACACCATGAAACTCAAAACGTTCCTCTTCGACGACGAATCGGGCGTCTCACCAGTCATCGGCGTGATCCTGATGGTCGCCATCACGGTCATCCTGGCGGCCGTCATCGCGACGTTCGTCCTCGGCCTGGGCGAACAGATCAGTGATACCGCACCGCAGGCGAGCTTCCAGTGTGGCGATAGTGGTGAATTGATTCACGCTGGCGGTGCGGAGTTGCAAGATGATAATTTAGAGTTGCCGGGGTCGATGTCGGGATCCCTTGACAATGACGGAGGTACGTACTCGGCTGGTGACACAGTTGTCAACTCAACGTTTGATGGGACACTCACTTGGTCCAACGGGGACACCTCAGCAATCCTCTACGAAGGAAGTTGCTAATATAGATCAATCGAAACAATGAATCCAGTAAAATACTTCAAAGACGACGAATCGGGCGTCTCACCAGTCATCGGCGTGATCCTGATGGTCGCCATCACGGTGATTCTGGCAGCCGTCATCGCGACGTTCGTCCTCGGCCTGGGCGAACAAGTCAGCGATACTGCGCCGAGTGCGACGATAACGGCTGAGTGGTCCGGTCAAACCGATCCCGGAACTGATCCCGTGCTAACTCTTTCTCACGAGGGTGGACAGGCAGTCGATCCAGCGAACGTCGAGTTCAGTGCAGATTTCGGAAGCCCTGATACATGGGGTGCCAGTGCATGGGCAAGCGGTGGTGATATCTCCGCTGGTGACTCGTTGACTTTCGGGTTCAGTTCCAGTGATATCACGGTCAGTGGCACGACACCCGAAATCCAGGAAGGGGACACTCTCACGGTGACATGGAAGAAAGAAGATACGTCGGCCATCCTCAAGTCTACCGACGCTCCACAGGTTTACAATAGTAGCCCCTAATTTCACGGCTCCACTATTTTCGATCGGTTTTACCACCGACGCACGTCGGTTCGGTCGTGTCTGAGGGGGGTTTCTTGCTCCTTGCTCTCTTGTGGTGCAAGTCGAACTTTTCAGCAAGCGTATGTCGCCCGTCTGGAAGCCACCGATTTCGGTAATCCTATAGTCGTGACCACGAACCACACACTAATGTCGAACGACTCCGACGATCCGGGGGCATTCGGCGACTACGGCGGTCGCCACGTGCCCGAACCGCTGAAAGAACCGCTCGCCCAACTCGCCGCCGCCTTCGAGGACGTCGCGCTCAGCGACGAGTTCCAGGCGGAGTTCCGCACGCTGCTGGAGCACTACGCCGGTCGACCCACGCCGCTGTATCACGCCGAACGCCTCTCGGAAGCCTACGGCGCGGAGATCTACCTCAAGCGCGAGGACTTACTTCACGGCGGCGCACACAAGCTGAACAACACGCTCGGACAGGCGCTGCTGGCGAAGAAGGCCGGCAAAGAGCGTTTGATCGCCGAGACCGGCGCGGGCCAGCACGGCACCGCGACGGCGATGGTCGGCGCAATGTTAGATCTCGACACCGAGATCTACATGGGCGAGAAGGATGTCGCCCGCCAACGGATGAACGTCTTCCGCATGCGGCTGATGGGTGCGGAGGTGAAGGAAGTCTCCCGCGGCGGGAAGGGGCTGGCCGACGCCGTCGACGCGGCCCTGGAGGACTTCGCGCAGAACGTCGACGAGACGCACTATCTCGTGGGTTCGGTCGTCGGCCCCGATCCGTTCCCGCGGATGGTCCGGGAGTTCCAGTCCGTGATTGGCGACGAAGCACGCGAGCAGATTCGTGAGCAGTTGGGCGGGCTGCCGGACGCTGCGGTCGCGTGCGTCGGCGGCGGCTCGAACGCCATCGGGCTGTTCGACGCGTTCCGCGACGACGACGTGGCGTTCTACGGCGCGGAGGGTGGTGGCGAGGGGGCTGATTCGGATCGACACGCTGCGCCGCTGGCGGACGGTGAGGACGACGTCCTCCACGGGATGAAGACGCGCGTCATCGACGACGACACCGAGGTCCACTCCGTTTCGGCCGGGCTGGACTATCCCGGTGTCGGCCCCGAACACGCGATGTTTCGGGCCGTGGGACGGTGTGAGTATCAGGGGATCACCGACGACGAAGCGCTGGAAGCGTTCCGCGAGTTGAGCATGCTCGAAGGAATCATTCCGGCACTCGAGACGAGCCATGCGATCGCGCTGGCGAAACAGATCGCCGACGAGCACGATACGATCCTGCTCAACCTGAGCGGTCGCGGGGACAAGGACATGGAGACCGCGGCCGAGCACTTCGACCTCTCGTAAGCGCGGACCGAACTGCGCCGGCGTGCGGTGGAATGACTTTTGGCCCACGTCCCCGAACATTCCGGAAATGCTCGAAGATACGAACGTCGTCCTCGGCGTGACGGGGTCGATCGCGGCGGTCAAGACCGTCGAACTGGCCCACGAACTCCGTCGGCGCGGGGCGACGGTCCGGGCGGTCATGACCGACGCGGCGACGAACATCGTCCACCCCTGGGCGGTCGAACTGGCGACCGATGGCGAGGTTGTCACCGAGATCGGTGGCGGCGTCGAACACGTCACGTTCTTCGGCGAGGATCCGTGGGGCGACGTCCTCCTTATCGCGCCTTCGACGGCCAACACCGTCGGGAAGATCGCCGCCGCGATCGACGACACGCCGGTGACGACCTGCGCGACGACTGCCTTGGGGGCCGGGATCCCGGTCGTGATTGCCCCGGCGATGCACGAGCCGATGTACGACCATCCGGGCGTCATCGACGCGATCGAGCGCCTGGAATCGTGGGGCGTGGCCTTCGCCGACCCGCGAATCGAGGAGTCGAAGGCCAAGATCGCCAGCGAGGAGGCGATCGTCCTGGAGGCCGCGCGGGCGGCCGGCGATCGGCCGCTCGCGGGTGAGGAGATCGTCGTCACCAGCGGCGCGACCACGGAGTCGATCGACGCGATCCGGACGCTGTCGAACCGGGCCTCGGGGACGACCGGCCGGGCGATCGCGAAAGCCTGCTACGTCCGCGGGGCCGATGTAACGCTGTTGCACGACGGGCCGAACGTACCGTACGCGACGGTTGAATCAGTCGAGAGTGCGGCGGCGATGGTTGCTGCTGCCGAGGAGTACGCGCCAGCGGCGGACGCACTCGTCTCGGCGGCCGCGATCGGCGATTACACCGTCGAGAAGCGGGACGGAAAAATCAAGTCCGGACAGGACGGTCTGAGACTGGAGCTTGAGCCGACGCCGAAACTCCTCGATCGCGTCCGCGAGCGCGCGCCGGACCTGCCGATGGTTGGGTTCAAACTCGAAGCTGCTGCCGACGACGAGGCGTTGACGGCGGCCGCGCGTGATCTGCTGTCCCGGGTCGACCTGTCGCTGGTCGTCGCTAACGACGCCGGGGCGGCTGGGAGTGCGGACACGCGAGCACTGCTGGTCCACTCGGAGACGACCGAGGCGTTCCAGGGATCGAAAGCGTCACTCGGCGCACGGATCGCCGACGAACTCGTTGCCGTTCTATCGGATTGATCGGAGAGGGCTTCGCGAGTCAGTCGATCTCTCCCTTTTCGTCGATGTCCTCGGAAGCCGGCCAGGAGACGCCCTCGACGAACGGTACGCCGATCTTCTGTGCCGACCGGGAGATCATGTGTGCGCCGGTCGGTGCCGTCAGAAACAGGAAGACGATCCCGACCAGCGACGTCAGTCCGGCCCCGCGTGGCCCGAAGTAAGCGAACCCGGCGAGGAACAGCGAGGCAGCGCCGAGCGTCGTCGCCTTGCTGGTCGCGTGCAGGCGGTTGTACACGTTCGGGAGTCGGAGCAGCCCGATCGTTCCCACCAGGAGGAAGAACGTCCCGGTGACGACCAGTACACCGACGACGACGGCCTGGAGCATGTCGAGTGGCGTCATTGGATGATGTCCCCCTCAGTGACGAACCGCGCGACGGTGATCGTACTGATGAACCCGATGATCGCGAGGACGAGCCCAACGGTGACGAACAGCCCCGTGTCGGTCGTGAGCGCGAACAGCACCGCGATGGCGACGACGTTCGTGCCGATGGTGTCCAGCGCGACGACGCGGTCGGGCACCGTCGGGCCCTGGATGACGCGATAGGCTGCAAGCAGCGTCACAGCGCTCGCGATGATCAGTGCCGCATCGAGCAGCGTCGTGAGTACAGCCGGGAGTTCACTTGCCATCGGGTTCACCTCCGTTCGTGTCCGCGTCGAGATCCGTGTCCACGCTCGCGTCCGTGTCGGTCTCGTCACCCGCGTTCGGGTCGGACTGCTCGTCCGAGTCAGCGTCAGGATCCGGAACTGGATCCGTGGGTGATCGTTCCTCGTCGAAGATCCGAAGGGCGTACCCTTCCCACTGGCGGATCGGTGCGACCACTAGCTCCCGATCCCGGCCGGCGATCGCGTGGACGTACAGCGAGTTCCGGTCCTGGTCGTAGTCCATCGTGAGCGTCCCCGGGGTCAGCGAGATGCTGTTGGCGATCGTCGTGATCGCGGCGTCGGACTCGACGCGAAGCGGGATCTCGATCACGTCGGGTTCGATCGGCATCGACGGGGCCAACACCCGGTAGGCGACGTCGACGTTTGCCGTGACCAGTTCCGTCAGGAACAGGACGAGGTAGATCACCGTCGCCGGGATCGATCGAATCAACCCGCCGATGGCCAGGTCGGTCGCGTAGAACCGCCGGAAGAGGTACGCGATCGACATCCCGATGGCGAGTCCGGACAGTGCGCCACCGGCCAGTGGCATGGGCGCTAGCTCGACGCCGTTGACGAACAGCCACAGGACTGCCAGTGCCGCGCCGATGACGGGCCAGCGTCTCATTCTATCACCTCCGGGGCGACGGCCTCGACGTAGCCTGTGTGGTCCGCGGCGGCGTGGGCCGCCGTCTCAGCCAGCCGATAGACCGGGTCGAAGCCGACGCCGAGCACGACGACCAGCAGCGAGAACCCGGCGACGATCGCGACGAGGACGGTCGGCCGATAGGCGTGGGTGACCGGGTCTGCCGGCGATCCCCAGAACACGCGGTTCCAGGCCCGGGACATGTAGATGATCGTCAGCACGGCCCCGGCGAGGGCTGCCCCGAGCGCCAACTCGGCCAGCGGGACACCGGCGTTGAGTGCCTCCCCGGCCGACTCGAAGACCAGCAGCTTCCCGAAGAAGCCGGTCAGTGGCGGAATGCCGATCAGCGCGATCGCGCCGAGGAAGAAGGACCCCGCGAGGATCGGTCGGGGCGAGGCGAGCCCGCCAAGCGCGCTGAACCGCGTCGAGCCGACGCTCTCCTGGATCACGCCGCTGATTAGGAACAGCAACGACTTCGCGATCGCGTGGTTCAGCGAGTAGACGAGGACGGCGATCAGTGCGAGCGTTCTGACCGCGTCCGTCCCGGTTCCAAGTGCGTCCGCACCCGCAGCGAGCGCGATCGCGAGGACGATGAAGCCGACCTGTCCGATGCTCGAATACGCGAGGACGCCGTCGAGGTCGTTGCGTGAGACGGCCCCCAGTCCACCGACGAAGATGCTGCCGACTGCCATCACGAACAGGACAGGGCCGAAGAACGCGGCGAAGGACGTCCCGGACAGCCCGAGTTCGAGGCCGTCAGCCAGGGTCGCCCCACCGAGGACAGTGAACACCAGCCGGACGATCGCGTAGACGCCGACCTTCTTCGTGACGCCGGCGAGCATGGCCGAGATCGGGGCCGGCGCGGCCCGGTAGGCGGCCGGCACCCAGAACTGGAACGGGACGATGCCAGCCTTGAGTGCGAACACCGCGAGCAAAATGGCACTCAGACCCAGCACCGGCGCGGGCTCGATGCCGTACTGGCTCGCGTGAGTGAGGCGGCGGGACATGTCGGCCATGTTGAGCGTCCCGGTCGTCGCGTAGAGGCCACCGATCGACACCAGCATGAGGGCACTGCCGAGCAGGTTGAGCACCGTGTACTGTAGCGCCGCACGGGTGTGTTCGCTGCGCCCGTAGAACACCACGAGAACGTAACTCGGCATGAGCATGACCTCGAACCACACGAAGAGGTTGAAGATATCGCCGGTCAGGAACGCCCCGGTGACGCCCGTCAGCATGAAGTGAAACAGCGAATGATACGCGACGCGCTGTCCGTACTCGGTGACGTACCGGGCCGAAAACACCAGTGCCGCGGCCGAGACGATCGCTGCGAGCACGAGCATGAACGCCGAGAGTGCGTCGGCCACCAGCGAGATACCGAAGGGGGCCGGCCAGTTCGACAGCTGATAGGTCAGCGTCGCCGTCTCCTCGCTGGCACCCGTGAGCACGTCGATCGAGAAGACCCGACCGGCGATCGCGGCGACCGCCAGGACGTAGCCGGCGATGCCGAGCAGGCTGATCGCCCGCTGGAGCCGGCCGTACCGTCGCGTCAGCAGCGTCAGGATCGCTGTCACCAGCGTGATCACGAGCGGTGCCACGACGACGTGTGCAAGCGCCATTACTCACTCACCTCCGAGAGATCGATCGTCCCGTGTTCCTCGTAGACTCGAAGCGTCAACACGAGCGCGAAGGCGGTCGTCCCGAACCCGATGACGATCGCCGTCAGCACCAGCGCCTGGACGAGTGGATCAGTCGGCGTTCCGTGACCGCCGCCGTGGCTGACGATCGGGACGCTGCCACGGAGGCCGCCCATCGTCACGAGGTAGACGTTCGCCGCCTGGCTGATGATCGAGACGCCCCAGACGACCCGGACCACGTCCCGGCGGAGGATCAGGAACGTCCCCAGCGCAAACAGCAGCCCCAGGACGAGAGCCAGAATGACCTGTGGCTCGCCCGTATTCGTCGTCGCGGCGGGCGCGGTGAGCAATGATTCGATCATTCGTTACCCACCACCGCGAGGATCGTGAGGAGGCCACCGACGACCACGACGTACACCCCGAGGTCGAAGACGAGTGCACTCGCGACCTCGACCTCGCCGTAGATCGGGAGGTGTTCGAGGAAGACGACGGCCTGGGAGAGGAACGGATACCCGAAGACCAGTGCGGCCAACCCGCCGCCGGCCGCGATCGCCAGGCCGACCCCGAAGACCTCACCGAACTCCTTGGTGATCGTCGCGTAGCCGTCGCTTCCGGCGTTGTCGACGTCGAGCGGAAACGACCGCGGTAGCACGGACCCGGACAACAGGTTGTCCTCGACGTAGTGCAGCCCGTAGATGATGTAGACGAGCGCGATCCCGGAGGTCGTCAACACGCCCGCGATGAACCCACCGCCGGGCTGGTTGTGGCCCTGGAGCAGGAGTGCGATCGCCACCAGCAGGATGATCGGGACGACGATGCGGACCACCGTCCGGGCGATGACTGTCGTGTCCCCGTCGGTCACCTGTGGCGTGGCCGTCGGCTCGTCGTCACCCACCGTGGGCGACTCCCCGCTCATTGGGCTTCACCCCGTTGACGCATTGCGATCATGGTGATGATAGAGAGGGCAGCCATCGCGACGACGGAGATCTCCCCCAGCGTATCGAAGGCACGGAAGTCCACGAGGATGACGTTCACGATGTTGCTCCCGCCACCCCAGTCGAGTAGCGTCTGGCCGTGTTCTGACGGGACGCCACCTCGCTCGAGGAAATATTTGTAGATCGGTTGCCCCGGCGTCGCGGCCGTCGAGACGAGCACTGTCAGGAAGACGGTCACGCCGACGATCCCCGAAACGACGCTGTCCGTGAGGATCTGCCGGCGGTCGAGATCGCCGTAGAACGCCGGGAGTTTGTTCAACACGAGCAGGAACAACACGAGAACGAGCGTCTCGATGACGAGCTGGGTCAGCGCCAGGTCCGGTGCGTTCGCCAGGATGTAGAAGATGGCGACCATGAAGCCGAGGATCGACAGCGTCAATACACCAGCGACGTGGGAGGGCGCACTCGTCACGGCGACAGCGGCGACCACGGCGACACCCAGTACGATGATCATCGGTGCGCCCAGCGTGATCGACGAGAGTGCCGGCAGGGCAACCCCGGCAGCGACGTACCCGCCGACGGCCAATGCGGCGACGCCGACCAGTAGCCAGATCGCGTACGTGCGGATCCGCCCGGTATGGACGCGCTCGGTGACGACCGTCGTTCGATCGAGCCAGCCGATGATCCCGTCGTAGTACCAGTTCGGCGACAGCGGCTTGATCGACGCCAGCCGTTCGACGACGGCTGCGAGGCGATCGTAGTAGGGATAGGCGATCGCGCCGACCCCGATCGTGATCGCGCTCATGCCCGCCGCCGGCGTGAGTGAGGTTGGGAGGTAGTAGCCGAAGTGCGGATCGGCGGCCCCAGCCCCTTCGACGACTCGATTGACGAACCCTTCGAGCGGACCAAGGTGAATGCCGAGTGTCCCACCGATGCCGCCGAGGCCGACCACGCCAGCCAGTACGGCGAGGACGACCGGCGGCGCGAGCATCGGCAGGGGCGGCGAGTGGACGTGATCGAGCGCGTCCGGCCGGTCACCGAAGAACAGCGAGAGGAACTTGATCGAATAGAGGAACGTGAAGACGCTCCCGAAGACCGCAATGGGCGGGAGAATCCACCAGAGGCCGCCCGCGTGGTCGGCGGCGTGGAAGGTCGCCTCGAACAGCAGTTCCTTCGAGTAGAAGCCGTTGAACGGCGGGAGCCCGGCCATGCCGAGGGCCGCCACGACGGCCACGGCGGCGGTGATCGGGAGGTCACGCCAGAGCCCGCCGAGATCCGATAGCAGACGGCTGCCCGCTTCGTGAGCGACGATCCCAGCCACGAGGAACAGTGCTGCTTTGAACAGCGCGTGATTCAGGATGTGGAACGCACCCGTTTCAGCCCCGTAGATCGACTGCAGGCCGAACCCGGCGATGATGAGCCCGAGGTGGGAGGCCGTCGAATACGCGAGCAGTTCCTTGATGTCGTCGGCTTTGATCGCGAGCATCGCCCCGACAGTCATCGTCAGGAGACCGAGACCGGCAAACAGCATCGCCCACTCGGCCGAACCGAGCAGCGGTCGAAACCGGCCGACGAGATACACGCCGGCTTTGACCATCGTCGCCGAGTGGAGAAATGCCGAGACCGGCGTCGGGGCCTCCATGGCGTTGGGCAGCCAGATGTGAAGCGGCACCTGTGCGGACTTGGCCGCGGCACCGACCGCGAGCAGCCCCAGCACGGGCACGAACAGCCCCGCCGACCGAAGCCCCTCGCGCATCGCCTCGGCGTTCGCGATCATCGACTCCTCGCCGCCGACCAGCCGGAACGTGGCCGTGCCCATGGCGTCGGCCGAAACGGTCTGTAAAAGGAGGAAGGCGATGAGCAGGAACAGCCCGCCGGCGACGGTGATGACCATCGCCTTCCGGGCGGCGTACTGGGAGTCCGGATCGTCCTGGTAGTGGCCGATCAGGACGAACGAGGAGACGCTCGTGAGCTCCCAGAAGACGAACAGCGCGAGCAGGTCGGCGGCGAAGGCGACCCCGAGCATCGCGCCCATGAACACGAGCAACGTCGTGTAGAACTTCGCTTTCCCCGGTTCGTCGTGCATGTACCCGCCCGAATAGGTGAAAATCAGGATACCGATCCCGCTGACGACGAACCCGAGCAACAGCGAGAGTCCGTCGACGTACAGGGCGAGTGAGACGTCTAACGATGGGATCCACGGTATCGAAACGACGCCCTCAGTCCCGTACTGGGTGCCGATGAGACCGAAGGCGACCGCCGCGACCGTCGCCCCGAAGTAGGCGACGCGATCGCCGGCCAGGCGATAGACCAGCGGCGCGATCGCGGCAGCCAGAAACGGCAACGCCAGCACGACGAGGAGGACGCTCTGACTCGGTGATTGCACACCTCACAGTTCCCGTGAGGGGAGACTTAATCCTTCTCAAATACCCCGATCCCGTCGCTCGATACGGGGGCCACCACGGGCGGGACGTCAGTGGCGGGGATGGCCGGGACGATCCAACGTAACTCAGTGCCGGAAACGGCCGGGACGATCCAGCTGACCCGCGCTTCGGAACATTCGCGTGAGGACGAAGCCAGTACCCCATCAGTGCACGGCCGCGAAGCCACTGGCTGATCGATTACGTGCAGCTTTTAATTGCGGGGGCAGTACCGCCGCCATGGATCGGCTCAAACAGTCGTTGCTCGACGCCCCGGTGATCGAGAAGGAGGAGTATCAGTACTTCGTCCACCCGATCAGCGACGGCGTTCCGATGCTCCGCCCCGAGTTGCTCCGGGAAATCGTCATCCGGATCATCCGGAAGGCCGAACTCGAGGACGTCGACAAGATCGTCACGCCGGCGGCCATGGGCATTCACATCTCGACTGCCGTCTCCCTGATGACCGACATCCCCCTCGTGGTCATCCGTAAACGCCAGTACGGCCTGGAGGGGGAGGTCTCGCTCCAGCAGGTCACGGGCTATTCGGAGAGCGAAATGTACGTCAACGACGTCTACGAGGGCGACAAGGTGCTCGTCCTCGACGACGTGCTCTCGACGGGCGGGACGCTCGCCGGCATCACCGGGGCGTTAGAGGAGATCGGCGCGGAGATCATCGACATCGTCGCGGTCATCAAGAAGGTCGGCGGCGAGAACAAGATCGACGACTCCGAGTACGACGTCAAGACGCTGATCAACGTCGACGTCGAGGACATGGAAGTCATCATCGTCGACGAGCAGGGCGACGGCTAAGCCACCACCTTTTTGTTCGTCGGGTTCAGGACGCGCCTGTGGCGCGCCGAACCGCTCCTCGAAAAAGCTGGACGAAAAACACCTCGGCGCTCACTGCGTTCGCGCCGAGCGAAACGTGGCCTTCGGCCGCGTATGCACCAGGAATGATTCACTTCGCCTTCGCCCTCGCCGACCCAGCCGCCACGATCCGGTTTCCGTGATCTGAGTGGGTCAGCGATCTTCCAACGCTTTCGGCGTCGGGCGCGCCATTTGCGCACCACTTCTTGAAACAGCTGAAAAACATCCCAACCCCGCGATGCTCGGCCGAAAAATACCTCGCTGGCACCCGGTTTCTTCACGAGGGCTACAGTGAGGCGGTTTTCACTGCCACGGCTCCGTAGCGTGTATCGCCGTGTAGGGTCCGCCAAATGGTCTGCGGGACGAGGTTTCGGGGTATCAACGCCCGCCGTATCGAGGCCGCATCCCGATCTCGCGACGCTCGTCGCACCCTGTATCACCGACCGTTTACACTCCACTGGATCATAATTCAGTCTCGATCACGTAGCCCCACTTCTCGAAGCCACGATCCCCGTAGTACTCGTGGATCTCCCCCTTCGAGAGCGGCGACGCCAGCGCGAGGCTCTCGCAGTCGTGCTCGCGCGCCCACGACTCGACGTGCTCGAGCAGCGCCGTCCCGAACCCCTCGCCGCGACGCCCCTCGACCACGACGAAGCTGTACAGCCAGGCGTGACGCTCGTGATGCAGGAAATCGTCGATCCTGACGCTCGCCACGCCGACGAGCGTGCCGTCGTCGAACGCACCGAAGAGGTGAAGGTCGTCCTTGGCTGTCCACTCCCGGATCTCCTCGGGATCGCGGTCCGTCCAGAGCGCTCGAAGGATCGGGACGGCGCTTTCGCGGTCGGATTCCTTGATCAGCTCGCGGATCTCCATTAAACACCGGAACCGAGGGACTGCTGATAAATTCGATGGGTCGGTCGCGATCCCGCGTCGGTCCCGAAGAAGGGGTGCAGCACGCAGCCGGGAACCGCCGTCGTCCGACTATCCCTTTTTAAAGCCGACCAGGAAGCCGCCGGTGAACCCGGCACCGACCGGGACCGTCGAGAGAACGCTCATCACCCACGACGGGGGCTGGGCGGCTGCCGCACCACCGGCGGTCGAGTTGTTGACCATTCCGGTCGCGTTGGTCGCGACGCCGGTCGCGTTTTCTGCAGCACCCGATATCGCATCCCAGTTCACTTCGAGGATCCCCCTCGTTTCCAGAAACTTGAACAGCGCGAGCTCCAGGCCGATGATGATGGCGATGAGCTTGGCGATTTTCTTGAAAGCAAATCCGATAACTGCCCCGATCACTGCGCCACCCCCGACTTCCAGTCCGAGCTGTTGCGGGTCGAACTCTACCATGCTTGACACCTCACGGCCATCGGTTAAGACTCTTGTGGCGAGCCGACCGGATCACTGTACCCGCGTGCCGTCGACGGATTTTGCTTCGAGGAGTTCCTTGTACCGGTTGCGGATCGTGACCTCGGAGATGTCAGCCACGTCCGAGATCTCGCCCTGGGTGATCCGTTCGTTGCTCAAGAGAGCCGCCGCATAGATCGCCGCAGCGGCGATTCCGACAGGACTCTTTCCGCTGAGGATGCCTGATTCCCGGGCGGAATCGACGAGTTCGCGGGCCCGACGGGACACTTCCTCGCTCAGCTCGAGGTCGGAGACGAACCGCGGAATGTAGCTCTCCGGATCTGCGGGCTTGACTTCCAGGTTCAGTTCCCTGACGACGTATCGATACGTCCGCGTGAGTTCCATCCGGTCGATCCGGGAAACGCGTTCGATCTCGTCGAGACTGCGGGGGTTGCCGGCCTGGCGGGCGGCGGCATAGAGCGACGCGGTGGCGACGCCTTCGATCGAGCGGCCGGGAAGCAGGTTTTCGTCGAGGGCGCGGCGATAGATGACGCTTGCAGTCTCGCGAACGTTCTCGGGTAACCCGAGCGCGCTCGCCATGCGGTCGATCTCACCGAGGGCCTGTTTGAGATTGCGCTCTTTGGAGTCACGCGTGCGGAAGCGTTCGTTCCAGGTGCGGAGGCGCTGCATCTTCTCGCGCTGCCGGGAGGACAGGGAGTTGCCATACGCATCTTTGTCCTGCCAGCCGATGTTGGTCGAGAGTCCCTTGTCGTGCATCATGTTCGTCGTTGGCGCACCGACGCGGGACTTCTTGTCCTTCTCGGCGGAATCGAACGCGCGCCATTCAGGGCCAGGGTCGATCTCGTCCTCCTCGACGACGAGGCCACACTCGCCGCAGACGGTCTCGCCGCGTTCGGAGTCCGTTACCAGGTTGCCGCCACACTCCGGGCACACTTCCGTCTCGTCGTGGTCGATCTGCTCGTCAGTCTTGCGTTCGCTAGTTCGTTCTGCCTCTCGTGGTCGGGTCGTCGTTTCACTCATGATGGGGGATTTTTCGGGTAACAGCGGAGACAAAATATTAAAGCGCTGAATTACCCTTCGTGAGATAAAGTAAGCGCTCAGAGTATTTAAATCTTGGCCTAAGTCTTATATATGCCGCGTCTCCATGGCAGGTAGTTGCATACCAAAATACAGGTTGTGGACCCATTCCGCACTGACCGTTCGCACACTCAGACGGTGAAGAGGTGCCCCTCCTGGGGGACGTCGAACAGCCCTACACGCGCGCCGGCGTCGAGCCAGGCGTGGCCGTAGGAGAAGGCCGCGAGCGCGTTGACCAGGTCGTTTTCGTCCCGAAAGTGACGGCCGTCTTCGAGATACGAGTGGGCCATCTCCTGGAACTCCGCGGCTGCGTCCCCGAGCGGCGTTTCTGCGGGCGGACGGATCGTCGCCGCTTCGAGGGCTTCGTTCAACAGTCGTTCATAGCGGTCTGTCTTCTCGGCGAGATCGGCTGGCATGGGGTGACCTTCTCGGGGTTGGTCCCTGAGTCTGTCGGCTTCCCGGACGACCCCCAGTCTATCGACTTCCCGGTCGCTCGCTCAATCTGTCGGCTGCGCGTCCGACCCGACCTGCGTGTAATCCTCGACAGTCACGCTTCCGCGGGGCGACTCCTCGGTAAAGACCTGCGCGGAGAAGCGCTTGACGGTGGTTTGGCCCTGTTTCCAGACGTCCGGCGGCAGTCCGGCCTTTCGAGCGGTCTCCCGGAGGAACTGCTCGGCCGTCCAGTCCCGATCGGCGGCGACCTGCGGGAGCAGGAGTCCGCTCTGTCGCTCCCTCGTGAGGATCAGGCCGTCGCGACCGACGACGATGTCACTCGGATCGACGTCCGGAAGCGGTTCCGGTGGCGTCAACACGCTCACGGAGACCGTGATCGAATCGAGTTCTCCCGGTGAAACCGGCGGGAACCGCGGGTCCGACGTCGCCGCTTCGGTCGCTGCCGCTTTCAGGGCCGCTTCGAGCGGTTGGTCGGGGCGCGGACGGCCGATACAACCCCGCAATTCGCCGTCCGTCTTCAGGGTGACGAACGTCCCTCGCTCCGCTGAGAGGACTGCCAGATCGGGAGCCGGAGGCGGCGACTCGTCGGTAACGACGGCTTCGACGACTGCTCGGGCGTATTCAACCAGTCGCTTCCCGGTTCCGGTGTCGAGGCGTGACGTGTTCCCACCCGTTGCCATCGGGATAGACTTGGGACTCGGCTGCCCTACAGTGAGACCCCAAACATCGTGGGGCTTTAGGCGGAACGGGACGCCGGTGTTCGATCAGCCAGACCACTCGGCGTCCGAGAGCGTCCGCTGGACGGCTTCTTCGCCGACAGCGCCAGCAAGCGTCTGGAACCCGCCCCGTTCGCTCCGGTCGTCGGCGTCGGCGACAAGTCGCGAGACGATAAACTCCGGCGTCGAGCGCCCGACCGTCCCGAAGCGGGGCTGGTAGTCGACCTCCAGTTCGAGATCCGTCGTGAGCCCTTCGGCGAAGATCCCATCGGTCCGGGCCGCCGCCGGCAGTGGCTCCAGATCGTCGGCCAGGTGGGTGACGAACACCCCGAGTGCCGGCTGGTCGACGGTCAGCGTCACCAGCCCGTGGAGGAGGTCGGCGGCACTGCCGGGCTCGGTGATCGCTTCGAACTCGTCGACCAGCATCAACGTTCGGCCCTCGTCGGTCAGGGGCGGCACGACCGTCCGGAGGGTCGATTCGAGCACGCCCGCGTTGAAACTCGCATGCCGGCGGTGGAAAACGACCGCGTCGACGACCCCGACCTCGGCGGCCTCGGCCGGCACGGGCAACCCCATCTGTGCGAGCAACTGCACCTGGCATAGCGTTTCGAGCAACGTCGTTTTCCCGCCACTGTTGGCCCCTGTCAGGACCGCGACACGATCTCCCCGTGGCGGTTCGTCCGTCCCGGCCACGGACAGCGTGTGGTCGCCGATCCCGTAGGTGACCGGCTGGACGGGCTCCCCGGCACCGACCAGCTCGAGGTTGCGGGCGTTCTCGACGGCCAGGACTCGGCCCTCACGGTAGGTCGGCGCGGTGAGATCGAACGCTCGAGCGAACCGAGCCAGCGAGACGTCCCGCGCGATCTCGTCGACGATCTCGACGGCGGCTTCAACGTCCACACGCGCCAGTTCCAGGCTGGTTTCGAGGCGTTCGCTGACTTCCCCCTCACGTTCATCGACGGCGTCACGACGATCTGTGGCGAGTTCTCGAAGGGTCTCCGACACGAAATCAGTCACGTCTGGCGCGTCGGCGACCATCGCCTCCCTGACAGCCCCGACGTCGACGCCGGTTTCGCCGACGACGTGGTCGACGAATCGCTCGCGGAACTCGTCGCCACCCCGGACGCCAGCGTCGCGGATAGTGGCGATCACCGATTCGGCGTCGGCGGCCATGTCCTCGATCGCCCCGAGTTGGGTCCGGAGGTCGTCGAGCCGCTCGTCGGCACCGGGCGCGACGCCGTCCCCTTCCAGTGCGGCGAGCGCATCGGCCGCGGCGTCGAGCTGTTCGACATCGAGGTCCGCGAGCGGCGCGAACACGCCCTCCGTGACGCCGGCCTCCCGCAGTGCCAGGGCGGTCCGGACGCCGGCGAGGTCGCCGCCCTCGACGCTGTCGTAGGCCTCGAAGGCCTCGATGATGCTCTCCCGAGTCGTCTCGTCGAGTTCGTCCCAGACAGCCACGGCGTCCATGACGGTTTCGAGGCGCGATTCCATCGCAGCCTGCGAGTCGAGGGGCGTGAGAAGGCGAATGCTATCGGCGGCGTGCCGGGTCACGGCGTAGTCACTCGCCAGGTCGAGCACCGATTTATAAACCGACCGTGCGTCGCGGGTCGCGAGGATGTCCATCGCCCCGCCCTGGGCCCGGCGGAGGATCCGCGTCGCCCGCCCGCGGCTCAGCCCGGCTTCGGTCAGCGTTCGGAGATCGCCGGACTTGATGGCTTCGAGGGCGACGTCGACGCCAAGCGACTCGGCGAGGAGGTCACGGGTCTTCGGCCCGACGCCCCAGTAGTCCTCCAGTTCCATGGTACCATGCTCTCCCGGGGATGGTTAAGGTGTTACCCTCCGAACTCAGCGTAATCGCAAGCTGGAGAATCCGTCGGCCGGCAGTATGAAATACCTCCCTCGACAACCATGGCTGATGAGCGCGCCCGAAGAGGGGACGTGTCCACGATGCGAAGCGTCGCTCGACGGCGCGGATCAGTGTCCAGAGTGTGGACTCACGGTCCGGACCGCCGAGGACGGACTCACCTCGGAGGCGGCCGACGCGATCGTCGAGCGCACGCTGTCGAACGCCGCGGCCCGGCGACAGCCGGCCGGCCGATCCCTTCCGTACCCGCTGAGGCTGGCATCGGCCCTCGCGATCAGCATCCCGTTCGCGCCGCTGTCGGCGTTTGCCCTGACGAGTCTGGTCCCCGCCCACCCGATCATCGTCATCCTCGTCAGCATGCTCTCGTGGATGGCACCCGCTGCCGTGCTGGCCCGCACGGCTGTCCCCTCGCTGATCGTGGGTCGGGGATTGATCGTGTTGGGTGCGGTCGTCGCTGCGACGCCGCTGGTGGTTGCCGGCGGCCGGACGCTCGTCGGGAGCGCCGCGACGTCGAACCCGTCCATCGACGGGGGCCAGACCATCTACGGGTCGTTTCTGTTGTTCGGGTTGGTGATCCTGCTTGCCGGCATCGCCGTCTCACGAGTCGCCGGTCGCAAGCGGGACGCCTGGCAGGACGCCAGGCCTCGTCGTCGGGAGTGACGTCGGTTCCGGACGCTGGCGTCTCACTCCCAGAACGACCGCGTCCGGGCGTACTCGCGCTCCCGAGCGAGGATGTCCCGGTAGAAGTCCTCCTCGTTCTCCCGGAGTTTGTTGATGATGCGGGCCGCGTTGGTCGGACCCACGCCGCGGCCCGCCAGCGCGATGATGGCCTGCTTGCCGTGGCTCTGGACGAGGTCGGCGGCCTGATGGGCGCGCTTCGTCCGGCGCTCCTGCTCGTCGTCCTTTTCGGTGGCCCGGACCGCCGCGACGGTCTCCTCGTCCCAGGGGTTCAGCGCCGCGATCCGGGTCGACCCACACTCCGGGCACTCCGGCTGGTCGCGCACCCGTTTGACTGGCTTGGTGGTTTTGTAGGCCTCACAGTGGACACACAACAGGATGACGCGATCCTCCTGGATCCGCTCTTTCAGCGTCTGGATCACGCTTGCGTCGGCGTTCTCGGGGGCGAGGAGTTCCTTGCTGCCCGAGCGCCCGCCGCGACCGATCGCCGTCCGGCCGCCGACGGTCTCGACGGCGATCCCGCCGGACTGGACTTCTCGAAGTACCTCGCTCGTCCGGTCGATATCGAGCTTCTCGTGGATCAACTCTCGCAGGGCCTCGTCGTAGATTGGTGTGCCCTCCAGGGCCTCAAGCAGCCGATCCCGGCCGAAGCGATTGCTCCCCCGCCCGCGCCAGCGTTTGAGCGCACCGAATTTAGTCGCGACCTGTGCGAGACGGAACTTCAGCGCGTCGGCGTTCTTGAGGCTGAGTTCGATCAGCCCCTCGACGTGGGCGGGATCCGTCGATTCCAGAACGTCGACGACGTCGCCGGCAGTCACGTTTCGGGGCACTTCCAGGGAAATCCGATAGGGATCGACGTCGAGGCCGACCGACGAACCCGTTCGCTGGCCCAGCAGCGCCGAGAGCAACCGACCGAGGGTCTCGTTGACCTTGTGACCGAATGCGGCGTTGAGCACGACGTCCCGCCCCTCAAATTCGACGACGATCCGGTCCGGGCCGGGAACCGGCCCCTCGTGGGACTCGATCTGTTCGAGGGCCGACCGGAGCGTTTCCTCGGCGGCGTCGTATCGGCCGGTGAGGTGGCGAGCGACACTCTCGGCGTCGCCACCGGCCCGGAGCTGGTCGGCGGCGACCTGCCGGATCTCGGCGACTTCCTGGGCGACATCGTAGGGGACGGGAATCTCCTGGCCGGTCCAGGAGGGGACTTCGCCCGCGGGATCGCCGACCGGCGTGACGTGGACCGTCTCCTCCTCGTCGTCGATCTCGGTGA
>ENA-ORDC01000921-ORDC01000921.1-marine-metagenome-genome-assembly--contig:-NODE-921-length-24536-cov-3.229323_pt1 | contig 24536 bp, 22 predicted proteins | sample MGYA00237783_ERZ508515 | MGnify/ENA primary metagenome ERZ508515 (study PRJEB26186, sample SAMN06268792) | marine metagenome | isolation source: Eden Landing Ponds, San Francisco, CA, USA | place... | reverse complement strand
CAGCAGCCCGGTGACCAGGCCGCCGATGAACACCACCAGCACGCTGGCCAGCGGCCGCTCCTCGATCTGGCCCTCGACCGCCTTCTCGGCGCGCATCGCGCGCTCGCGGGCCACGTCGGCGCCCTCGCGGACGCGGGTGCGGGCCTGCTGCGTGCGGTCGGCGGCGATGTCGCGCACCGTGTCGCTGACGCTCTTCAGGTCCTCGCGGAGCTGGGTGACTTCGCTGCGCAGATTCTGGGTGTCCTGGTCCGCCATGGTTGCGGCTCCTTTCCTTCGTCGCCGTGTGGCAATTCGACTGTCGCGTCACGCGTCGGCGCGGCGGGCGCCGGCGCCCTTCACCCGCGCAAGTGGGCAGGCGTGAAACCCCGTTCAAGCCGATTCCAGTTTACATAAAGCATTGAATCGCAGCGCAAATCGAGACGTTCGATGCGACGGGCCGCTTGCGCCGGCGAGGACCGGCACCACTTCATGGGCATGGGTCAGCGCTACACCGTCGATCCCGAGCGGATCCGCGCCAACCACCGCCGCAACGTCATCCATGCCGGCCTGCTGGTCGCGGCGATGACGCTGTTGCTGGCCACCGTCGGCTTCCTGATCGCCGGCGTCGCCGGGCTGGTCTGGATCGGCCTGTTTTCTGCCGTGACGTTGTACTTCGGCCCGCTGATGTCGCAGCGGCTGATGCTGCAGTTCTTCTCGGCCAGCGAGCTGCGCCGCAACCAGGTCCCGCTGCTCTACGACACCGTCGACGAGCTCTGCCAGCGCGCCGACATCGCGCAGCGGCCGAAGCTGTTCTACGTGCCCAGCCGGCTGATGCTGGCGTTCACCGTGGGCGGCCGCGACGAGGTCTCGATCGCCCTGTCGGACGGTCTGCTGCGCCGCCTCACCGGGCGCGAGATCGCCGGCGTGCTGGCGCACGAGTTGAGCCACGTCGCCAACGGCGACCTCAAGCTGATGGCGCTGGCCGACTTCATGACCAAGGTCACGCGCACGCTGGCGCTGCTGGCGATGGTGCTGGTGCTGCTGAATCTGCCGGCGATCGCCGAGGGCGAGGTGCTGGTGCCCTGGCCGCCGATCCTGCTGCTGGCGCTCGCGCCGATGGTGTCGCTGCTGCTGCAGCTCGGCCTGTCGCGGGCGCGCGAGTACGACGCCGACGCGGGCGCGGCGATGATGACCGGCGATCCCGAGGGCGTGGCGACGGCGCTGCAGAAGATGGACTCGCAGCAGCAGCGCTACTGGGAGACGCTGCTCGGGCGCCAGGGCGCGGTCGACCAGCCGTCGATCCTGCGCACCCACCCGCGCACCTCCGAGCGGGTGCAGCGCCTGGCCGAGCTCGCGCGCCCCGACGAGGAGCCCGATTGGCCGCACGGCGACACGCCGCTGCCGCCGGACTACGGCAACGTCGAGCGCAAGCCGCGCCGGCGCTTCCACGGCTTCCGCTACTGACGCCCCCTCGCCAGGCTGGGCGGCGGCGCCTATCCTGCGTCCCGTGTCACCGAGGACGGGCCCTGGGAGGGGCGCATGACGGCTTCCAACGACAGCCTGAAGGCGCGCCTGCGCGCCGGCCGGCCGGCGATCGGCGCCTGGCTGACCCTGACCGCGCCGGCGGTGGCGGAGATCATCGCACAATCCGGCTACGACGCGGTGATGATCGACCTGGAGCACGGCCCCGGCGGCCCGGACGACGCGGTGCGCCTGATGCAGGCCGTGGGCGCGTTCGACACCGTGCCGCTGGCGCGCGTGCCCGGCAACGATCCGGTCTGGCTCAAGCGGGTGCTGGACATCGGCGTGCACGGCGTGATGGTGCCCGGCGTCTCGACCCCGGAGGCCGCCGCTGCGGCGGTGGCCGGCTGCCGCTACCCGCCGAAGGGGCACCGCGGCATGGCGGCCTCGATCGTGCGCGCCACCGGCTACGGCGCGCACTGGCAGGACTACGTGCGCGAGATCGACGAGCGGCTGTTGCTGATCTGCCAGATCGAGAGCCCGGAGGCGGTGGAGAACGTCGAGGCGATCGCCGCCGTCGAGGGCGTCGACATGCTGTTCGTCGGGCCGTTCGACCTGTCCGGGCAGATGGGCCACCTGGGCGAGCCGGACCATCCCGAGGTGCGCCAGGCGATCGACCGCGCCGAGCGGGCGGCCCGCACCCACGGCAAGCTGCTGGGCGGCATCGCCACCCCGGAGCGCGGCCCGGCCGACCTGGTGGCCGAGGGCTACAACCTGGTGATCCCGGACGCCGACGTGGCGCTGCTGCGCACCGCCGCGGAAGAGAAGGTGCGGGCGTTCCGGGCGGCGACGGCGAAGACGTAAGGGATATCGCCGCGCCGTCGAGGTCGGCCGCCGCGCCCTGACCGACTAGGTTCTGCGAGCGAAACCAACAAGCGAGCCCGACGACCCCGCCGATGACCCGCCGGATCGAGCTGCTCAGCGTCGACGAGATGTACCGCGCCGACCGCGCCGCCGTGGCGGCGGGCGTGCCCGGAACGACCCTGATGGAGAACGCCGGCCGCGCGGTGGCGCAGGCGGTGCAGACGCGCTTCCCGCGCGGCCGCGTCGCCGTGCTGTGCGGCCCCGGCAACAACGGCGGCGACGGCTTCGTCGCGGCGCGCCACCTGCGCCAGGCCGGCTGGACGGTGCGGCTGGCGCTGCTGGGCGGCCGCGACAAGCTGAAAGGCGACGCCGCCCACCACGCCGGCCTGTGGGACGGCGAGGTCGAGCCGCTGTCGCCCGAGGTCGTCGCCGACGCCGACGTCGCCGTCGACGCGCTGTTCGGTGCCGGTCTGAGCCGGCCGCTGGAGGGCCAGCCGCGCGCCGCGGCGCTGGAGCTGCGGGCGCGCGCGGTGCCGACGGTGGCGGTCGACGTGCCCAGCGGCATCACCGGCGACGACGGCCAGGTGCTGGGCGAGGACGCGGTGCGTGCCGCCGTGACCGTCACCTTCTTCCGCAAGAAGCCGGGCCACCTGCTGCTACCCGGCGCGGACCACGCCGGCGAGCTGGTGCTGGCCGACATCGGCATCCCCGACCGGGTGCTCGGCGAGATCCATCCCCGGACCTTCGAGAACGATCCCTTCCTGTGGGCCGCCGGCTGGCCCTGGCGCACCCGCGGCGGCCACAAGTACCGCTACGGCCACGCCCTGGTGCTGGGCGGCGCCACCACCACCGGCGCGGCGCGGCTGGGCTGCCGGGCGGCGCTCCGGGTCGGCGCCGGGCTGGTCAGCGTCGCCGCGCCGGCCAGCGCGCTGCCGATCTACGCCGCCGACATGCCAAGCCTGATCACCGTGCCGTTGGAGCCCGGCGACGCGCCGGACGAGCTGCTGGCGGACGCGCGCAAGAACGCGCTGCTGCTCGGCCCCGGCGCCGGCGTCACCGAGGAGACGCGGGCGCGCGCCGAGGCGCTGCTGGACACCGGCCGCGGCGTGGTGCTGGACGCCGACGCGCTCAGCGTGTTCGCCGGCGAACCGGCGGAGATCGCCGGCCGGGTCCGCGGCCCCACCGTGCTGACGCCGCACGAGGGTGAGTTCGCTAGGCTGTTCCCGGACCTGGAGGGCGACAAGCTGGCCCGGGCCCGGCAGGCCGCCTACGCGGTCGGCGCCACTGTGCTGCTCAAGGGCGCGGACACCGTCATCGCCGCGCCGGACGGCCGCGCCGCGATCAACGCCAACGCGCCGCCGGAACTGGCGACCGCGGGCGCGGGCGACGTGCTGTCGGGCCTGATCGTCGGGCTGCTGGCGCAGGGGCTGGGCGGCTTCGAAGCCGCCTGCGCCGGCGCCTGGCTGCACGGCGCCGCGGCGCAGGGCTTCGGCCCCGGCCTGATCGCCGAGGACCTGCCCGACCGCCTGCCGCAGGCGCTGCGGCATCTGCGCGAGATCGCCGACGCCGACGTGCGGTGATGCTTCGGCTGTGATCCTTCGACTCAGCCCTGCGGGCTGGCTCAGGATGAGCGATCCCGGCTGATGCCGAGCAGGCGCCGCAGGCGCCGTGTCGAAGCATCGATGCTCAGGCGGGCGCCTCCACCCCCAGCTCCGCCAGCCGCGCCCGCACCTCGGGCCAGCTGAGCGGGGCCAGGCCGGTCTGTTCGACCGAGACGCAGAGGTGGGCGAGGGCCGGGGCGTCGGCGCCGTGGTTCGGCGGCTTGTGGACGCCGGCGGGGGCGACCGGGCGGCTGTGGGTGTGGCCGTGCAGGTTGATCCGGTACTTCGGCCCCGGCACCGCGGGCACGTGCGTCAGCAGCACGCCGGGGCGCCACTTCACCGCGCCGTGCACCTCCTCGACCGCGTCCAGGCCCAGGCGGTCGGAGTGGCGCTGCGCGCTGGGCGTGAGCCAGCGCGCGTCGTGGTCGCCGAGCACCAGCCGGATCTTGCCCTGCAGCACCGCCAGCGCCTGCTCGGCCGCGGCCGGCGACCAGGCGAAGTCGCCCAGCACCCAGACGGTGTCGTCCGCCCCGACCCTGGCGTTCCAGCGCCGCACCAGCTCGGCGTCGTGCGCCGCGACGTCGGCGAACGGCCGGGCGTCTGGCTCGTAGCGCAAGATGTTGGCGTGGCCGAAGTGCAGGTCGGCGACGAAGAAGACCTCGGGCATGGCGTTAACCTGCCGACCTGTGGCGGCCCGTCAACCGGCGGGGGCAAGTAGCGGCGGCCGGGCGCTTTTCACGCCGCGCGAGCCGCGTCCGCTCTATTAACTAGCTTTTAAGTTGCATCGTGGACCCTTTGATTTAGCGCGAAAGCTCGCGCGGGTCCGGCTACAGGCGCGGACCAGGTCTTCGAACCGGAGGTGACTGCGATGCTGGCCCAACGTCTCGACTTCTTCACCCGGCGCCAGCGTCCGCCGGTGCAGACGGGGGCGACCTACAGCCGCCGTCCGTCGGACGCGACGGTCGAAACCGCCAAGGTCCTGTCGATCGGCAAGGACGAGATGGGCATCGATCACGTGCGCTTCCACGTCTCGATCCAGCGCGGCGGCTTCGCCTTCGTCGACGAGGTGCGGATCCTGGCGCTGCAGAGCTTCCTCGAGCGCTACAAGGAAGTCGCCGCGGCCTGAGGCGCGCCGCGTCATCGGCCGCGCCGGCAAGCTGCGCGACGCCGCCGCGCGGCGTGACGTCCGGCGCGTAACCCTCTCAACCGCTTATAGGTCGCGCCCCGCCCGGGCCGCTCGGTGACCCGCCAGGGGCGAGCGGCGGAGCGGGCGCGTCGACGTGGGCGCCTGTCACCGGCGCGGGGGCGGGGGAGCCAACCGCGGCTCGGGCGCTCGCCGCCGGGTGCATGGCGCCAGCGGCCGCCCCGTCTTGCAAAGCCAGGCCGCTCGGATAAGACTGCCGGCCGGGAACGTCCCGCGGCGGCGGGACCGGCAACAGCGGCAAAGCGAGGCGGCGATGGCTGACAGCGGCAGGCTGGCGGCGCGCGACGACGCGCCCCGACAGGCGGACGCGGCGCATCTGGACACGCTGCGGGCGCTGGAGCGCAAGCTGCTCTGGCTGTCCGCCTGGACCATCCACCACGCCAACGTCCTGCGCGACAACCCGGACGGTCTGAAAGTCGGGGGCCACCAGGCGTCGTGCGCGTCGATGAGCACGCTGATGACGGCGCTGTACTTCGACGTGCTGCGGCCGGAAGACCGGGTCGCGGTGAAGCCGCACGCCAGCCCGGTGTTCCACGCCGTGCAGTACCTGCTGGGCCAGCAGACCGTGGACGCGCTGCAGCGCTTCCGCGGCTACGGCGGCGCCCAGTCGTATCCCTCGCGCACCAAGGACGGCGACGACGTCGACATCTCGACCGGCTCGGTCGGGCTGGGCGTGGCGATGACCTCGTTCGCCAGCCTGGTGCAGGACTACGTCTCGCTGAAGGGCCTGATGGGCGAGCGCAAGCCGGGCCGCATGGTGGCGCTGGTGGGCGACGCCGAGCTCGACGAGGGCAACGTCTACGAGTGCCTGCTGGAGGGCTGGAAGCACGACGTCCGCAACGTCTGGTGGATCATCGACTACAACCGCCAGAGCCTGGATTCGGTGGTCTCCGACCGGCTGTTCGGGCAGATCGACAACCTGTTCCGCACCATGGGCTGGGACGTCGTCACCCTGAAGTACGGCCGCAAGCTGCAGGCCGCCTTCCAGCAGCAGGGCGGCGACGCGCTGCGGCAGTGGATCGACGACTGCCCGAACTCGCTGTACTCGGCGCTGGTGTTCAAGGGCGGCGCCGCCTGGCGCGAGCACCTGCTGGCCGATCTGGCGCACGTGCCGGGGATCAAGGAGCTGCTGCAGCGCTACGACGACGCCGAGCTGCACGCGCTGATGACCAACCTGGCCGGGCACGACATGGAGGTCGTGCTGGAGGCGCTGCACGGCCTGGAAGGCGACCGGCCCAAGTGCATCATCGCCTACACGATCAAGGGCCAGGGCCTGCCGTTCGCCGGCCACAAGGATAACCACGCCGGCATCATGAACGCCGAGCAGATGGCCGAGTTCAAGCGCCGCCACGCGATCCCCGACGGCCGCGAGTGGGAGCCGTTCGCCGGCCTCGACGACCGCGCCGAGGAGCTGCGCGGCTTCCTGGCGGAGGTGCCGTTTGCCGCCGCCGGCCGGCGGCGCTTCCACGGCGACCGGGTGCCGGTGCCGGCGCGCCTGCCGCGGCCCGAGGGCGAGCGCATGTCGACCCAGGAGGGCTTCGGCAAGATCCTGGGCGAGGTCGCCCGGGCCACCGGCGAGGCCGACGGCGCGGCGCTGGCCGAGCGCATCGTCACCACCTCGCCGGACGTGACCGTCTCCACCAACCTGGCCGCCTGGGTGAACCGGCGCGGCATCTGGAGCCGGCACCGGCGCGCCGACACCTTCAAGGAGCAGAAGGTGGTGTCGGCGCACCAGTGGGGGATGTCGCCGGATGGCCAGCACCTGGAGCTCGGCATCGCCGAGAACAACCTGTTTATCCTGCTGGCCGCGGCGGGGCTGTCGCACTCGCTGTTCGGCACCCGGCTGCTGCCGGTGGCGACGCTGTACGATCCGTTCATCCTGCGCGGCCTCGATGCGCTGAACTACGCCTGCTACCAGGATTCCCGCTTCATGCTGGTGGCGACGCCGTCGGGGATCTCGCTGGCGCCGGAGGGCGGCGCGCACCAGTCGGTGGCGACGCCGCTGATCGGCATGAGCCAGGACGGCCTGGCCGCCTTCGAGCCGGCCTTCGTGGACGAGCTGGAGGCGATCATGCGCTGGGGCTTCGACTACCTGCAGCGCGACGGCTCCGGCGCGCCGGCCAGCGACTGGCTGCGCGACGTCGAGGGCGGCTCGGTGTACCTGCGGCTGTCGACCCGCTCGATCGCGCAGCCCGAGCGCGCGCTCGACGCCGAGCTGGAAGCGCAGGTGATCCAGGGCGGCTACTGGCTGGTCGAGCCGCAGCCGGGCGCCGAGCTGGCGGTGGTCTACACCGGCGCCGTGGCGCCGCAGGCGATCGAGGCGTTCGAGGCGATCCGCGAGGAGGTGCCGGGCGCCGGCCTGCTGGCGGTGACCAGCGCCGACCGGCTGAACGCCGGCTGGACCGCGGCGGAGAAGGCGCGCCAGAGCGGCCAGTCGGGCGATCCCAGCTGGGTCGAGCGGCTGCTCGCGCCGATGGCGCGCGACGCCGCGCTGGTCTCGGTGCTGGACGGCCACCCGGCGACGCTGGGCTGGCTCGGCTCGGTGCGCGGCCACCGGATGCACCCGCTGGGCGTCGAGCACTTCGGCCAGTCCGGCAGCCTGAGCGACCTGTACGCGCGCTACCGCATCGACACCGACGCGATCCTGGACGCCTGCGCCGCCGCGCTGGTGGAGCGCCGGCACGGCACGCCGCGCTAAGCGGCGGTGCCGGGGTGCGCGGGCGTATTACGCGGCCACCTCCTCTCCCTAGCCCTCTCCTCCCAGTGGAGGAGAGGGGACGCCGACCGGCGCCGTAGGGTCCCCTCTCCCCAGTGGGCGGAGAGGGACAGGGAGAGGTGGGACCCTCGATCCATCCGAGCGACCTCCCGGACAGCCTCACCGCCGAGTTTAGGCGCTCAGCCCGTCACGCGCCAGACCGTGGCGTTGCGCAGGTCGCTGTCCTCCAGCTCCCGCGTCGTCGGCACGGTGTAGGTGGCGAGCCGTTCCAGCCCGTCGGTCGGCAGGTAGTTGCGCTTGGGGTCGCCCAGCAGCACCGTGGTGCCGTTGCGCGCCAGCGCCTTCAGCCAGGATTCGACGCGGCCGGCCATCGGCTTCTCGTAGCAGACGTCGCCGGCCAGCACGACGTCCCAGCCGCCGTCGCGGTCGATCACGTCCTCGGCGGTCACCGTCACGGCGACCCCGTTGGCCTCGGCGTTCAGCGCGATGGCGGCGCAGGCGAAGGCGTCGATCTCGGCGGCCTCGACGGCGGCTGCCCCGGCTTGCATGGCGGCGACCGCGTCGAGCCCGCTGCCGCTGGCGAAGTCCAGCACGCGCTTGCCGGCGACCGTCTCGGGGTGGTCGAGAAGGTAGCGCGCCAGCGCCTGCCCGCCGGCCCAGGCGAACGCCCAGTAGGGCGGCGGCACGCCCTTCGCCGCCAGCTCCTCCTCGCTGGCCTGCCACAGCGGGATCACCTCGCTGGCCAGATGCAGCCGGATTTCGGGCAGCAGGCGCGGGGCCTGCAGCACCGTGTTGGCGCGGACGAAAGCGGCCGGGCCGGCGGCGTCGTGCAGGACCTCGTCGCTCACACGGCCGCCCCGGCCAGCAGGATCCCGGCGAACAGCAGCGCGCCGACGAAGCGGTTGGCCTTGAACTTGCTCAGGCAGTCGGCGTGGTCGTCGATGTCGAGCGTCAGGATCTGCCAGCCGAAATGCAGCGCCACGCCGGCCAGGCCCAGCAGGTAGGCCCAGTGCACCTCGGCCAGGGCGCCGGCGGCGGTCCAGCAGCCCAGCGCCACCAGGTAGAAGCCGACCAGGGCCGGCTGCGTCGCCGGCCCCAGCTTGAGCGCCGCCGACTTCACGCCGATCAGCTCGTCGTCCTCCTTGTCCTGGTGCGCGTAGATCGTGTCGTAGCCCAGCGTCCAGGCTATGCCGCCCACGTACAGCAGGATCGCCGGCCACTGCAGGGCGCCGGCCGCCGCGCTCCAGCCGACCAGCGCGCCCCAGTTGAAGGTCAGGCCGAGCCAGGCCTGCGGCCAGTAGGTCAGGCGCTTCATGAACGGGTAGGCGGCCACCAGCGCCAGCGCCAGCAGGCCCAGCCAGATGGCGGGAAAGCCGAGCTGGATCAGCACCAGCAAGCCGAGCAGCGACAGCCCGATCAGCAGCGTCCAGGCTTCCCGGACGCTGACCAGGCCGGCGGCGATCGGCCGCGTCGCCGTGCGGGCGACCAGGCCGTCGATGTCGCGGTCGACCACGTCGTTGTAGGTGCAGCCGGCGCCGCGCATCGCCACCGCGCCGACGGCGAACAGCACCAGCAGGTAGGCGCTGGGCGCCTGGCCCGCCGCTGCGGCCGCCAGCCCCGCCCCCCACCAGCAGGGCCACAACAGCAGCCACGAGCCGATCGGCCGGTCCAGCCGGGCCAGGCGCAGGAACGGCCGCGCCGGCAGCGGCGCCCAGCGGTCGATCCAGGTGCCGGTCGGGATGTCGCTGCGTCCCGCCGCGCGCTGCCCGGCGCGGGCCCGTTGCGCGTCGGCGCGCGTGTCCTGTGCTTTCGCCATGGCCGCGACTATCCCACCGATCCACATCGGCCCTCAAGGTGGCGCGTATGGCGTGGAAAGGCCATAGCTCTGCTCTCCCCCGCGGCGGGCGCGGAGGTTAGGGTGCGGGGCGGCCTGACGCGTCGACATGGAACCTTGCGGGATGACACTCTCGATGTTCGCGACTGCTCCCTCGCTCCCGGCGCTGTCGCCCGACGCGGGGCGGAGCGGGAGGCGCCGGTGAGCGCTAGCACCGCCACCCGCCTGTACGTGGACGAGCCGCTGGCGGCCGGGCAGACGCTCGGGCTGGATCAGCAGCGGGCGCATTTTCTGCGCTCGGTGCTGCGCCTGAAGCGCGGCGCCGAGCTGGCGCTGTTCAACGGCCGCGACGGCGAGTGGCAGGCGCGCATCGACGGGCTCGGCAAGGGCTGGGCGTCGCTGGAGGTGCTGGAGCAACGCCGCCCGCAAGCGGCGGAACCGGACCTCTGGCTGGTGTTCGCGCCGATCAAGCGCGCCCGTCTCGACTTCATGGTGGAAAAGGCCTGCGAACTGGGCGCCAGCCGGCTTATCCCGACCTACACCCGGCACACCGACGTCAGCCGGGTCAACGTCGAGCGCCTGGCCGCCAACGTGCGCGAGGCGGCGGAGCAGTGCGAACGCCTCAGCGTCCCCGCGGTCGAAGAGCCGACCGACCTGAAGGCGCTGCTGCAGCGCTGGCCGGCCGAGCGGCGGCTGCTGGTGGGGGCCGAGCGCGGCGGCGCGGCGCCGGTCGCCGAAGCCCTGGCCGCCGAGGGCGAGCGCGCCGGCGCTGCGCCCTGGGCGGTGCTGGCCGGGCCGGAGGGCGGCTTCCACGCCTCCGAGCTTGACGCCCTGGGCAAACTGCCCTTTGTTACCGCCGTTGGCCTGGGGCCGCGAGTCCTGCGCGCCGACACGGCCGCGATCGCCCTGCTGACCTGCTGGCAGGCTTGGCTCGGCGACGGCGACCAGCGGCCCCCGTTCCGCGCCTAGGTCCGATCCCCGTCGTTCGACCCCGACAAGCCGCAGCCAACACGAGTCGCAGCCGATGTCCGCTCCCCCGACAGCCCAGGGCGCCCCGATCACCAGTCGTGACCAGCTGGTGGAGTATCTGGCCGACGGCTGCCGGCCGCGTCAGCAATGGGCGATCGGCACGGAGCACGAGAAGTTCGCCCACACCCTGGACGGCCACTGGCCGCTGCCCTACCGGGACCCGACCGGCGGGCCCGGCATCGGCGACCTGTTGCAAGGGCTGGCCGACCTCGGCTGGAGCCCGGTGCGCGAGGACGGCAACATCGTCGCGCTGAAAGACCCCAAGGGCTGCAGCGTGACGCTGGAGCCCGGCGGGCAGGTCGAGCTCTCCGGCGCGCCGGTGAAGACGCTGCACGAGACCTGCCGCGAGGTGAACCATCACCTGGCGCAGGTGAAGCAGGTCGCCGAGCCGCTGGGCGTGGGCATGCTGGGCATGGGCTTCACGCCGGACTGGACGCGCGAGGAGATGCCGTGGATGCCCAAGGGCCGTTACGGCATCATGGGCAACTACATGCCGAAGGTCGGCAACCTCGGCCTCGACATGATGCTGCGCACCTGCACCGTGCAGGTGAACTTGGACTTCGCCTCGGAAGCCGACATGGTGAAGAAGTTCCGGGTCAGCCTGGCGCTGCAGCCGATCGCGACGGCGCTGTTCGCCAACTCGCCGTTTACCGAGGGCAAGCCGAACGGCTTCCTATCGTACCGCAGCCACATCTGGACCGACACCGACCCGGACCGCTGCGGCATGCTGCCGTTCGTGTTCGAGGACGGCTTCGGCTTCGAGCGCTACGTCGACTACGTGCTCGACGTGCCGATGTACTTCGTCTACCGCGACGGTCGCTACATTGACGCCGCCGGCCAGTCGTTCCGCGACTTCCTGGACGGCAAGCTGCCGGCGCTGCCGGGCGAAACGCCCTACATCAGCGACTGGAGCGACCACCTGACGACGCTGTTCCCGGAAGTGCGCCTGAAGACCTTCCTGGAGATGCGCGGGGCCGACGGCGGACCCTGGAACATCCTGTGCGCGCTGCCGGCGCTGTGGGTCGGCCTGCTGTACAACGAGACCGCGCTGGACGCCGCGTGGGACCTGGTCAAGGACTGGACGGTGGAGGAGCTGACCGAACTGCGCGCGCAGGTGCCGAAGCACGCGCTCAAGGCGCGGGTCGGCGGAACCAGCGTGCACGACCTGGCGCGCCGGGTGCTGGAGATTGCCGACTACGGGCTGGCCCAGCGCGACAACACCGACGGCTCCTACGGCCAGGACGAGCGGCAGTTCCTGACGCCGCTGAAGAAGATCGTCGAGAGCGGCGAGACGCCGGCGGAGGAGAAGCTGCGGCGTTTCCACGGCGAGTGGAACGGCTCGATCGAGCCGATCTACCGGCACTACGTGTACTGAACGTCCGCCAAACGTCGACCGGGCCGGACTCAAAAAGCCGGCCGCCAGATCGCGCCGGCGGCCGGAAGGCATGGGCAATCGAACGAGCGTCTTGGAGATGCACGCGATGTGCGAAACGCTCGATTGCAAAGATACCCGCGACTCGTGAATCCGGCGTAAACGCGGGCGCCTTACCCCTTTCGCGCGGCGCCGACGGACGGCTGCGGACGCGCCCGGGCTATTCGTTGCGGGCGCTCAACAGCATCGCTTCCAGTGCCTCCATGTCCGGCACCACCAGCGCGTTGCGCTCCTTGCGGACCAGGCCCTCCTTGGCGAGCTCGCCCATCACCCGGGCGACCGTCTCGCGCGTGGTCGAGACGCGGCTGGCGATGTCGGCGTGGATCGGCACCGGCGAGATCCGGGCGTCGTTGCGCGCGGTGCCCGAGGCGGCGCGGGCCAGGCGCAGGATCTCGGCGTGCACCCGGTCGTTCGCGCCCAAGGCGCTCAGGTCCATGATGCGGGCGCTGGACTGGCGCACCATGCGGGTCAGGCGGCGCATCGTCGCCAGGGCGACGTCGGAATGCTCGGCCATCACGCGGACGAAGGAGCCGGGGTCCAGCGAGGCGGTCAGGGTGCGGTTGACGGCCATCACGTTGGCCGAGCGCTCCAGGCCGTCGATCGCCGAGAGCTCGCCGACCACGCCGCCGGGCCCGATTTCGTCGAACGCGATCATGCGGCCGCTGGCGGCGTAGTCCAGGGCGCGCACTTTGCCCCAGACCACGAAGTGGACGTCGTGGCTGTCGGACTCGCGCTCGATCAGGTGCTGCTGCGGCTCATAGGTGCGCCAGCGGCAGCGCTGCTCGATTCGCGCCCGCGAGTCGTCGTCCAGATCGCTGAAGATCTCCACCCGGGCCAGGGATTTGGCCCCGGGATCGTGCGCCGTCGCCATCGTCACCCTCCCGGCCGCGACCGGCCATGGCCGGCGAGTATGCGTGCCACCGGCCGACGGGAGAAGTTAAATCCTGCGGTCCGCGGGTGTGGCGCTGCGGTGCTGGGAACGAAAACGCCGCCGGGCCGAGGCCCGGCGGCGCTGCCGTCCTGCCGCTGCACCGCGCCGCTCAGTTGAGCCGCTGCTGCACGTCCTTGATCGCTTGGTCGACCAGCTGGTTCGAGGCCTTGTCGCTCAGGTTCTCGCGCATCAGCCGCTCGGTGGCGGCCACGGCGATGTCCACGGCGCGGTTGCGCACCTCGGACAGCGCCTGCGCCTCGGCCTGCTCGATCTTCTCCATCGTCAGGCGCTCGCGGCGCTTGAGCTGTTCCTCCAGGTCCTTCTCGGCGCGCTCGCGCATGCGCTTGGCCTCGGAGCGGGCGTGCTCGACGATCTCCTCGGCTTCGCGCTGGGCCTCGCGCTGCTTCTTCTTGTAGTCGGCCAGCGTGCGCTGGGCTTCCTCGCGCAGGCGCTCGGCCTCCTCGATGTCCTGGCGGATCTTGTCGGCCCGCTTGTCGAGGCCGCGCATCGCCGGCCGCAGCCCGTAGTACAGCGCGATCGCCAGGAAGATGATCAGGCCGATGGCCGTCCAAAGGGTGGGATTGTCCAGCATCTAGGCGCGTCCCCCCTCGGAACTCTCGCTCATCGCCGCCTTCACCGCCTTCTCGGCCTTGTCCTGGCCGACCTTGCTGCCGATCAGCTTGGCGGTGGCGTCCTGCGCCACCTCGCCGGCGACCGACTGCAGGTTGTCCAGCGCCTCCTGCTTGGCCGAGGCGATGCGCTGCTCGGCCTCCTCGGTCTTCTTGTTGAGCTCCTGGGTGAACGCCTCGTGGCGCTCCTGCTGCTCGTTGGAGAGCTTTTCGCTGGTCTCCTTGAGCAGCTTCTGCGCCTGCTGGCGCGCTTCGGCCAGGTGCTCCTCGTAGGCGCGGTAGACCTCGTCCGCCTCGCTCTTCAGCTTCTCGGCCTTAGCGAGGTCGTCCTCGATCTTGTCCTGGCGCTCCTCCATGATCTGCGCCATCCGCGGCAGCGCGATCCGGCTCATCAGGAAGTAGAGCACCAGGAACAGCACCACGAGCCAGAAGATCTGGCTGGCGAACCATTCCGGGTTGAACTGCGGCATGGCCTAACCCCTGTGCGCGCCGCGCCGGGCCGCCGTGCGGACACCGGCGCGGACGAACTGTACGCCGCACGCGTACGCCTTGATCGTACGGCCCGCTGGGCCGTCGCCCACGGCGCGCGTACGGCTGCGCGTCGTCGCCGCCGTTAAAAGGCGAACAGGACGATCAGCGCGATAATCAGGGCGTACAGCGCGATGGCCTCGGTGACGGCGAAGCCGATCCAGATGTTGGCGCCGATATCGTCCTTGGAGGCGGGGTTGCGGGCGATCGCGTTGTAGTAGCTCGACCACACGTTGCCGACACCGATGCCGGCACCGATCATGCCGATGGCGGCGAGACCCGCGCCGATCAACTTGGCAGCTTCAATCTCCATCGTCTCGTCCTCACGCTTTCCAGTACTCAAGTGAACCAAGCCGGCCGCCGTCAGGCGTTGGTGGGTCGGGCCGCCGGCACTTCGCGGGTGAACCACCCCTTAGTGCATGTGGAGCGCATCGCTCAGGTAGATGCAGGTCAGGATGGCGAAGACGTAGGCCTGCAGCACCGCCACCAGGAACTCGAGCGCGGTGATCGCGACGGTGGCGGCGAGCGGCACGATGCCGGCGACGCCCAGCACGAAGACGAAGCTCGCGATCGTCTTCAGCAGGGTGTGGCCCACCAGCATGTTGGCGAACAGACGCAGGCTGAGCGAGACCGGCCGCGACAGGTACGAGATCAGCTCGATCAGGATCAGCAGCGGCGCCGACCAGGCGGGCGCGCCGTGCGGCAGGAAGAAGCCGAAGAAACCCATGCCGTGCCGGATGAAGCCCAGCGTCGTCGTGCCGAGGAACACCACCGCGGCCAGGGTGAAGGTCACGATGATGTGGCTGGTGAAGGTGAAGCTGCCGGGAATCATGCCGAGCAGGTTGCCGAACAGCACGAAGCTGAACAGCGTGAACACGAACGGGAAGTACGGCCGTCCGTCCTTGCCGGAGCTCTCGCGCAGCATGTTGGCGGTGGCTTCGTAGAGCATCTCGGCGACCGACTGCAGGCGGCCCGGCACCATCGCGCGGCCCCGTGTCGGCAGCACCATGAGGGCGGTGATCGCGATCACCGCGATGGTCATCCACAGCGCCGAGTTGGTGTAGGCGAGGTTGAGATCGCCGATCTGCAGCGGCACCAGCGGCTTGATCTCGAACTGCGACAGCGGATGCAGGTCGAGCCCGCCGCCGCCACCGCCGTGTGCACCGTTCGCGGCTGCTTGCTCCGCCCCGACTAACCCTCTCTGCCGTCGCCGCGGTGCCCCTGCTCCCGTCGCACCCGGCTCGTGTGATCCTCGCGCGGTGTGTCTGCGCGGTTTTGTCGTTCGCGGGCCTGCGCCGCCTCAGCCTCCTTGGCAAGACGGATCAGGTTCGTCATTGCGGCCGCCGCACCGAGGATGAAGAACAGGATCAACAACCACGGCGCCGTGCCCAGCCAGATGTCCAGGATCAAGCCGATCCCGACGCCCACCGCCAGGGCCGAGACGAGCTCGGTGGCGATGCGAAGACCCAAGCCGAGCCCGCTCGATGAGGCGGGCGAAGACCGGCGCTCGGTGCGGCGCGTGTGCGCCTGCCTCGCCGTCGCGATGCGCTTGCCCAGTCCTTCCAGGGACGACGGCGAGTTCGACGATGGCTTGTCGGGGTCCGGCCCGTTGTCCGGCATGTCCGTGTCCCCCACACGCTGCGCCGATGCGCCGCCGAGGCAAGTGCCGCGCCGCACAAGGCGCGGGGAAAATACGGGGCACCCCACCCCCTGTCAATACCTTGCGCCCCCGCCCAAAAGGCGCGGAAATCCGGGATTTTGGCGGGGTTGGAGAAGGGACTGGCGGGGGCTGTCGCGCCCTCGGTGGATCCTGAGCGAGCCGGGGGCGGCCCGGCTGCGTCGAGGGGGCGCCACGGCTTAAGCGCGAGGCCGACGGTGCCTTGGGACATGTCTGTGGAGACGCCGCCGCCCCGCTCGCGACGTTGCAGGGTCAGGTCCTTCGAGACGGGCCTGCGGCCCTCCTCAGGATGACACTGGAGGAGGGCGAACACCCCAGTGTCATGGTGAGGAGCCGCCCTGAGCCCGGCGAAGGGCGGCGTCTCGAACAACGTGGACGCCGCGGTTAGCCCGAACGCCCCACGATGCCGGGGTCTGCCCCGCGGGACAGCGCCGGTCACGCGCTCTCGCGCAGCTCCTCGGCCGCCTGCAGGTCGACCGAGACCAGCTGGGAGACGCCGCGCTCGCTCATGGTGACGCCGAACAGACGGTCCATCCGCGCCATCGTCATGCGGTGGTGGGTGATCACCAGGAAGCGGGTGCGCTCGGCCCGGGCCAGCTCGCTGACCAGCGAGCAGAAGCGGTCGACGTTGGCGTCGTCGAGCGGTGCGTCGACCTCGTCGAGCACGCAGATCGGCGCCGGGTTGGTCAGGAACACCGCGAACAGCAGCGCCAGCGCGGTCAGCGCCTGCTCGCCGCCGGACAGCAGCGACATCACCTGCAGCCGCTTGCCGGGCGGCGAGGCCATGATCTCCAGGCCGGCCTCCAGCGGGTCGTCCGCCTCGGTCAGCGCCAGGTGTGCGCGTCCGCCGCCGAACAGGCGTACGAACAGCTCGGAGAAGTGCGCGTTCACCTTCTCGAAGGCCGCCAGCAGGCGCTCGCGCCCCTCGCGGTTCAGGCTGGAGATGCCGCTGCGCAGCCGGGCGATCGCGCTGGTCAGGTCCTCGCGCTCGGAGCGCATGCCGGCGATGCGCTCCTCCAGCTCCTCGGCTTCCTGCTCGGCGCGCAGGTTCACCGGACCGATGTTGTCGCGCTCCTTGGTCAGGCGCTGGATCTGCCGGTCGACCTCGTCGCGCTCCGGCAGCTCCTGGCCGGGGTCGAGCTCGGCCGCTTCCAGCGCGCGCTCGGGATGCACCTCCAGGCGCTCCTCGATGCGTTCGGCGACGCTCTTGAGCGCGGCTTCCGCCTGCTCCACCTGCGCCTCCGCGCGCACGCGCTGCTCGCGGGCCTCGCCGAGCGCCTGCTCCTCGGCCTTGAGCGCCTTGTCGGCCTCGGTCAGCCGGCGTTCGCCCTCGGCCAGCCGGTCCGCCGCGGCCTGGCGCTTGCGCTCCGCCTCGTCGATGCTCTCGGCCAGCGCCTCGCGTTTGCCGCGCAGCTCCTCCGGCTTCGCCGCCAGTCCGTCGAGCTCGGACTGCGCGGCCGTGCGGCGCTCCTCCAGCTCGTTCTGGTGCTTCTCCGCCGCCTCGGTGCGCTGGCGCCAGGAGGCCGCCTCGCGGTCGATCGCCTGCAGCCGGTTCGCCCGCGTCTCGGCCTCGCGTGCTAGCCGGTCGACGGCGCTCTGCTTCTCCGACAACTCGGCGCGCGCCTCCGCGACCTCGGCGCGCAGCTCGGTCAGGCGCGCGCGCGTGGCGCCCAGGTCGGGCAGGGCGGCCTTGTCGGACTCGGTCTGCGCCAGCTCCTCCTCGACCTCCTTGACGTCGGCCGCCAGGCGCTCGGCGCTCTCGTCCAGCGAGGCCAGGCGCGACTGCGCCGCGGCTGCGGCCTTCTCCAGCCGGCTCTGCTCGTTGCGCGCCCGGTCGACCTCGCTGTAGGCAGCGTTGACGCTCTGCCGCGCCGTCTTCTCGCGCTCCGCCGCCTGCTGCGCTTCGGCCTGCGCGGTCTCGTGCGCGGCCTTGGCGTCGGCGACGCGTTGCTCCAGCGCCGGCAGTTCGGCCCGCAGCTCGCGCAGCTTGTTCTGTTGCTCCAGCCGTTGCGCCGCCGCGGTTGGCGCCTCGGCGGCGGCGACGTAGCCGTCCCAGCGCCACAGGTCGCCGTCGCGGCTGACCAGCCGCTGGCCGGGTCGTAGCTGCGCCTGCAGGCGCGCGCCGGACTCGCGGTCGGCCACCACGCCGATCTGGCCCAGCCGGCGGGCCAGGCTGCGCGGCGCGGTCACGAGGTCGGCCAGCGGCTCGGTGCCGTCCGGCAGCGCCGGCGTCGGGTCGAGCGCCGGCAGCTCCAGCCAGTGGGCCGGGGCGCCGCCGTCCTCGGGCGCGTTCAGGTCGTCGCCCAGCGCCGCGCCCAGGGCGGTCTCGTAGCCCTTGGCGGCGCGAACCGAGTCGATGACCGGCGTCCAGATGTCGCTCTGGTCGCTCTCCAGCAGGCCGGCCAGCGCATCGATCTCGGCCTGCAGCTTGCCGCGCGCGGCCTCCGCCTGCTGCTGCGTCTCGCGCGCCTCGGCTTCGCGCGTGCGCGCGTCGCTGAGAGCGGCCTCGGCGTGCTCGGCCTCGCCGCGGGTCTCGGCCAGCGCCGCCTCGGCGGTCTCCAGCCGTTGCTGCGCCGCCTGCAGCGCCTCCGCGTCGCGGTCGTCCTGCGCCAGTTGGCGGCGCTGCTCGGCGACCTCGTCCTGCTGCCGCTGTAGCCGGGTGCGGCGGCCGGTCAGCTCCTCGACGCGCTTGTCGAGCGCCTTGGCGCGGGCCTCGTCGGCGGCGACCTGCTGGTTCAGTTCGGCCAGCTCGGCCTCCAGCGTCTGCACGCGCCCCTGGACCTCCTCGCGCGCTTGCTCGGCGGCCTGCCGCGCGCTGTCCTCGCCGTCCGCCGCCTGCTGCAGCTCGGCGCGCTCGGCCTCCAACCGCTCGATCGCCTGGCGCGCGTCGGTGACCTGCGCCTCGGCGCGCTGGCGATCGCCCTCGATCTGATTCAGGCGGTCCTGCGCCTGCTGGCGCGCCTGCTCGACCTGACGCTCCTCCTGCTCCAGCGACTGTCGCGCCAGGGTCAGGCGCTGCAGCTCGGCGGAGGCCTCGGCTTCCGCCTGGCGCAGGTCGGGCAGGGCGTTCTGCGCCTGCGTCTGCTCGGTCGCTTTCGCCGAGGAGCGCTCGGTCAGCTCGGCGACCTGGGCCTGCGCCGCCTCCAGCTTCTCGCGAGCCTGCTGCAGCGCGGTCTGCGCCTGCCGGTGCTCCAGGTGCAGCTGGATCGCCTCGGCCCGGCGCAACTGTTCGGAGAGCTTGCGGTAGCGCTTGGCCTGGCGCGCCTGGCGCTGCAGCGTGTTGAGCTGGCTCTCCAGCGTCTGGATCACGTCGTCCAGCCGCTCCAGGTTGCTCTCCGCCGCCTTCAGCCGCAGCTCCGCCTCGTGCCGGCGCGAGTGCAGGCCGGTGATGCCGGCGGCCTCCTCCAGCAGGTGGCGGCGCTCGCTCGGCTTGGCGTTGATGATGGTGCCGACGCGGCCCTGGCTGACCAGCGCCGTGGAGCCGGCGCCGGTGGCCTGGTCGGCGAACAGCAGCTGGACGTCGCGGGCGCGCACCTCCTTGCCGTTGACCCGGTAGGCCGAGCCCTTCTCGCGCTCGATCCGGCGCACCACGTCGAGCTCGTCCAGGTCGTTGAACTGCGCCGGCGCGGTGCGGTCGGCGTTGTCCAGATGCAGCGCCACTTCAGCGATGTTGTGCGACGGCCGGCGCTGCGAGCCGGCGAAGATGACGTCGTCCATCTCGCCGCCGCGCATGCGCTTGGCCGAGGTCTCGCCCATCACCCAGCGCAGCGCTTCGACCAGGTTCGACTTGCCGCAGCCGTTCGGGCCGACGATGCCGGTCATCCCCGGCTCGACGATGAGCTCGGTCGGATCGACGAACGACTTGAAGCCGCGCAGGCGCATCCGGGTGAACTGCACGGCCGGCTCAGCCCCTCCCGCGGCGGGCTTGGGGCGTATTCGAGGTCAAGGCGGTGGCGTCCCCCTTGCCCTGTCCCTCTCCCGCCATCGGGGGAGCAGGGACCGGCCGCCCGGCCGAGCGCTCCCGCACCCCCGCGTCGGGGGCGAGGGGCGGGGTGAAGGGGGCGCCGCGATGTCCGCCGGCAAGCCTCAAGCGTCGCCCTCCGCGTTCTGCAGCACCTGCTCGAACTCCGAATAGGGCTTGGCGCCCTCGATCTTCTCGCCCTCGATCAGGAAGGTCGGGGTGGACTGGATGTCCGCTTTGTCGCGCCCCTGCTTCTGCGTCTGCAAGATCGCCTGCGCCTCCTGCTGGTCGGTGACGCACTGCTCGAAGGTCTGCTGGTCCATGCCGGCCTGGGCACCGATCCTAGCGAGCGCCTGACCCGGATTCTCGGCCCGCGACCACTGCTGCTGGCGGGCGAACAGCATGTCGAGCACGCCGAAGAAGCGGTCGCCTTCGAAGCAGTTGGTCATCAGCGCTGCCGCCAGCGCCAGCCGGTCCAGCGGGTAGTGCCGGAACACCAGCTTCGCCTTGCCGGTCTCGATCCAGTCCGACTTCAGCTGCGGCAGCGTGTCCTGGTGGAAGTCGGCGCAGTGCGGGCAGGTCAGGGAGGCATATTCGATGATGGTGATCGGCGCGTCGGGCTGGCCCAGGACGTGCTCGTTCTCGCCGATCTCGTCGACCGACGCCTGGGCGGCCTCGCCGCCGCCGCTCGCCTGCACCTCGGTCGCTTGCGGCGTGGGCACGCCGGCCAGCGGTCCATGGCTGCGGTCGAGCGCGGTGACGGCCACCAGAGCCGCCGCAATCAGGCCGGTCGCCGCCACGGAGGCGATCACGATCTTCCGGGTGTTCATCTGTCACCTACCATATCTTGTGAAAATACGGGGCGACGGCGGGGCGGCGCAAGGCCGCTGCGCGCCGTCCCGACGTTGCCGGCCATTTGGACGGAGGCGAGGGCGCCTGTCCATCCCTTGCGCGCCGCGGAGTCGCGCTCAGTCCTCGCCGCTCAGCCGGTCCAGCGCCGCCCGCAGATCGTCGTCCGCGACTCCGGCGACGCGGTCCCGGGCGGCCTGCGACTCGGACTCGTCGAAGCTCGGCGGGCGCCGGCGCGGCGGCGTCGAGCGGTCGGCCAGGGCGCCCTGTTCTAGCCGCAGCCGGGCAACGGCGCGATAGCCGAAGTAGCCGTTGACGCGGTCGATCAGCACCGGCTCCAGATGCGCCAGCCGGGTCGCCTCGCCGGGCTTCACGCGCAGCACCAGCGTGCCCTCGCGGCGCTCGTTGCGCTTGGGAAAGCTCAGCCGGCGCGGCTGGCAGACCTTGGCGAACTCGGCGCCGACGATCGAGGACCACTCGGCGATCAGCCCGGCCTCGGCCAGCGCCCGGCGGCCCAGCACCTGCCGGGTGATGCGCTCGACGCTGCGCGACAGCGCGCCCATCGAGCCGCGTCGTTCGCTCTGCTGCCTGCGGCTGCGCCCGTCGTCCCGCTCGCCCATCGCACCACCTCGCGTGCTGGACCCGCCGCACCTGTGGCCTAGGTCCCTGCCGGCGCAGTATAGGGACGCCGATGACCGCACGTACACGCCCGCAGACCGCGTCGACCGCCGAGCAGCTGCTCGCCTGGTACGACCGCCACGCCCGCGCGCTGCCCTGGCGCGCGCCGCCGGACCGGCGTCCGGATCCCTATCACGTCTGGCTGTCAGAAGTGATGCTGCAGCAGACCACGGTGCAGGCGGTGCAGCCCTACTTCCACGACTTCCTGCGGCGCTGGCCCAGCGTGCACGACCTGGCCGTGGCGCCACAGGAGGAGGTGCTGGCCGCCTGGGCCGGGCTGGGCTACTACGCCCGCGCCCGCAACCTGCACAAGTGCGCCCAGGTGGTCAGCCGGGAGCACGACGGCCGATTCCCGGAAACCGAGGCCGGACTGCGCGAGCTGCCGGGGATCGGCCCCTACACGGCGGCGGCGATCGCGGCGATCGCGTTCGACCAGCCGGCGGCGCCGCTGGACGGCAACATCGAGCGGGTGGTGGCGCGGCTGTACGCGGTGCGCGATCCCCTGCCGGGCGCCAAGGGGACGCTGCGGACGCGGATGGCGGAGCTGGTGCCGCGGCAGCGGCCCGGCGATTTCGCGCAGGCGATGATGGACCTGGGCGCCACGATCTGCCAGCCGAAGGCGCCCAAGTGCATGCTGTGCCCGCTGCCGGAGCGCTGCGCCGGCCGCGCCCAGGGCGTCGCCGCCGAGCTGCCGGTGAAGGCGGCGAAGCGGCCGAAGCCGACGCGCCGCGCCGTCGCTTTCTGGACCGCGCGCGGCGATGGTCGGGTGCTGCTGCGCCGGCGGCCGCAGAAGGGCATGCTGGGCGGCATGCTGGAGGTGCCCTCGACCGACTGGACCGCGGACGCCTGGGACGACGCCGCGGCGCTGCCCTACGCGCCGGTGGCCGCGGACTGGGACGCGCTGCCCGGCACGGTGCGCCACACCTTCACGCACTTCCACTTCGAGATCGCGGTCTGGGCGGCCCGGGTGTCCGCCGGCACGGAGGCCGCGACCGGGGAGTGGTGGCCGGTCGACCGGCTGGGCGAAGCCGGCCTGCCCACGGTGATGCGCAAGATCGCCGATCACGCGGTGAAGCGGAGCGGGGAGCGGTAGGCGTCACCCATCGTGGGTCGACTCGACGGCCCGTAGGGTGGGTTCGCGAAGCAACCCACCAGACGGCGCGTGTCGGCGGCACCGGCGGGTGGTGGATTGCCGCTGGCGCGGCGAATCCACCCTACGCCTGCGCCCGTCGATTCACGGCCTTGCGGCGGTGGTTCAGGATGACCTGGGCCCGTGCGACGCCGGGGAGCGTGCCTACCCCTCGAGATGCGCGCGCAGCATCCAGGCGTTCTTCTCGTGCGTGCGCATGCGCTGGTTCAGCAGGTCGTCCGTGGAGACGTCGTCGATCTCGCCGGCGGTCTTCAGCGCGCCGCGGCAGGTGTTGACCAGCGTCTCCTGGTCCTCCGCCAGCCGGCGCAGCATGGTCTGCCAGTCGGGGTTGCCGGTCTCTTCCTTCACCGCGGACAGATCGGTGAACGCCTTGTAGCTGCCGGGCGCGTAGTGGCCCAGGGCGCGGATGCGCTCGGCGATCTCGTCCACCGCGGTGGCGAGGTCGGTGTACTGCTCCTCGAACAGGTCGTGCAGCGCCTTGAAGTGCGGCCCCTCGACGTTCCAGTGGTAGTTGTGCGTCTTCAGGTACAGCGTGTAGCTGTCCGCTAGAACCCGCGAGAGGTCCTCGGACATCCGTTTGCGGTCGGCGGCGGCGATGCCGGTATTGATGTTATCCATGGCGCGGAGATCTCCTCTCGAACGGACCCCGGTCAGGGCGACCGCAGGCCGGGGCGAAATGATATGACGAATCGCCCATTCAGCTAGGATGCACGGCCGTTCGGGGCAAGGGCGCGGGCGGACTGACGCATCTTTAGACGGATGGCCGTCCGCGCCCATGCCGGCGTCGGCCGGCCGGGCGCTCGATCCGGCGGCTACGCGCCGTCCTTGAACCGGGCCAGGGCGTCGTAGACCTGCCGGCTCTCCGGCGTGGCGACCCCGGTGCGCGCGCCGACGCGCAGCACGGCGCCGGGCAGCCAGTCCAGCTCGAGCCGCCGGCCGGCCTCCAGGTCGTGCAGCATCGAGCTCTTCATCGCGTCCGGCAGGCCGTCGGCGAACGCCAGCGCCTTGTCCTCGCGGTCGTCGGGGAAGGCGACGCCGGCGGCGCGGCCGACCGCGACGGCCTCGCCGATCAGCCGCTGCAGCCGGGCGCGCTTGTCGGCGTCGGCGCGAATCGGCCCGACCGGCTCGCGGTAGAAGCAGGTGGCGCCGGCGAACGGGGCCAGGAAGGAGAACTTGTCCCAGATGTCGAGCTGGATGTCGGCGCTGCGGCGCGCCTGGAAGCCGCCGGTGGTCTCGGCCGTCTGCCGGGCCGCCGCGTCGAACGCGCGCTCGGCCCCAGTGTCGCCGTCGTAGGCGCCGTAGATCAGGTCTGCCATGGTGCCGAGGTGACGGATCGTGCCCGGCGCTTCGATGTGCGCGGCGATCCGCACGACGCCGCCGATCCGCGGCGCGGCGCCCAAGACGCCGGCCAGGGTCTCGTCCTTGTCGACGCCGTTCTGCAGCGACAGCACGGCCGTGCCGGCCTCGGCCAGCGGCCGCAGCGCGCGGCCCGCCGCCTCGGTGTCCCACAGCTTAACGCAGACCAGCGCGATGTCCGGCGTGCCGGCCGCCGCCGGATCCTCCACCACGGCGGCGTCGGTGACGTGCAGGTCGCCGAGTTCGGAGAGCACGCTCAGGCCGTCGCGCTCGATCGCCGCCTTGTGGCGGCCGCGGGCGACGAAGGTCACTTGGTGGCCCGCCTCGAGGAAGCGTGCGCCGAAGTAGCCGCCGACGCCGCCGGCGCCCATGATCAGGATGTGCATCTTTCCTCCCGTCACCGCTCGCGTTCAGCCGGGTCGGCAGGCATAGCGGCGGCGGGAGCCGGCGTCCAGGCACGCCGGCGCAGGGCCGGCGTGCGGCGAACGCAGAGCCTAGTCCTGCGGCAGGAAGCTGGCGTGCTGCTGGGCCAGGCCGTGCGCCTGCAGCACCCGCCCGGCGTGGCGGAATACGTGCTAGCCCGGAAAATTCATGAGGTCCGGCGGGTGTAGCCCAAGCTGCTGATCGGGCGTAAGATTTCGTTGTCCAGACGAAAA